>TARA_B110000459_G_scaffold27397_1_pt1 | contig 11818 bp, 5 predicted proteins | sample TARA_B110000459 | Tara Oceans TARA_B110000459 (sample SAMEA4398296) | marine metagenome | biome: Polar Biome; feature: [SRF] surface water layer (ENVO:00010504); material: water (ENVO:00002006), including particulate matter (ENVO:01000060) such as... | depth 5 m | reverse complement strand
GATGAATTCCTCAGAGACTTGGTGCGATTTCCTTTCCAATCGCGTTTTGCGACCTGTTTGTGCATCGGAACGTGGATTTTAAGAACGTTTACTGACATGTTAATTTTTCTTCTTAAACTTCCTCTGCTATTCAAATCACACCGAACAGATTGCGCATTTACAGACGATGCCCGAGAAGGCGAAACTGGTACCGCCGGGGTCGTGTGAGTGACATTTTTTTGCTCGTCTTTTTATCATCGTCGTCACATATATTTCTTTTCGAGACGACTATTTTAAGGAGAGATGATCGTCTCGAATGCGTTCGCGATCGGCTTTTGATGGATGATCGTTCGTCGCGTCGATGATCCACATCCGGCGACGGACGCTCGAGCGCCGAACGATCCGCGCGAGAGAGAGCAACAAAAGCCTCTTTGTTTTTCGCGAGCAGAGCGCGTATTTTATATTCTCTGACGACCGTTTTGAAACGGAAAGAAAGAGAGACTGACCTTTTTGTTTTCTAAAACCATGCAAACAGCTCCGGAGAATTGGCCGGCGAAGACTTTGAATGGGTACAAGTTAGATCTGTTCGGGATATACAGGCAAGTCGTCGCTCGCGGCGGATGGGGCGAGGACGAAATCACGTGTAAAAGAAAAATCAACTGGAGTCGCGAGATTTTTCCAAAGTTGGCGAATTTTACGAGCACGCACAAAGCGACCAGCGTTGGGCACGACTTGATCACGAGTTATAAAAACTATTTGCACTCGTACGAGAGAAAGTACGCGGACGTGGACTGTAACGCGGACGAGAGCAAGGAGAGAGAGCTGGTGAACTCGATTCAGAGGAATACGCCGAGAGCGGGCGTCACCGGGACGAGGTCGCCGGGACAGACTTCGAAGAGGAAACCAGTCGGGAGACCGAGAGCGTCGAATTTGGCCAGTGGTGGTGGTGGTAGTGGCAACGGTAGCGGTAGCGGCGGTGGCGGCAACGCCGTTGCCGCGGCGACTGCACCCGTCGCTCCTTCGAGAGGAGGTGGCCGTAACCGCGGCGGAGCGAGGAGCAAACCAAAACGCACGTTCCCGGACGGTGCGAAGATTAAAGTATTTTGGCCCAAGGAGAACGATTGGTTCTTTGGCACGATTGTTCAGCAAGAATACATGCCCGCGGATGGTCAAACGTATTCGAAAATTGAATACGAAGATGGCGACGAGGAGGTTTTGAATTTAGCGAACGAGAAAGTTAAATTACTCGACGAAAAGAGTGACGACGACGACGACGACGACGACGATGGTTTAGTCTACGTCCCGAGACCAACCGCAAGAAGACGAGGCGCGGCGGAACCTTCGCGCGCACCTTTCGCCGCGGACACCGCTGCTTTAATCAACGCCGCGACTGGTGACTTCGGAGACGAGTCTGATAAAGAGGAAGAGAACAAAGACGAAGGACGACGAAGAACGCGCTTGAACGGCGCCGATCCGAACGCTCCAGAACCGCCGCCGCCGAAAGAACGCGTGGAGATTGTGGAGGAAATGATGGAACATCACAACGCCGCTAGAGTTCTCGCAGAGTTGCCTAACGAGTTTTGCACGGAAGATGAAACGTATAGATTAGGTTATCGCATGGGTTTACGAAGAATGGCAAAAGTTTCCACCGCGATGTTGATTGAAAAGATGCAAAAAATGCTCGTGGCAACCGGCGGCAGAGAGGATGAAGCGGCGAAAGCGGTGAGCGGCGAAAGCGTGCTCGATGAATTCTTCGACGACGGTAAGACGCTCGTCTCGAAGGAAAAAGCGCAGGCGTTGTTCAACGCGCTCATCGACGCTGCGTACACTCCAGATAAAGATGCGGCATCGTACGACGCGAAAGGCGAACCGGCGATGCCGAAACGCGCGCCAGAGCCGGAAGATCCAGAGAATATGCCTGGGATGGTCAAAGAGGAAGAAGAGAACGCAGACGATAACGCCGAAGAGAAGAAGAAGGAAGATGATGGCAGCGGCGGCGGCGGTGGTGGAGGCGGTAGTAGTGGTAATGGTGGCGATGATAACGACAACAACAAAGGACCCGGACCATCATCTGACGGCGGCGGTAACGCTGGCGGCGATCAGAAACCAGACGACACCAATAAAGACAACGAACACAACGGCGGTAATAACGGAGAGAATGAGGACGACGACGCGGGAGCGACTGGTTTTCACGCGTCTATGTTAGCCGATAAAATGGATATTGATATTCCCTCGCCGACGAAGGAAAAGAAAGAGGAGCTGAAGAAGGAAGAAAAGCCGGTTGTCGCACCTACTCGAAATTCTGGTCGACAACGCACCGTCTCCAAGAAGGTTTTAGAAGCCGTCCAAGAAGGTTTGATGAAATCTCCGGTGAAATTGCCGCCACAAGCGGGTGCAGTAGAACCGGCTTCAAAGCGAGCAAAGACTGAGAATTTCGCCTCAATGCGAACCATGCAAACGTCCGTGGCGCACGGTGGCATGGAGAAGCGCAATCCGAACAAGAACGAAACTTCGACAGCTTCTCCGTCACGCCCAGTCAAAGCTACCGAAACGCAAGCAACGGCGACCACGAACGAGAAAGAGGAAGAAAAAAACGCGAAGAAGAAACCGGCACCGGCGGCACCAGTACAAGTTGAAGCTCCAGTTACCGAGGACGGCGACGAGTTCGTCCCTTTACCTCCGGTGCCGGGTCCGCCGGAATGGACAGGTCCCGTTCCCAAGGTGAGTAACAGCGACCCGGAATACCTTTTGCACCAACTGAAAGTATTCATTGCCAAATCCGGAGCCGTTCTCGACCGCGCTTGGCGCGTGACCGTCGCCATTCGCACGCAAGGTGCATCCGCGGGATCGTACGACGCGACGTATTGGGCTCCGGACAACAAGCGGTACAGAAGTCGCTTGGAGGTTGCTCGAGCGGTTGGCGTCGCCCCGTGGGTGGCGCCAAAAAAACCGAAAGGCCAACCGCGGAAACCTCGCGACCCGAACGCCCCGAAAAGATCCGCCGCCGGTCCCGGACGATCTCGAGGTGGTGCTGGCTACAACTTCCGACGCCCGCTCGACTCCTACCCAGTCGTCGAACTCAAAACGCCGCCGCCGCCTCCAACCCAACGCGTGCTGTGCGAACTCCTCGGCGACGGTACCGCCGTCCGATGGTTAGAAAAGCACGGTTTGGGCGAACACGCCGCGGCTTTTGTCATGCACGGCATCATGCGCAAGAACCAGCTCTTCGCGCCGTTGTTGATGCAAGACATGGAAAACTTTGGTTTAGATTTAGGAACTGGCGCGAAAGCGTTGAAGTTCATCGAAGAAACGCGACAAAACGCTTCCTCGTCCGCGCTCACCGTCGAACAACTCACGCCGGTTCCGTTCGGTCGACGCGTCACCTCGGAGGTTTTCTGCGACGGCAGAGAGGAGTATTACGACCCCGGGACGTTTTTGTTCGACGAATCTGAACTTTGCGGACGAGGTCAGATCGGCGCGGCGAACCCGCTGTTCGGCTTGATCCGAGCATAAAGTAGAGAGAAAGAGCGAGCGAAGCGAGAATACATAATGAAGAGGAACACGACTAAGACGAGAACAACACATAAACATAAAGAGAGAGAAGGAAAGCAAAGAGAGAGCATTACTTTTATAACACACAAAAACATACCACGTTCATAAATCATCCGCGCTGCCTTGGTATCGTTGAGACCGCGCTCGCTTCTCGCTCAAATCGAATTTAATTGGTCGTCCTTTTGTTTCGTCCTCACACACACCGCACGAATCTCATCAACGACGACACACTATGACGACAGTCTCGTCCAAGTAAACGACTACTCACACTGCGACTACCAATGTCCACGACTTCAGCGAAGCTCCCTAAATCTGCCGTCGTCATCGGCGGTGGATTCATCGGCATATCCAGTGCCATACACTTGTGCTCTCGCGGCTTCGCGGTGACGGTTTTGGAAAAAGCACGCTCAGGTGTCGGCTCGAAAAAAGATGGCGAGTGCGCGAGCTACGGCAACGCGGGGACGTTTGCACCGTACGCCACGTTCGGTCTGAACGATGATTCTCCCGCGTCGCTTTTAACTGCCGGCGTGAAGGCATTTTTCGGCGGGAGTTTGATGTTTGGAAGTACGAAAAGTGGTGACGGAGATGTTGCGAATCCTTTGAGCTTCAGCCTCTCGGCGTCGAACGCTTCGGAAGTGATGAAATTTGCGATGCATTTTTTACGCAATTCCAGCGCAGAGAACAGGGTGAAAACGAACGAAGGATTATCGGAACTTTGTAAACGCGCGTCGAGTTCGTGGAAAGAGACGTTGCGATTAGCCGGGGTGAACGACGCGCGAGCGTTTTTGGAGGAACACGCCAATCGGAACGGATATTTGTTACTCACGAAGAGCAGATTTGATTCGAAAGAAGTCATCGAGAAGAACGAGGAGAGGAAACGATTGTTGGGGGATAAGAATATATGGAACCACGAAGGCGAGGGCGAGTTAATCGGGCCAGAGATGTGTAAACAGCTGGAACCGAATTTAACCGACTCGGCGGTGGCGAACGGCGGCGTTTATTTCAAAGACGCGTGGTCGCTGAGAGCGCCGGATGTGTTCTTAAAAAAGTTGGCCGAGTTTGCGCTGAAAATGAAAGGTCCTTCGGGCGGTTCCGTCGTGATTAAAGCTGGTTCCAGCGGTGAAGTCGTCGACGTGAGAGGAGAACAACAAAACGACGAGAAAGCTGAAATTGTCACCAAAAGCGGCGACGTGTATACTAACGTGCACACGATCGTCGTCTGCTCCGGGTGGCGTTCGAAAGAAATCGCAAAAATGTGCGGCGACGGTGACATTCCGCTCATCGCGGAGCGCGGCTATTCGGTCGAGTTTTCGGATACTGAACAAGTATCCCCGTCCAAGCTGTTAACCCGAGCGACGTGTTTCCAACGAGGCGGTTTCATCATTTCCCCGCTACAATCCCGCCTCCGCGCAGCTGGTCTCGTAGAATTCGGCCCGGACCAACCTCCAACCGCCTCCAACCTCCTTTCGCTCGAAAGCTCCACCCGCAAACTCCTCCGTAATTTCTCCGACGCGCCGCCGCGAAATAAAAACTCAGATTGGCTCGGCGGTCGCCCGACTTTACCGGATTACCTCCCCGTTCTCAGCAGAAGCTCCGCAAAATCAAACGTCATCTACGCGTTCGGTCACCACCACATCGGGTTCACGTTAGCTGGCATCACCGGGAAAATAGTCGCGGACATCGCAACAACGACGGGGGCCCAACAACGAGGAGACGACCACTTTCCGCTCGAGCCGTACGCCGTTCAAAGATTCCTTTAATACTATACAGCGCGGAGCGAAAAACGTAGCGCGCGCTCTAACAGAAGTCACAAAAACACCAGTTTCTCCTCCCACGGCACGCACACTCCTCCTCCCGAGATACTTTGAACGAACAACACATGCTTTTCGTTCTCGAGTATTGATGATGTGTGCATCACGCGAGAGGACTCTTACATGCGTACGAGTACGTAGTAGAGCGAAAAATGTGAGTACGTAGTATTTTTAAAAGAAGTCACACGAAAACCACTCGCCATTTCCTCCCGAATTTCCTCACAAAAAGAACCTCACTTTTAGAGGAAACGAACGAGTTCTCATCCGCTCTCTCATCATGCCGGTCACCGGGTGGCTCCGAGGCACGGTCAAAGCGGTCCCGAGTGGTGACACGGTGCTCATCGTCGCCAACGCCGGACCTACCGTACGTTTTCGCACTTTATCCCACATTTCTCTCTTTTGTGTGTTGTTCTTTGGAGTTGCACTTTTTTCCGGGGAGGATCACCGGAGAGAGCGGCCGTCAAAACAGATCGGACGTGTGATGTTTCTTTTTCTCTCTCTCTTATGCTCTCACTCTCTTTTGCTCTCGCGTGCGAGCGCATCGAAACCATCGTCTCGTACTCACTCTTAATACGCTGTTCTCTTTTTTCAAACGCTCTCTCTCGATGCAATGATAATAATAATACTATAAAACAGAGTTCGGGCCCACCGCCGGAAAAGATTGTCACCTTGGCAGGCATCATCGCCCCAAGAATGGTACGGAAATTTTTGGTCACATTTTTTACGCGTTCATCAAGTAATATTGTTTTATATAGGGACGAAGAGACGGATCGTACGCGGACGAACCGTTCGCGTTTCAATCGAGAGAAGCGTTACGACGCGCGTTGATTGGGGAACCGGTGACGTTTAAAGTGGAGAGCGAATACGCGTCGAGGGAGTTTGCGTTGGTGTTTAAAGACGGCGCCGGGGATATCGCGTTGGAACACTGTAAAAACGGGTGGTGCGTCGGGAAACCGTCGAGGGAGGACGAGAACGATGAAAACGCGATGAAACGAAACCAGTTGATTAAAGAAGCCGAGGAAGATGCGAAGCAGTTCTTCAGAGGGAAGCACACGTGCGATCCTCTTTTGTTGAATAAAGCGGTGAGGAATAAAAGCGATCCGAGATTGGTGGACGAGTTCATCGACAGCAAAGGCGTGGAGCCGATTCATTGCGTCGTGGAGGTGGCGTTAAACGGAAGCACGATGAAAGTATCGGTGTGCGAAGAAGGGCCGGCGAGAGGCGCAGAGGTGACGATTTTGTTATCCGGAGTCGTCGCGCCCGCGATGGGGAAGAAGAACGAAAAAGAACCGGAACCGCACGCGAGAGAGGCTAAGTATTTCGCCGAGTTGAGCGTGTTGAATAGAGACGTGCGAGTGGCATTCGTTGGTAAAGATAAGTATGGGAACAGATTTGCGTCGGTGATGCCGAAAGACGATCACAGTTCGATCGTGCCCTTGGCAAACGCGCTCTTGGAGAGAGGTTTGGCGAAGGTTTCGGATTACTCCGCGGCGTTGGCGTTGGGAGGCGCGGGCCCTTTGAGAACCGCCGAGGCAATTGCAAAGACGAATAGGATTAGAATCTGGCAAGACTACGTGCCGCCATCAAACGAGGATTCACATTTTGAAAACATGGGAAGAAGTAGAAAGATTCAAGGAAAGGTCATTGAGGTCGTTTCCGGAGACGCGGTCATGGTCGAAGACGCGCGAACGGGCGAGGAGATGAAGGTGATGTTGTCCTCGGTTCGAGCGCCAAGAATCGCACCGCTCGGGAGAGGTGCCAGAGAACGAAGCGTGAAAGATGAACCGTACGCGAGAGAGGCGAAAGAATTCGTGAGAACGAGAGTTATCGGTAAGAAAGTGGAGGTTAACTTTGAATACACGAAAACAATCGCCGGGAACGACGCGAGGGATATACCAGAAAAAGTTATCGAATTCGGTACCATCGCTTTAATCGGCGAGGTGGTGAAGAAACCGCCGCAATATAACAATCACGGAATTCCAATCGAAGCAGAACCAGAAGACGCGCCGAATCTTGCCGAACTGTTGGTCATCAGAGGTTTGGCCTCGGTGGTTCGCCACAGAGAAAACGAAGCCCGGTCGCATAAATACGACGACTTGCTCGTCGCCGAAAGTAAAGCCATACAACAAAAGAAGGGCGTCCACTCGCCCAAAGACGCACCAATTCCGCACGATTTGAACGACGCTTCCGAAAATGTGAAGAAGGCGACGCAGTTTTTACCGTTCTTGCAAAGAGCTGGGAAATTCCACGGCGTCGTCGAGCACTGCATCAACGGACACAGGTTCCGAGTCAGTTCTCAAAACGCCGGCGCGGTGTTCACGTTGAGTTTATCAGGGGTGAGATGCCCGACCAGAGAAGAGCCGTTCGCGAAAGAAGCGTTGAATTACGTTCGAAATAGAGTCAACCAGAGAGAAGTACAGGTCGCGGCGAATTCGGTGGATAAAACCGGGACGTTTCGAGGGACTTTGGAGTGTAACACGTTGACTTTGGATTTAGCCTCGGAACTCGTTCGCGCGGGTCTCGCGAGGGTTTCTTTTCACGGCGATGCGAGCGCTTTAGAAGTTGAGAAAGCGGCTAAAATCGCAAGAGTGGGTATTTGGAAAGACTGGGACGAAGAAGCTGAAGAAGCCAGACGATTGGCGGAAGAGATGCAAGCGAGTAATCTCGGCGGCGGTTTCAGCGAAGACCAAAATCCGGCACGCTTTTACGGAGGTAAATTTTATGACGACGAAAATAACAGCAGCAACAACAACAGCAAAAACGGGGTTCAATCGCCAACTGGCTCAGGTAAAGTGAGTGCCCCGCCAGGTTATGAAGGAGGTATCATGAATAACAACGGCAACGCACCGCCGGGTGGCTACTTGTCTTCGGTGAATAGCACATCTTCAACGGCTGCGGCTGCCGTCATGAGGAAGGGCGGCGATCCGCAGATGCAACAGCAGCAGCAGCAGCAACAACAATCTACTAGAAACCAATACGATAATAGAAAAGGCAGCTCGAGCATACCGTATCCGCAAGCGAGAGATAGTGGTCCTCCGGTGTTTACCACAAGGCTCGGAGTCACGGAAACTTTACGAGAAGGTAAATTTTTCGCTCAAATTCTCGAACGTTCCGTCGCCAACGAACTGTGGCAACTGTTACAGAAAGAATACGCGAGCGACGATCCGGACGTGAAAGCCCCGCCGCCTGGTTTTGAACCGAAACTGAACGATCTCGTTGCGATTAAATCCCCGGAAGACAACAGCTGGTACCGCGCCACGGTGAATTATCGAGACGAAAACGCGAAAGAATTGGACGTCATGTGCATCGATTTCGGTCACAACGAACGCATATCCATTCGCCGCGCGAGACCGTTGCACTCCAACGTCTCTTTGAACGCGTATCCTCCCCAAGCGAGACTGTGCCAGCTTGCTCACATTGCCATGCCGAGTCGTCACAGCGATTACAAAGATGTCGCTGAATCTGAGTTTCAACGCCTCGTCCACGGCGGGGAATTCCACGCCATCGTCGACGCGCGCATGAAAAAGTTTGACTTTGATCACGCTTGGTCATCCGCCGTCGACGCGCGACCAGAGCTTACGTTGACGCTATGGTCCGTGGAAGACGACAAAGATGAAGAATCAAGCAATGCCAAGAAAGACTCGAAACTCGCGAAACCGTACTCTCCCGAACAGTTCCTCCCGGAACGTTCCGTGCAAGGCGTCCTCGCCGCCTCAGGTTTGTGCCGCATGTCCCGATTCAAAGTCGGGTACACGCAAACCTCCGAAGACAACCGCGAAGCCATCCACGGCGAAATCGACAAGGCGAGACGAGAGCACTGTGGCATGTTCGAATACGGCGACGTCGATTCCGATTGGGAGAGGTGAAAGAACTCGTTGTTAACAATTTATTAAACGAGTTTTTCACGAACGAGCGAAAGCGAGAGAGAGAAGCGAAAGAAAGAGATCGAAGAAGAAGGAGAAGAAGAAGACTAAAGGACAACACGATACGTATGCACATATACATATAAACTTATATTTAAATAAAGAGAGACAGAGACTACTTACTATACCATTTCATTTTACGCATCCGTATCCTTCACACGACAAAAACTTCTTTGTACCCTACACCCTAAGCTTATCTTAGTTCTGTGTGACTGGACATTCCACAAAAAGCGAGACGCCACAGTTTACGCGGACCTCTCGTCGTCGCACACACCACCATGTTATCTTGCGCGTCCTCCTCCTTCGCGTCGTCGTCTTCTCGATTTTCCGCCGTCGCGTCGACATCGTCGCCGTCGTCATCCTCCTCCTCTTCCATCCGACGTGAGAACCAACAGAACCATCGGGGAAACCACTTTTCCCCGAAGGCGAAGAGATACTCGAGCACAACAAGACACCGAAGGGAGCGCGCGACTCCGCACAGAATTTCCGCCGCAGCATCGACAGATGGCGTCGACCTCACCCGTTCCGGTAAAAAACGCGTCGTGATAACGGGAATCGGCGCGGTGACCGCGCTCGGCCACGACGTGGATGAATTCTATTCGAGATTGCTCGACGGCGAGAGCGCGATAAAACCAATCACAAAGTTCGACTGCACGAACATCACGACGACGTTCGCGGGGGAAATTCGCAACTTCGACGGGTGCGACGGACTCGTCCCACCGAGGATGGTGAAACGAGCGGACCCGTACATTTCGTTCATGATTGCAGCGGCGAAGAAAGCGTTGATTCACGCAGGGTTGGATATGCGAGACGGCGAAAATGCGGAAAAGTTTAACGAGTTGGATAAGCAGCGGTGCGGCGTGGTGATCGGCTCGGCGATGGGCGGGATGCACAGTTTTCAGCAAGCGAATTACGAGTTGTGGACACCAGGGAGAGGGTCGAAGAAAATGAATCCGTTTTGTATTCCGTTTGCGATTACGAATATGGGCGGCGCGTTAGTGGCGATGGATTTGAAATTTATGGGACCAAACTATTCCATCGCGGCGGCGTGCGCGACGGGGAATTTTTGCATGATGAATGCGATGGATCACATAAGGAACGGGGAGTGCGATTTGTGCTTAGCCGGAGCATCGGATGCGGCGGTTTTGAGCAGCGGGATTGCCGGGTTCGCGGCGAGTAAAGCGTTGTCGACGAGAAACGACGATCCGGAAGGCGCGAGTCGACCGTGGGATAAGAATAGAGACGGGTTCGTCATGGGGGAAGGGTGCGGAGTTTTGTGTTTGGAGTCGTTAGAGAGCGCGTTGGCGAGAGATGCCCCGATACTGGCAGAGATTTTGGGAGGTGCGGCGACGTGCGATGCGCACCACATGACCGAACCGTTACCAAACGGGGCCGGGGTGAGGTTGGCCATTGGTAGGGCGTTGAAAAACGCCGGCGTGTTGGCGGAGGATGTGAATTATATCAACGCGCACGCGACGAGTACTCCAGCGGGAGATTTAGCCGAGCTGAGGACGATTACGGATATATTTGGCGAGAATAGTGAGTTGAAGATTAACTCGACCAAGAGCCTGATTGGACATTTGTTGGGCGCGGCGAGCGCGGTCGAGGCGGTGGCGGTGATCAAAGCCATCGGGACTGGCGAGTTGCATCCGAATAAGAATTTGGAGGACCCTGACGAAGGTGTGCGAACGGATTTGTTGGTGGGAACGACGAAGGAGAAGTTAAAGGTGAAGGTTGCGTTGAGTAACTCGTTTGGATTTGGCGGCCATAATTCGGCAGTTTTGTTTGCGGCGTACGATGCGAAAGCCGATACCTTCTGTCGAGCGGCTTCGGCGTAGAGAGAGTGAAAGGGACAAAAAGAGAGGAGAAAGAGAAAGAGAAAGAGAACTTTTTTATAATAATAACAGTACCAGTGGTACCAGGTACCAGTACATACCACGGGATATAATTAATTACATATATGGTCGTCGTCCTTATCGCTTTATCTTCAAGTTCAAGCTTCTTTTCCTCTTCTGCTCCTCATCGTTTGGTACAAATAACTGCCGAGAAACCAATCCAAGGTTTGCCTCTTGAAGTGTGCTTGTATGTTCAGCGCAGTTATTATCGAGATTATCATACAAAGAATTGCAACGATGCCGTACAAATTGAATAAGGTCTCCACGTTCACCTCTTCCGGCGGGTCCATAAAAGTACTAAACTGCGGCGGTAAAAACGCCAAGAAACCCGATATACATGCCGACACAGGAAACATGAACCCGCGTCTGGGGTACGAGGAGTGAACGGATGAGCCTAAGAAGCATAACAACAAGAGTAAGCACTCTTGCCGGAACAGTACCCTTAGCATGTCGTTACAGTCGTATCGCAACACTCCATTGCCATTAGTATCGTAGTCGTATTGTGGTGGTCTCAAAGAGCAAAACTTTTCAACCGAAGCGCGTTGGTATCGCATTATAGATCCGTGCGCGCCACACACTGTCGACAAAATCATGATCGAAATTATGCCCGCTCTTTTGTACCGGTCAAAAAGATCCTGTTTACGTCCACTCCAATAAC
>TARA_B110000459_G_scaffold118548_1_pt1 | contig 11819 bp, 6 predicted proteins | sample TARA_B110000459 | Tara Oceans TARA_B110000459 (sample SAMEA4398296) | marine metagenome | biome: Polar Biome; feature: [SRF] surface water layer (ENVO:00010504); material: water (ENVO:00002006), including particulate matter (ENVO:01000060) such as... | depth 5 m | reverse complement strand
TAAGGATGCATGCGGAGTGCACACATAATAGAATAATCCTGGTGTGTTAAAAACAACAGTGCCACCTCCAAAAGGTGTACTAAATCCGCCATTTGAGGTATTTCCTCCTGCCAAGTATGTAGCTTGGCTTACTTCGACTACATCGTGCGACCCAGACAAGTTCCATATAACTGAATCCCCTTGATTAATAGTTATTGCATCTGGCGTATATGTAAGACCAGAAGAACCCACGTTATGGACGGTAGCATTAGCAAAAGCTAAAGTAAAAAAGCTTAATATTAGTGTAAATAAATGTTTCATTGTGAATTTTGGTTTGGTAAACAAATTAGTTCGTGTACTTTGGACAATAAATATACCTATTAGAAAATGATTTTCCTAAAATTTTTACATTTAAAAAACACGCACCTGAGGCATTATTGGACAAAACCGCCGATATCTATCGCACTATCAAAAGCTTAACTAAGAAAATGTAAGTCGTAAATTATAGAAGTAAATATTTATCTCTAAAGATAAACTTGTGCAAAAATGATCTCAATTTACATTTAAGCTAATATTTGAGTTTTCCATTTTTATCCCAAACTCTTCAATAAGCGCACGCTTATCCCTTCGCATCCATCTTCTAGTCCTCATCAAATGAGGAGAAATTGATGGCGCACTTTTCAATTCAAATGATCGCGACGCTATTGGACTGTTTGACATTTACTTAACTTTTTAGTAGGCTTACGATATAATCATGCGTTCATTTCCCCTTTCATCTTTTTTCGCTCTGCCAGTTGTTTAGAAACTTCTTGCGCTTTTTCTTCAGTGATGTCATAACCTTTCATGATAAGTATAGCTGCAATAACACCCGCTATCGGTAAGAGTGTATAAAATAATCGCATACCTGTAACCGCTGAAGATGTAACATTCTCTGCATCAAACCCCACTAGCCATAGAATAAAACCTCCTAGGAGAGCGGCAACACCAAAGCCCATTTTAACCATCCACCAATACACAGCACCTAGAACACCTTCTCTTCTCTTGCCTGTTTTTAGTTCATCTAAATCGCAAACGTCTGCAGTCATTGACATCATTATTACGAAAAGACTTCCAATACCAAATGAGTGAAAAGGCAGGGCGTAAAGAAATAAAAATGGTTTCCCTGGTACAAATAAAAACCAAAAAAGTATATACCCAATTATTGATATCGATTGCGCAATAATAAATGTTTTCTTTTTCCCCAACTTTTTCGATGCCCAAGTCGTAAGTGGGATAACTAAAAATGTAGTAACAACAGCTCCAAGAGAACCGTGAATAGCTGGCCAAAAGCCAGCACTTCCGGGGTCGCTGTTAAACATGTAATGAACAATAATTAGGAAGGTAAAAGATGCGATAACATTAAATGAATTAAATATCAAGAATGTTGCAAATGCAATCCTACGAAACTGAACAATTTTGAACGCTTCAAATGCAGTTTTAAAAATATTCACAAAGCTTTTCCCTATATATGTAGCAGTTATTGGCAAAAAATCAGCCCTATCTTCAGTAGATTTACTCTTTATAAATAATGCAGGAATAAGGGCGAAAATAGTGCAAGGAATCGCCACCCATATCGACAGTTCTCTGACTCCCGATTCAGCGCCACCGGGAAACCATGATGGATCATATAAGATCACCCAAAACCAAGGTGCAATAACCCAAGCCCACTGTCCAATCCATTGAGCGACTCCCATGATATTTGTTCGCTCGTGGAAATCTTCACTCATCTCATAGCCCATGGCCACGTATGGCACACTAAATATAGTGAGCCCCAGATAAAAGACAAAAGACCACAAAATGAAATACCAGAAATTATAAATTAATCCATTGCTCTCATAGAGTTGCCACATGGCAATAAAGGAGAGTCCCATTATTAAAGAGCCTACAAATACATATTGTCTGCGTCGGCCCCATTTAGACTTTGTATTATCGGAAATGAATCCCATTATAGGATCTGTTATTGCATCAAATATTCTAGGAGCAAATTGAATAATCCCCCAGAGCAACGCGGCAAAGCCTAGATCTTGAACCAAAACAATAACAAATACTCCTAGGGATGCAGGAAACATCTGATTGGCAAGCATTCCGAATCCAAAGGCTATTTTTTGTGTAAATGGAACTTTTGTGATAGTGGTAGTTGAATGGTTACTCATTTGGCTTAGGGTTTAAAAGTATCGTTTGAATAGCTTTGTTATTAATTCGAATGGAATAATTAAAACCTTCCATTTTTAACATCAAATCTTTTTTCTCTTCTGACGGGTTAAACAGCACAACGGCTATGGAGCCATCAGGATTTTGAGCAGCGGTGATCATTAAATCTTCATCGGTGTTTTCGATGCCTAAAACTTCCGCTCCTGGTCTAATGAACTTACTAAAATGAACCATGGTATAATAAATAGGCGTGAAATAAACTTCATCGGCTTCTTGGTCAACAATAACCGGCGCAACGCACCAATTCTTGAACCAATTTGGACCACCTTGACGGTCAAGAACCATATTCCAATCCACCCAACCATCCACATGATTGTTTAGACACCCTATAATATCGCGCGCATATCTGTATACCGGGACATATTTTGGGTGCAAGTGTTTGTCTTCTTCTCTTGCCCAATCCCATCCCCAATCTGTGGCGACCTTACTCCAATACCAAGCATCATCCTTCCAAGCTGGAATTTCTGAATCCACGCATGCTTCCGTTTGAATCAAGTACTTGTTTGGTGCTTTTCGATGCGCATATTGCAATTCTTCTGGAAAATAATCGTAGGTACTTTCGTACCAATGTATGGCCGTGCCATCATAGTACTTCGCAGAGTGCTCATCTTGATACATGACATCCGCCCATTCCTTGATTCCAGCTCGATTTTGATCGTAGCCAAGTATTACAGACTCTCCAAAGCCATCTTTTTCCAATTGCGGACCCAAATAGTTTTGAACGAAATCAGTCATCTCATCTGGAGAGTAGTGCATGCTTTCCCAATTATCTCCATTTCCATGTGGCTCATTCTCAACCGTATAACCCCACAAATCAATTCCTTCTTTTTGATAAGCTCGATGATACTTTGAAAAAAAGAGCGCCCAGGTGTCGTAATATTCGGGAAGTAATTTACCCCCGACCCATCCCTTATTGTCTTTCATCCAAGGCGGCGCCGTCCAAGGAGATGCAAACAACTTGAATCCTTCCTCAGAACTCGCCATAGCTGCTTTGATCATTGGAATCAAATCGGATTGGTCTTCTTCAATTGAAAAATGTTCAAGCGTTTTATCGTCTTCAATAGGGGCATAAGAATATTGATTCAAAGAAAAGTCACATGAATTCATGTGTGTTCTACAAAGTGAATAGTTTGCTCCTTCTTCACTAAAATAAGCATCTATAATTTTTTGACTATTTTCCTCACTTAGCTGATTCAATAAGTAAGCAGAAGATTCTGTAAATGCGCCACCAAAACCCGTGATTGTTTGAAATTTGATCGCTTTATTAATGCGAACTACAAGCATTGAATCAGTTTTTTCAAATTCATCCATTTTGGTTAAAGCATTGCCTGCAGCAGAAGTTTCATAAACTTCTACCGACCATAATTTTTCTTCTTGGTCATTCTGATTATTCTGCATATTACAAGATTGACTCCCCATTAATAGCAACAAAATATAGCAATAGATTTTTTTCATAGAGCTTGATATTCTGGTATTAATATTTCTTTTACTGGTGGTAATTGAACATCCTTCCATAAACTATCCTTATTTCCGTTAAAGGTTTTAATTAAAGCAACTCCATCTCTACTTAGTCCTTTGAAGACCCCTTTATCAAAAGAATCCCACAATACGTATTTGACCTGTCCTTGCACATTAAATAATCCAAAATGATTTTCAGAACCTCCAGGATTATCTGCATCCTTCCAAGGCTCATCAAAAGCCTCAAAGTAGAAACATTTAATTTGCTCCACGCTTGTCCATTCTCTCATCAGCTCATGATATTTGGCTTGCTTGTACTCATCACAAGCCAAGGATCCTTGATGACCATAAAAATCTTCTGAATAACTTGCCCAACCTGTCTCTCCAACATGAATTGGTTTATCTATGCCCAATGAATGCATATAGCTTTTGACTGCATAATATTGACTTTTGGCATACTCAACCGAGCGGACCATAGCTGCATCAATTTTTTCTTGATCAGACAGATTGTGTTCATCGTAAAGCGTCCCCCAAAATACAGGATTATAATGCGTGTCATGCATAGAATACGTATGCATAGAGATATAATCAACAGCATGAATAAGCTCATTGAGTTCTTCCACCCTATACTGCGCATCGCCCCCACCCCAAGATGCAAAATTATCTGAGCTAGTGATCCATAAATCCTTCGGTAGTTTATTTTGTTTTTTGAGGTCCTGCAAATGGTTGACCCATTTGAGTATTACTTTGGGATAAACATAATATTCAGTTGCCCACTTTACCATCGCTTCATTTCCAACAGAAATAATTTTTATAATATCAGGATGTTCGACAGCTAGCCGAACTGCTCTTTCAATTTCAATTGCATTCCTTTCGCTTTCCTCTTCGTGAATAGGCTTCAAACCTGTCCAAGCATTTTTACAGTCAATCCATGCACCGAGCATCACGTACATTTCAAATTTTTCGTCTTCAATTTTCAATTCTTCAATTGCTTCGATGGTATTTACCGCGTGCTGCATATGAACGTTATATGTTCGTATCACTTTAACCCCTATTGCTGCAAGAATCTTCAAATCCTCTTTTAACTGCGCGATAGTAGGCTGCGTGCTCCTTGTGTCTTTTCGATAACCCCCGTATGAGATTGCCTTATAATCCGGGTTGGCAAGAATAGCTGCTGCTGTCACTTTTTTCATTCCATCTTCTTTTTTAACGTTAAAATCGCACGAATTTAAACTCAGCATTAAAAACATTATAAACAAGTTTCCACTGATTCCTATTAATGAGCTAGTCGATATTATTTGATCGGACTTTGCTTTTTTTTGTCTTCTGTCATTCATCGCGCAGCTTAAGTTGACTTCACCTTAAAACCTCATTCTTTATCTCAACGATAATTTGTGTAATTTCTCCTTTGCGTCTAAAAACCTTTAGGCTTGTTTCTATATCCAAATTTAAGGCTGCATAATCCTTAGACTCCCCTTTGCTGACAACCGTGATTTTATCGGCAGTGGATACTTTATAAACCACTGGTATCTGACAATAGGTAAATGCCAGGGTATTATCTGCCAAATCTATTTGCTGTGCTTTGCCGTGAACATCAATATATTTGAAAGTCCCTGGTTGAAGCAGAAACTCTTCTCTACGCAACAAGCGAGGATTAAAATACAGTTTCCCCTGTTTTGCATAAACACCTAATTCTCCCCAATGCGCTAGTATATCTTCTTTTACTTGTCCGGTCATCCCAGGCTGCTGAGCTCCTCGACCCGCTGGAGTATGCGAGTATGGGTCAGTTGGAAATGCCCCGTATAGCTGTGGCGACTTGTGCACGCCAATACCGGCTTGGATTTCATAATAATGCTCGAGCAGCTTACCTATAGTTTCATGATCCTCGTTTTGCTCTATAGCCTGCAAACTACACTCTTGTGCAGCGAGAAGTAATTTGGACACCATGTGCCAATAAATTGATCCGAGCCCTTCAAATCCAAAAAATGTACCTGATCGCCCAGTAAAGGCTTTATGATTAAAAACATCTTCAAAAATTGTGAGAATAGTTTCCATTTCGGAATTTGCTAGAACGCTCCATTCAGGGTTTTTTATTTCATTAATTGCCAACTTCAAATCTTCAACAAATCCAAAATCACCATTAAAATGGTATTGCCCTTGAACATCTTTTTCGATAATGCTTCTGTCATTAGCCTCAAGCATTTCCTGAAACAATTGAGATGAGTCCACTGCATTTTTTGGAATTCTATTTTTCTTTAAAAAACCTTTTAAATTTTTATTGGGATACAAGATGTAGCTATATTGATCTTCTCTAAATAAAACACTCTTCTTTAATGCGTCTAAGACCTCCAGACACTCTTTCGGCTGCAGATATTTTGCACTTAGCACAGCAGCCTGCCCCTCTAACATTTCACTTAAGTGGGCAATTGAAACTTCATTGTTTTTTCGAGTCATTAGATTGTAAGCGTGAAACATTCCATCTTCTCGTCTATTTGCTTCTATACTATGTTGGATAAAGGCTAAACTAATCCGCGTAAAGTTTTTCAGTCCCGCAACAGATATACTCCGCTTCTTCCCCCAAAATCCCTGACTATACACATGGCTTCGAAAATCTGATGCAGTTTCTCCGAAGCTATCTAAAAGAGCCCCTCTATCCTTATCCGAAATCTTTTGCTCTAAGCGCGCTTCATTATCTAGTAAGGTTTTTCTAACCCCTTTGTAAAAATCCATTAGTTCGCTGGAAATTTTCACATTTTCCTTAGCTGTTTTTTCTAAAAGATCTTGGAAAAACAAAAGGAATCTGTGCAGATAATAAAGGGTCACCATAGATACCCCATTTCCAACAAGAGCATTATTCGCATCATTCCATTCTGGCCGCTGGGTATTCATCCAAATACCACCCTGCGGAATGAAGTTGGATAATTTTGCCAAAACAGTGGCTAATATTTTTTCGATAAAATTGACTCGATAAATCTCATTTTTTTCATCAGTAAGTAAAGCGCCATCCGATCCAAACTCACTTCTTCTATCCCGGATCTGTTGATCTAAATCATGGTCAAAATCAATCGTGTCTTTGGGGTTTTGAGTAATATCGCTGTATGGCTTGATTCTATAGGGCACATTGGCATAAACAAATATTTCTTGGTCCAAATAAGTATCCAATTTACCGGGCATTCGATCTTGCATAAACTCCAAGAACTTCAATAAATATATGATTTGATGATCGCCCCAGTAGCCAATGTATGACCAAGGGTCATCCGGCTCAATAGTTTCCCAATCGAAGCCATCCTTTGTCACTCGGTATGGATTGTATCCATCAAAGGTAGTAGCGTTCAAGAACTTAAAAATCATCCCTTCCATGAAAGACGGATAGGCATGAGCGAGTGCTTCCCAATTTTGAAAAATATCTCTCCAATTACCTTCGTAATCTAAAATTTTTGCACCGGTTTGCTCATTTTGCGTATTGATGGAAAACTTATTCCAAGGTCGACTTGGATCTCCATGTCTTCTACTAAATTTGAGGGGTAAATATTCAGCAACAATTCGGGTAAGGTTAATACTTTTTGACTGTTTGGTAAGTTCCTTCAATTCAAAAAGATCAAAGTGCTCCGGTAATTCTTGAATCAGCTTGTTTTGTGTTGTGAAAACTTGCTTATTTGCATACTCTACAAAAAGGCTAAAGTCTTCCTTTTCTATTTGATAGTTAAAATCGAAAATTCCACCACGCATGATATTAAACAAAACATTTGAAAAGTGGCGTGCATCATTGAGTGAATCTGTAGTTTGTTGAATACCGTCTGCAGAAGCATTTAACTCAATCAATTTTTGTGTTCCTGCATGGATGTTCTTGTCTATTTTACTCCAAAGCGATTGATCTTGGTTAATTGTTTCAATCAAGCGAATAACATTAGATTGACTTTGATTGACATTTGCAATAAAGTTCCATGAACTACTTTCTTGGGCAGCCAGCTCTATATTATTGACAAGGAAATATGCTCCTTTTTCACCTTTGATATCGATTTCTTCGTTCAATTTTTCGCCCTTTCTAAAAGCATCCAATTGAAGAGAGGAAAGTAAATATTTACTATTCGGTAAACCAGAACTCCAAACCACATTCGCTTTAAGTGCCTCCCTAGGTTCTGCCTTATCTACAATCATTGCACTAAGGGCATACATTGCCAGGCCACTTTCAGCATCAAGTTCATTTCGTTTATATGCATCAACTAAATTGCTCGCCCGATTTTGCAACTCACTACCTACTCCTTGTGGTAAAATATTTTGTACTCCATCCAAAAGTTCTATGCTGCAGGGTAAGTCAGCTAAATTTTCTATTGTGGAAGTCTTTACAAACCCAAATTCAGCTGAAGAGCTCCATCTGTATCGGAAACATAAATCTAGGTCATGATTGATCTCTTCAAAAATAATAGCATTGCCGTAAACACTTTTATACAAATTATTCGTACATCTAAATGACCTGCCATTCCGAATCGAAAATGGCTCCCATGTATCGACCTCATCTTTGAGAACTTTGACTATAGTTTTGCTTCCCGTTTCTTCTGAGGACTCTGTTATTTTATCAACCGTATAATAAGGAAATAAGGCATTTTCTGCATCTTTCCTGCCCGCACTAATTCCTCCGTTACTCGCAATAAACAACCAATGATTGCCAGGACTCACAATACTCATAAAAAAAGGAGACATTTGGTCAACATTTTCAATTTTAAAAAATGTCATTCCTTGAATATCTACAGACTTAATGGCGGTTTCTTTTATCATAGCTTCTTTTGTACTCGCAGTAATCATAATTAAATAGTCGTTTGCAAAGGATACTCAAAGCAAAAGATGCATCTATGCACTATTTATGTTCTAGATGGATATTATAAAATGCTAGCTATATTTCTTTATAGACTCTAACATAATCGACTAGCATTCGCTGAGGAAATGGAGTTCCAGTTGTTGGAAAACCAGCAAAACCTCCACCTACGGCAACATTCAGTACCATAAAAAATGAGTTATTGTAGACCCATTCTCCTGCAACATCTTCTGCAGTCACTTGATTGTACAAAATATCATCTACAAAAAAATCAATGTAATCTTCGCCCCATTCTATTGCATAAATGTGAAAATCTGAATCAAAACGATCATTTCCTAAGTTGTAAGCCTCGGTTACTGCTGTTCCGGCAGAGTATCCTGGTCCATGCAAACTTCCGTACATAATACTAGGTGCCTGCCCACGAGCCTCTAAAATATCAATTTCGCCACATTGAGGCCAACTTACTTCATCAATGTTTGAACCTAACATCCAAAATGCTGGCCAAATACCTGGTCCAAAAGGAATTTTAATGTTCGCTTCTACACGTCCATATTTAGCAGTAAACAAGCCTTGTGTCTTCACTCTTCCTGAGGTAAACGGCGAACCTCCAAAAGCTTCATCCATAGCGGTAATCACCAAATTTCCCAGACCATCCAGCGAGACGTTGTCAGGAAGATCTCTGTAGGTCTGCAGCTCGGAATTTCCCCAACCATCATTGCCAGTCCCTAAGTCATAAGTCCATTTACTTGAATCTGGAAGATCTCCATACTGCCCCACAAACTCATCGCTCCAAATTAAATCATACTCTCTATCTAAAAAGTCAGAGGAGCCATCTTTGTCACAAGAAGTAAAACATACTGCGAACATAAAAGCAATGGATGTTGCTAAGATTTGTTTATTGAGTTTAGTTAAAATTAAATATTTCATGTTGCTAATTATTTTAATGTTCTAATTGTAAAAGAATACATTGTCGAGAAAAAAGTTTGGTAGTTCATTACCCTCATATATCAGCAGACCTAAGGCATTTTTCGAGCTTAATCCGCTCAATGGAATATCTAAACTATTCCAAATACCTGAAGTCAAATCCAAATCGGTAAAACTTTCAATTATGTCTGCATCATCTCCTCCGCCATCTGTACCATCCGGACCAAAGTCACGTATAGTAATATTCAAGCTAGTGGACGACTGAACTGCTACAGGAATGAATAAATCCAGATGAAGGTGAGTCATTGCAGAAGCATCTACAGTAGGATTAGAAAACTGATTACCCACAAAATTAAATTCAACATAATTTAAAATATTATCGCCATTAATGGAAAAATCTTCCGAGCGGGTAGTTTGAAAAGGTTCCCAGTATCCATTAAAAAAATCAACTGGAACATTATTGTAGTGGTCACTATATAAGGAAACCACATTAGCTTGGTCATATGTTGGTGTTGGCGCGGAGCTAAAACTCCCTTGAACATTTAGGGTTAAACTTCCATCTGCCTCTACTCCGTCTATATATCCCCTAATCAAGGCCAAACCTTCACCGACTATTTTGATCTTATTATCTGCATCGATTTGCACTACAGATTCATTTCCGGAGGTCAAAGAAAAATATCCCGGTTGGATATTATAATCTTTAAAAACCCCATCTGGTTGATTAATAGAGTAGCTGACATTTTCAATATTAACAGCTATACCCTGGTAAGCTAGTTTGACTATGTTATCCCCACCCATTATTGTACCTTTTGGGTGAGCGAGTAAGCCCGTCTTTTCAAATTTAATTTCATCTAACCAAAACGTATATCCCAGGCCATTCTCTGGCCCCTCAGCAAAATGGAGCAAGCCTTTTTCACTGCTTAGTTTACTAGCATCAGGAATTGGAATATAGTACTTTTTCCAATTGGTATTCACATCAATTGAAGTTGATACTTCATATAAGTCTTCTCCGAAAGAGATTCCAAAACCGATGACATCAATTGTTGCTGATTTTGTTGCCTTAGCATAAAAAGAAAGCGTATTATACTCAGATAAATCTCTGCCATCGCCTACAAAGAAGGTGCCTCCTGCATATGAGCCATCCGAAGAATTCACATCAGGCACTGCGAATCGCATAGCAGATGCAGAGCCTCCGTAAGTCACTTCACTCGTAACATCAAATGCTGAAAATGAAGCTCCTTGGAATACAGCATATTGCAAACCACTACTAAAATCATCCATAAAAACATCAGGATTATTTGAAAAAGAAGGTGATTTAAAATCCGCTTCATCTGGTTTACAAGCAGCAAGCGCAACTATGATGAAAGCAAGTAATCCGATTGCTTTGATATTATTTAATTTATACATAATCTATTTTTTAATCAGCCAATTATAATTCTTGCCTCTGTAGTTATTAATGAACCTTAGAAAGCATTCAAAGTTTATTAATTAATTATCTATCTCCACCTATATTTAATTGAATATATGCTCTTATTTCCCATTCACTCCCTCTATCAAAACCGTCAAGGTTACTTACACAAACTGTGTTTCCATTTACATCTGTAGTTGTAGCTGGGCAATATCGATTCGAGTATTGATCCAATGCACGCCAGGTTCCCAAAATTCCAATTTTAGTTTGAGGAATATATAGCCAAGAAGGTTTGCCTAAAATAGTAGAAATATCTAAGGTGAATTGAAGCGGGAAAGTTAAGTTGAAATCTCTATGATAATCATAAGGACCCCAGTCATTAATTTTCATGCCATAGTTCACTTTCAATTGTTTGTAAATCAATCTCACATCTCCTCCAAAACGATTGAAACTTCGCTCACTGTCACCATTGGCTTGTGCCTTACCTGCATAGAAGTTTCCAATAATTCCAAAATCTGGATTAATTTTCGAAACAATTCGTGCATTCGCTTCCCATAAATCTTGTGCTGGAGCTGCTCCCGGAAATGCGAAAATCGTTCTACCATCCTGCAAAATCCCAATAGAGGCATCTTGGGAAGTTGGAAGGTGCCTAAAAATAAATCCTGCACTTGCTGCAAATTTTGCATCCTCAGCAAAATCATTATCCCATTCGTACATATATGTGGCAGGAGTTGGATCAAAGGTTAACAATATTTCACCACCTATTTGCTCACGATTCCCTCTAACTACAAAGGGATCATCAATAATATTTCTTAATCTTGCTGGAGCTGCAAGACTAGCAACCATTGGACCTTCTATTGGTCTTTGCCACAAAAAGTTAGGTGCAATTTGGAAGTCACCTACCATTAAGGTTAAACCGGTTAAGAAGTTGTATTGATTACCGCTTCCACTATCCTTTAATCTCCAGCCTGTAAAAGTTAAGGTGTT
>TARA_B110000459_G_scaffold200876_1_pt1 | contig 11825 bp, 11 predicted proteins | sample TARA_B110000459 | Tara Oceans TARA_B110000459 (sample SAMEA4398296) | marine metagenome | biome: Polar Biome; feature: [SRF] surface water layer (ENVO:00010504); material: water (ENVO:00002006), including particulate matter (ENVO:01000060) such as... | depth 5 m | reverse complement strand
GTTATCATGGAGTTTATGGTAACCATGTTTCGAGCTATTACCAAAATGGGTTTGGAGGTTACGGAAACCAAAATGTTTATGCAAGTAATTATTATAATAGCTATGATGGGAATAGTCATTATTACGGGAAGAGAGGTATAAGTTCAAATCATTCTGGTTATGGAAGTAGAGGTGATCGAAAAAGCACAAGTGCTCATACATCTTTTGGTCAGAAATATGAAGCTTCAGTAAAGGCTCATACGCCAAGAAGTACTGTTAGAAATTTAACTAGCACAGGAGGTGTGAAACCTGCAACTAGAAATAATGGACATTCTAATACAAGAACTCTTTCTCCCAAGACTTATACGAGACCAAAAACTTCGAATACTAGAACAACTCGTCCAGCAACAACACGTCCGGCTGCGACAACCAGACCAAGGAGTACATATAGTAATCCTAGAACAAGAACGACAACACGCCCGAAGTCTACGTATACAAGACCTAAAAGTAATTCTAGGTCAAACTACAGTAAGCCTTCAGGAAGTTATAATAGAAGTAAAGGATCAACTAGAACTCGTTCTACGGGTAATTCTGGAGGGAGTAGAAGTCGATCTACATCAGGAGGAACAAAGAGAAGGTAATATCTTAAATTAAAGAGAAATGAAAAGAGTTGTTACATATATTTTCGCTTTTACTGTTTTGGCAAATGTAAGTTTTGCTCAAAATGAATTTGATGTGTTGAGGTATTCAACATTGGATCATCATGGTGATGCTAGATTTAATGCGATGGGTGGTTCTTTTGGAGCTTTAGGTGCAAATTTATCTGCGTTAAGCATTAACCCTGGAGGATTGGGGGTGTATAAAAGTTCTGATTTTTCGTTTACGCCAGCCTTTCATTATAATTATTCAGAAAGTAATAAGGATGGGAATAGTGTGACTGACGGCAAACTTAATTTTCATATTTCAAATATTGGTTTTGCAGGAAATTTTGCAGGAAGTGGTGATTGGAAGTCTGTTAATATTGCTATTGGATATAATAGGTTGAGCAATTATAATACGAGTATTTCAATAAAAAGTAATACGAGCAATTCTTTATTGGATACATACGTTTCTAATCTAAATTCGAATGGCGGGACATATGAAGAGGATATTCCTGGTGCATTTCCATTTTCCTCAAATTTAGCCTATCAAACTTATTTAGTAAATCCTTTAGCTCCATATTCATCTCAATACGATCATGTATTTGAAAAATCAACTAATATTAGTCAATCTACGAGGTATGATACGAGAGGAGGATCTGGAGAAATGTATTTTGCTTTAGGGGCTAATTATTCGGATAAACTATATATAGGAGCATTAATTGGAGTGCCAAAGGTAAGGTATGTTTATGATAGAGATTATACTGAAACGGCTGATCCTTCTGATACGTTAACTGAATTTAAATCATTCTCTGTACACGATTTTGTAAAAACAACAGGTACAGGTTTAAATTTGAAATTAGGAATGATTTATAAGTTGACTGATTGGTTTAGAATAGGAACGGCCTTCCATACGCCAACAGTTTACTCATTGTCTGATCAATGGTCTACTACTGTGAGCTCTGAAGATAAAGCAGGCGAAGTTTTAACCGAAGTTTCTCCTTCAGGTAATTTCGAATATATTGTTACAACACCTTATCGCTTTGTTAGTAGTGCAGCTTTTATAATTGGAAGGTATGGTGTAATTAATGGAGATTATGAAATTGTAGATTATTCTACAGCAAGAATAAAAGAGGATAACACTTTTGGATCTGCAGATTTCTCAAATGAAAATAAAAGTGTTCGGAATAATTTTAGATTAACTCATAATATTAGAATAGGTACGGAATGGAGGTTAGACCCATTTAGGTTAAGAGCAGGGTATCGTTTTCAGGGAGACCCTTTAAAAAATAATTTTAACGTAGACAATAGTTCTTCAACTTACTCTTTTGGGATCGGGATAAAACAAGACGATTATTATTTTGATATGGGATACTCATTAAAGTCTCATAAAGCAGAATCTGTAATTTTAGGAGAGCAGAATGATTTTGCTTCAGTTGAGTTAAAAGACCATTACATTTCTATGACTTTGGGGTTTAGGTTTTAAGAAATGCGCCAATAATTGCTAAAGTTATCATAGAAGCAATGAATATAATAACGCCCCATCTAAAGTAGGCGTTCGGAATTATTTTGTTTCTATATTTAGCACTTACTAAATAGTTGGCGTTCATTGCTTTTTTTGAATCACCCTTTTTAATCCCAAATAAATATAGCGTATTTTCATTTTCTTCAATGGATGATTCAAAAGGGACATTATATTTCTTTAGTAATGCCTCAAAATAATCTGCTCGCTCTTTCTTAAAAAAACGGTAAACGGTGTAGCCAACTCTTGTTGGATGGTCAGAATAGTTAAGAATGTTTAACATTATTTAATTCAAATTTTTCGTCCTAAAATTAACGTTTTATTGCGGCTTATGCCATTTGTTTCCCATCGCTAGTGTCGATAAAATATCGTTAGTATTTCTTAAGAAGGATGAAAAATACTTAAAAACAAGGTTAAGGGCGTAGTCTAAGGTTTATTTTGGCTCTTTAATTTTGGATAGGGATTTAAAAAAACTAATTTTAGAAAGAAATTTAACGTAAAAGAATTGAATTATTTAAAGCGAGTTACATTTATTATTATTCTGTTTATCTTAATTGGAGCAATCATTTCTTTATTCCTTCCATCTGATATTGAACTAAAAAAAACGACCATTATTGATGCGGATAAAACGGTTATTCAAAAACAGTTAAAAACATTTAAATACAAGAATATAAGTGGTTATAAATTAGATGAAGAAGATGAGCGTTGGGAGTTTCTTCTTTCCGATAAAGGGTTAGAAATCGTGTCTTATGTGAAATTTTCATTTGGGTTTAATCCAATAACTAAATTTTATGCTGTTTTTGATAAGGAGCAAATAAATATAGATTTTCAGCATAAATTTGATAGTGTTAAAGTTGTTTTGGACGAGCTACCAAAAATACAAGGAGTAGTTGTCGCTAAAATGATGATGGAAGAGGATATTTGGTTTTTATCTATTCGAGATACTATAAATCAAACGAGCATGAATAACGCTCATGGAAAATTTTACGAAGAAATAAATCAGTTTTTAATTGCAAAAGAACTTAATGGGGTTGAACCGCCTCTAGTAATTTATCACTCTTGGTCGGATACATTGGTAGATATAGAAGTCGGAGTTTCAATAGGCGATTCTAGAATGATTGGAAATAGTCGAATAAAAATGAATAGGATTGAAAAATCTAATGTGGTTACAGCAGTGCATTATGGCGCTTATGAACGTTTACCAGAAACCTATTTTGGTATTAATGAATGGATGAGAACTAATAAGGTTGTAGTTAAAGGACCTCCTTGGGAAATTTATATCACCGACCCATCTACTGAATCTGACCCTAAGAAATGGAAAACTGCAATATTTTTTCCGATAAAATAAATCAAACTAGAGCGATATGAAAAAGGTGAGTTTAGGACGATGGAAGAGGGAGAATCTAGTTTAGCAAGAATAGCTGTTGATTTAAGCATCCTTTTCCTATTTTTGGGCGTTATATATTTATTAGCCTAATCTTAATAAGAAAATGTACAAATTTTTAATCGTAGCACTTACCTTTCTATTTGCTCAATATGGGTTTTCTCAAGTTGTTATTAATGAGTATTCCTGTGCGAATTCTTCAGCAGCCGGTTTATCAGATTCTTTCGGTGAGCGAGAGGATTGGGTAGAACTTTTTAATACTACTGGAGCAGCGATAGATTTAAATGGGTATCATTTAAGCGATAAATCAGGAAATATAACAAAATTTCAAATCCCAAGCAGTATAATTATACCAGCAGGAGGTTATGTTATGGTTTTTGGCTCTGGCAGAGCATTGGTTGCAGGAGGGAGTGAAATTCACACAAGTTTTAAGTGGACTCAAACAAGGTTTGAGAAAATTATATTATCCGATGGTCTTGCTAATGTTTTAGATAGTTTGACAATTATTCCGAATCAGCATTTGCATTCGAGAGGAAGAACAGCCAGTGGGGCATCAACATGGAATGTTTTTACAAATCCAACACCAAATGCTTCCAATGTAGGGGCGCAACAAGAATATGCAACAACTCCAACTATAAGCGTAGCAGCAGGTTTTTATTCAGCTGCACAATCTGTTGTAATTACAACTCCAGATCCAAATGTTACCATTAGATATACCACGAATGGTTCTGAACCTACGGGGGCATCGTTCGCCTATTCGGGACCAATAAATATTGCAGCAACTACAGTGCTGCGTGCGAAATGTTTCAGTACTACAGCAAATATTCCACCTAGTTTTATTGAAACGAATACATATTTCATTAATTCATCACATACTATTCCTGTTGTTTCTATTTGTGGTACTGCAATTCCAGGATTAATTACTGCTCCTCCTCCTGCTCCTACTGTATCTTTCCTTGGAGCAATAGAATATTTTGACGCTTCTGGAGTCATGACAACTGAAGGGCAAGGAAATTTTGATAAACATGGAAATGACTCTTGGGTCTACCCTCAAAAAGGTTTAGACTTTATAATGAAGGATCAGTATGGTTATAATCATGCATTAAAAGATCAACTTTTTGCAAATAAAACTAGGGATGAATTTCAGCGAATTATTTTAAAAGCTGGAGCAAGCGATAATTATCCTTTTGAAGGAACACCTGGAGTTAATTACCCTGGGGAGCTAGGAGGTGCGCATATTAGAGATTCTTATGTGCAAGCATTGTCTCAAAATGGAGACTTGCATTTAGATGAAAGAACACATCAGTCTTGTATTCTGTATATGAATGGACAATATTGGGGAGTTTACGAAATAAGAGAAAAAGTTGATGATAGTGATTTTCTAGATTATTATTATGGTCAAGATGAGGAATGGACTGATAGTCCTAACCACATTCAGTATTTAAAAACTTGGGGAGCAACCTGGGAGAAATATGGAGCACCTAACGCTCAAAACGATTGGAATGCGCTTTTGAATTTTGTCCAAACAAATAACATGGCAATTCCGGCTAATTTCACTTATGTGTCTAGTCAGTACAAATGGAAAAGTTTAGTCGATTATTTTGTGTTAAATTCATATATCCTTAATCAAGATATGTTAAATTGGAATACCTCATGGTGGAGAGGTTTGGACACTGCTGGAAGTAAATTAAAGTGGAGATATTCTTTATGGGATATGGATGCGACATTTAACCATTACACCAATTATACAGGGATACCAAGTTCATCACCTACTGCCGACCCTTGTAATATTGATAATTTACCTAATCCTGGAGGGCAAGGGCATACAGTTATTCTAAATGCATTAATGAATAACCCAACATTTGAACAGTATTATATTTCAAGATATATTGATTTGAGTAATACTACTTTTAAGTGTTCTAACATGATAGCGGTATTAGATAGTTTAGTAAATATTATTACCCCTGAAATGCCTGGTCAAGTTGCGCGTTGGGGAGGAACAGTGACTCAGTGGCAGCAAAATGTACAGGGTCTGAGGGATTTTATAAATGCTCGTTGTGCAGGTGTTAGTTCAGGATTAGGGCCGTGTTATAGTTTAACAGGGCCTTATCCAATGCAAGTCAATGTTAATCCTTTAGGAGCTGGAGATGTCCAAGTCAATTCTATAACACCTGCTAGTTATTCTTATACTGGAAGTTATTTTGGAGGTGTTGCTGTTTTAGTTACAGCATCAGAAAATCCGGGATATATATTTGATTATTGGGAAGTGTTTAATCATACAATGGATTCTGCAATTACCAATCCTAACAATTCATTAAGTATTACTCAAACAGATAGTGTTGTCGCTCATTATGTTTTATCAGGAGATACCATTGGGTTAACTTTTGATGTGGACCCTGTTTCGGGCGGTGATATTTCTATTAGTGGATTTACTCCGCCAGCTTATAGTTATTCCGATTTTTATCCAAATACAAGTCTTCAAACACTTGTAGCTATTCCGTTACCTGGGCATGTTTTTTTAAATTGGACATCTAATAGTACGGTATTTGCAACAAGTCCAAATGATTCTATTGTTACGATTACGGTTGGGTTGTCAGATACTATAATTGCTCATTTTCTGAAGATAGATACGTTTGCAGTCGTGTTTAATGTTGATCCCGTTATTGTGGGAGATATTTCGATAGATGGGTTTACACCTCCAGCTTATAGTTATACTGACAATGTTGTGGAAAGTTCAGTGTTAAACTTAGTTGCGACACCATTCTCTGGTTATTTGTTTAGCAATTGGACATCAAACAATGCAGCTTTTATTGTGAATGCTAACAGCCCATCTGTGCAAGTTGTGATAGATGATGTAGACTCAATTGTTGCTCATTTTATTCCAATAGATTCTTTTGATATTGAATTTAGGGTAACCCCTATTGATATGGGTCAGATAGATATAGATACAAACTTTATTTATGATGCTTTTACGACAACTTCAGTAACTAAAAAATATATGACTGGTGTAACCGTTGATTTAACAGAAACGCCAATAAGTAATTTCTTATTTGATCACTGGTCTTCAAATTTTCATATTTTAGCACCGTCAACTACGAGTTCAAATGTAAGTTTTGTTGCTTCTGGAGATGATATAATTACAGCACATTATGCTGCAGAGGTGTTTCCTCCGCCAAATTTCGCAGGATTACCAGGTGCATTCTCTCCGAATGAAGATGGAAATAATGATGTTCTATATGTTTACGGAAATCAGATAGTTACGTTAAGTGTGTCTGTTTATAATCGTTGGGGTGAGCGTGTTTTTTCGAGCACTTCAAAAAGTAATGGATGGAATGGTTTTTATAATGGTGAAAAAGCTAGTTCAGGAATTTATATGTATAAGCTTGAAGCTAAATTTGTGGATGGAGAATTAGTGAAAAAATCAGGTGATATAACATTGATAAGATGATGCGAGCGGTTAAGTTAATAGGTAGTTTAATATTTTTGATTGGTGTAGTTTTTACGACTGCTTCAGCTCAAGATGTTCATTTTTCTCAATTTGGACAAACACCTCAATTAATAAATCCTGGCGCAACGGGTGTTTTTGATGGGAATGTAAGAGCATTTTTAAATTATAGAACACAATGGACCGGTATTGGCAAAGGATTTAGAACCTATGCAGCTTCTTTTGATGCTCCCTTGCTTAAAGGGAAAGGGCGAAAGCACGGGAAGAAGGCTTATTTGGGAGTTGGTCTAAATTTTTATAATGATGTAGCTGGTTCCTCAAGTTTTAGGACCTCTCAAGCGAATATTTCAATATCAGGTATTTTACCAATAGCTAAACAACATAAATTGTCATTAGGTATTCAAGGAGGTTTAGGGCAGAATTCCGTTGATCTAAATACGGTAACTTGGGGAAGTCAATTTGATGGAGAGGCATTTGATACACAGTTAGGTTCAAATGAATTGTTTGGGTTAAGATCGTCTCAGTATTTTGATTTAGGAGCAGGAGTTTTTTATGAATTTAAAATGGAGGAGCAATCATTTTTAAGCTCAAATGTGTCCAGTTTTAACTTAGGAATTGCTGGGTATCATTTAAATCAGCCAAAGCAAGAGTTCTTGACTCATACCGCAGATAAATTACCTATGAAAATTGTTGCTCAATTTTCTGGGACATTTGATTTAGGAACCATACCTTTTTCTTTGGTTCCTTCTATGTTTTATGTAATACAAGGTGCTAATCAAGAAATTACTCCCGGTATGTTGTTGAAATTAAGGAGGGGGCATGAAACAAAGTATTCAGGAATGTTTAAAGAGGGGGCTTTATACTTTGGAGCTCATTATAGAGTTGGAGATGCTATAATTCCTGAAATATATTTAGAGTTTACTGATTATATGATTGGTTTCTCATACGATTTTAGCAACTCCGATTTGGCTAGTGCTATTGGTAGTGCTGGGGGTGTAGAATTTTCTATCCGATACATACACCAAAAGAAAGCTCTAAAAAGAGCTTTCTTTTAATGATGGATTTATGTTAGTTTGTTCTGAACTCAAATTTATGAGCAGACAAATCTTCATTTGCTTTCGCAATTTTTACTTTTAAGTTTTCTTTATAGGCAACAGTTTTGTTGAAGGTAGCTTCGTCACCAGAACCAATAATTTGTGCTGCTAAAATCCCAGCATTTAAGGATCCGTTAATTCCAACAGTTGCAACTGGTATTCCAGGAGGCATTTGAACGATTGCTAACAAAGCATCTAAACCATCCAAAGAGGCTTTAATTGGCACTCCAATTACAGGAAGTGGCGTCATAGCCGAAATTACACCAGGTAAATGCGCAGCCATACCAGCAGCAGCAATAATTACCTTAATACCATTTCCTTTTGCGTTTTTAGCAAATTTCTCTACCTGCTCAGGTGTTCTGTGTGCAGATAATGCATTTACCTCAAAAGGAATTTGCATTTCATTTAAAAAATCTGCTGTTTTTTGCATTACGGGCCAGTCTGAAGTACTGCCCATTATTATACTTACTTGTGCTCTCATAGTTTTAAAAAATAGATTACAAATGTAGTTATTATCGTTACTATTTTGTTATCTAAATTTTAAATTAATTACATTTGTCCCGAATTACTGATATGGAAATAATTACAGTTAAAGACAAGGCTTTTAAGCCGTATATTTCTGAAGAGGATCTTCAATCCTCTGTAGAGAAAGTAGCAGCACAAATTAATACTGATTATGAAGGTTCTGAGCCTTTGTTTATAGGAGTGTTGAATGGATCCTTTATGTTTTTTTCGGATCTATTAAAGTTAGTTGACTTGGAGTGTAAAGTTTCTTTTGTGAAGTTAGCTTCATATGAAGGAACGAGTTCAACAGGAAAGGTGAATGAGCTTATTGGTTTAAGTGAATCAATAGAAGGGCAAGATGTTATTATTGTTGAAGATATTGTAGACACTGGAAATACCTTAGTAAAGTTACATGATATACTTTCTAAAGGGAATCCTAAAAGTATTAAAACTGCAACGTTATTATATAAGCCGGAAGCTTACAAAAAAGACCATCCAATTGATTATGTAGGGTTAGAAATACCCAATGCATTTGTTTTAGGGTATGGTTTAGATTATGATGGATTAGGAAGAAATTTAAGTTCAATATACGTATTAAACGAATAGAAATAAGATGTTAAACATTGTATTGTTTGGCCCACCAGGGGCTGGAAAAGGAACGCAGGCAGAAAAATTAGTTAGTAAGTATAATCTAGTTCATTTATCTACCGGAGATATTTTTAGAGCAAACATTAAAGGCGAAACTGAATTAGGGAAACTCGCAAAAAGTTATATGGATGACGGAAACTTAGTTCCTGATGAAGTAACGATTCAAATGTTAGAATCGGAAGTAGATAAAAACCCTAATTCAGAAGGATTTATTTTTGATGGATTTCCTAGAACTACTCATCAGGCAGAAGCCTTAGAGTTATTTTTAGAAGGGAAAAATACTGCTATTTCTGTTATGCTAGCACTAAATGTTTCTGAACAAGAATTGATTAAAAGATTATTGTTGAGAGGTAAAGATAGTGGTAGAGCAGATGATGCGAATGAAGAAGTTATATCAAACAGAATAAATGTTTATAACAAACAAACTGCAGTTGTTGCAGACTTTTATAATGCACAAAAAAAGTTTGAAAAAGTTGACGGCATAGGATCTATTGAAGAAATTTTTGATAGACTAAGTTTTGCCATTGATAATCATAAAATTGCTATTTAAGCAACATTTACAAAAAGAACAGACATGTCAGGAACTAACTTTATAGATTATGTAAAAATACATTGTCGTTCTGGTAAAGGAGGCGCAGGATCTAAGCACTTTAGAAGAGAAAAATATATTTCCAAAGGAGGACCAGATGGTGGTGATGGCGGAAGAGGTGGTCACGTAATTATAAGAGGAAATTCACAAATGTGGACGCTCTTACATTTAAAACATCAAAGACACGTTAAAGCTGGACATGGTGCTGGAGGAAGTAAGAGTACGAGTACTGGTGCTGAAGGTGATGACGTTTATGTTCAAGTTCCATTAGGAACTGTAGCAAAAGATGCGGAAACTGGTGAAACACTCTTTGAAATTACAGAAGATGGTGAAGAGCAAATCTTAGTTAAAGGAGGAAGAGGGGGATTAGGAAATAATCACTTTAAGAATTCTATTAACCAAGCACCAAGATATGCTCAGCCTGGAGAAGATTTTGAAGAATCATGGAAAATACTTGAACTAAAAGTATTGGCTGATGTTGGTTTAGTTGGTTTTCCAAATGCTGGTAAATCTACTTTATTATCTGTTGTTTCTGCAGCAAAACCCGAAATAGCAAATTATCCTTTTACTACTTTAGTCCCTAATTTAGGGATTGTAGCCTATAGAGATCATCAGTCGTTTGTAATGGCTGATATCCCTGGTATTATTGAAGGTGCGCATGAAGGTAAAGGATTAGGATTGCGTTTTTTAAGACATATAGAGCGTAATTCGGTACTATTATTCTTGGTGCCTGCAGATAGTGATAATATTACCAAAGAGTTTGAAACACTCTTGAATGAATTGAAGCAGTTTAATCCAGAATTACTGGATAAAGATAGAATTTTGGCCATCTCTAAATCTGATATGTTAGATGATGAGCTTAAAGCAGAAATAGAAAAAGAACTCCCTAAAGTTCCATACATTTTTATGTCCTCTGTGGCTCAACAAGGTTTAGTTGAGCTAAAGGATATGTTATGGAACAGTATCAATAATTAATTACTTAGAAAACAAACACCATGGAAAATACAGCACCATACACAATGTACCCGGAAATGACTCCGAATCCAAATACAATGAAATTTGTAGCAAACAAGTGGTTGGTTACTAACGATAAATCTTATGAGATTTTAGCGGAAGAGCGTGTTGGCAGTCCTTCACCTTTGGCAGAAGCGTTGTTTAACTTTCCTTTTGTAAATGGTGTTTTTATTGCAGGTAATTTTGTTACCGTTACAAAGAGTGAAGCAATAGGGTGGGAAGATATTATGACAGAATTGAGAGATTTTATTTCTGAATTCTTGAATACAGAAGGTAATGTTATTATTCGCGAGGAATTTTTAACTGGAGAAGTTGAAGTGCCTGTAGCTAGTGGTAATGATAATTCAGAAGCCGCTACACCTAAAGCAGATTTAACTGATTTTGACAAGAAAATTATCGAAATATTAGATGAACACATTAAGCCAGCAGTAGAGTCTGATGGTGGAGCAATTGAGTTTCATTCTTTTGAAGATGGTATTGTAAAAGTGGTTTTAAAAGGAGCCTGTAGTGGTTGTCCTTCATCTACAGCAACACTTAAAGGCGGAATAGAGTCTTTATTGAAGAGTATGCTTCCAGAAGTAAAAGAAGTAGAAGCTATTAATGGGTAATAAGTTTTTAAGAGTTTCGTTTAACGGTTCGTATAAGAAACGTAGGGCAGTTAAAAAGCACTTTCGTTTCAGTTTATCACTTAGCTAAATATAAATATTTTGCTTTTATTTTTTCTTTCTATAAATGCCAAATTTTATATTTAGCGGACTTTATTAATAATCACAGACCTTTCGATTTAGCACAAGCGCCCTATGTTTTTTCTACATTGTTGTAAAACGTTCATATACAATGATTACTTATAATAACTTTAATATTAATCCATTCAATTATAACATTGGTGCCTTTAACTGTTTTTTTAAAATGAAAAGTTTAAACTAGCAAAGGCAAAATGGAGTTGAATAAAATTATACTGATTAGTTCCGTCTGCTCCACCTTCAAGCAGTCTATAGCCAATGTTTC
>TARA_B110000459_G_scaffold202429_1_pt1 | contig 11845 bp, 8 predicted proteins | sample TARA_B110000459 | Tara Oceans TARA_B110000459 (sample SAMEA4398296) | marine metagenome | biome: Polar Biome; feature: [SRF] surface water layer (ENVO:00010504); material: water (ENVO:00002006), including particulate matter (ENVO:01000060) such as... | depth 5 m | reverse complement strand
TGAAGAGGTCGTAATCTGGCACAGCATTGTATCCAGGAATGCTCTCTAATTTATCTAAAGTGCCTCCTGTATGACCAAGTCCACGGCCAGAAATCATGGGCACATACCCGCCGCAAGCTGCAACTATAGGCGCTAGCATCAAGCTCACCTTATCACCCACACCTCCAGTTGAGTGCTTGTCAACAACAGGACCATTTAAATTCAGATCCCCCCAAGAAAGCACATCCCCTGAATTCATCATATTCAGTGTTAGACTGACTCTTTCATCCATACTCATGCCATTCAGGTAAACAGCCATAGCAAAAGCGGCGAGCTGAGAGTCAGAAATACTCATGTCTGTCATGCCAGCTACAATAAATTCTATTTCTGAATTGGTTAGAGTTTTCCCATCGCGTTTTTTGCGAATTAACTCTTGAGGTAAATATTTTAATAATGCCATAAATCAATCACCATAAGGGGTCCAAATATTCTTCACTTGAGTTGACTGTCTTAGAAACTCAACACCTTCACATTCGTTTGTTTTCATCCAATTTCTGTCATTGTTTTCGTGACACCATGTACGCTTTACATTTTCAGTACTAAGTGTCTCTACTTCCTTAATTGTGTCTTTATTCGCCCATGCCCAAACAGATTCCACCTCACCATGTCCAGCAAGATGCGGAGCTAATTCACGAATGTCTCCAGTGATGATATTAACCACGCCTCCAGGAATGTCTGATGTTTCCATTACTGAAATCAATTCGAGCACCACATTAGAATGTCTCTCACCAGGAATGAATACCACACGATTTCCCATTGCAATTGCAGGAGCAATTAATGAAATCGCGTTTAAAAGAGGTTGCTCATCAGGAGCAATAATCCCGATGATTCCTATAGCCTCAGGTAAAGCTAATGTAACACCTCTATATGGCGCGTTATGTGCTGCACCATCGTATTTATCAGCCCAAGCGGCATAACTAAATAATCTGGAAATTGTTTCGTCAAATTCAGATATGGCAGCCTTTTTAGAACTTCCGCAACTTTTCGAAATTCCAGTTACAAATTCGTCTTTTCTGTTTGAAAGATTTTCAGCAAAAAAGTACAATATCTGTGCTTTTAAATGCCCGGATTTATCACTCCAACTTAGAGCTTTTTTAGCAGCACTTACTGCATTTCTAATGTCTTTTCTGTTACCAAGTCCCACATAAGCAGCGGTACTTCCGTCAGCGTTTAGAACCTCTCTAGTATTTCCGCCATCGGGCCTAGTTTGTTTTCCCCCTATGTAAAATTTAAGCGTTTTATCAATTTCTTGAGAAGATGAATTCCCGTTAGAGTTAATCGTAGATATAGAAGTTGAATATTTAGATTTTAAGGGTTTTAAATATTCGTATAACCCCTCTTTTCCACCTTCTCTCCCGAAGCCAGATTCTTTAACTCCTCCAAATCCACAAGCAGCGTCAAATTTATTATGGCAGTTAATCCAAACTACACCAGCAACAAGCCCAGGAGCAACATGCATGGCACGATTTATATTCTCACTCCAAACACTAGCTGCAAGACCATACCTTGTATTGTTAGCTAATTTTATAGCCTCATCTTGAGTTCTAAAACTACTCACGACTAATACAGGCCCGAAAATTTCCTCTTGAACAAGTGGATGCGAACTATCAACGTCTGTAATGATAGTAGGTGGGTAGTAATTTTGTTTTGCATCTGGTTTTTCGTGAGAAAACAACTCACCCCCACTTTTCATCCCCATTTCAACCAATTTTGAAACTTGAGAAAACTGTTCTGAGCTTACTAAAGAACCTACATCTATTGATTTATCTAGGGGAGTCCCAAATCTTAAATTTGCCATTCTCGCCTTGATTTTTCTTACAAGCGTTTTTTCGACACTTGCTTGTACTAAAAGTCTTGATCCAGCACAACAAACTTCACCTTGATTGTACCAAATAGCATCAACTATACCTTCCACTACAGAATCTAAATCTGCATCTTCAAAAACGACAAATGCTGATTTACCTCCAAGCTCTAATGTTAGTTTTTTTCCTTGTCCTGCTGTAGACTTTCGAATTGCACGACCCACAGCTGTAGATCCTGTGAATGCAACTTTATTTACCTCGGGGTGAGCAGCTAATAAAGCTCCAGTTTCTCCTTCTCCATTAATGATGTTAATTACTCCGTCTGGGACTCCAGCTTCTTTACAAAGTTGAGCGAAGAACATCGCTGTAAGAGGGGTGTTTTCTGCTGGTTTAAGAACGACAGTATTACCCATAGCTAAGGCTGGTGATATTTTCCATGCCAGCATTAAAAACGGAAAATTCCATGGAATAATTTGGGCGACAACACCCACAGGTTCAAGATTTTTAATCTCTGATTCTTGGAGTTGGGCCCAGCCTGCGTGATAGTAAAAATGCCTGACAGCAAGTGGGATATCCGCATCTCGAGATTCACGTATGGGTTTTCCATTGTCTAAAGTTTCAAGAACAGAAATGACTCTGGCATTTTTTTGAATAAGTCTAGCTAGAGCATAAAGCACCTTTGCTCTTGCGTGGCCTCCAGATTTGTACCACCCAGCTTGCGCATTAGAAGCTGATTGAACTGCTAGATTTACTGAATTTTCATCTGCGATTTCTACACTTGCTAATGGGCTATTGTCAGAAGGGTTAATTACTGCAATGGTCTTAGCGCCTTTTTTTGAAACAAATTTTCCGCCTATAAATTGGCTGAAACGATTTTTATTTTTTAAAAGCCATTCCTTAGCTTCTTTATCGCTTTCTAGAGCATTGCTGTACTCCAATGATTCGAATGATTTATCTAAGTTCATCTAATTTTTTGCTAAAGATTAAGATATTGGATGTCTATAAGAAGCAGAATAGTATCCACTGGTGAAATGATCAAGTTGACGCTCGATATCACCAAGAAGACTTGAGGCACCAAACCTAAATAGATCGGGTTCGAGCCATCTAGGGCCTAATTCCTCTCTCATTAAGGTCATAAATTGTAATGCTGTTTTTGTGTCACTAATTCCTCCAGCAGGTTTAAACCCCACCTTGTATCCAGTTTTTTCGTGATAATCTCTTATCATTCGTACCATTACTAAACTCACAGGAAGAGTAGCGTTTGTGGGTTCTTTTCCTGTAGATGTCTTTATAAAGTCAGCTCCAGCCATCATGCATACCTGTGAGGCTTTAGCTATGTTAGTTAGATTTCCGAGTTCACCCGTTGCTAGTATTGTCTTAAGGTGAGCATCACCACATGCTTCTCTGAAAAGCTTCACTTCATCATAAAGGGCTTTCCAGTTTCCTTCGAGAACATGTCTTCTGGAAATGACAATATCTATCTCGTCAGCACCGGCTGCAACAGAGTATTTAATTTCTTCTATTCTAAGTGGGAGAGGGGATAGTCCAGCAGGGAATCCAGTTGAAACAGCTGCTAGATGAACGTTTGAAGACTTGAGGTTTTTAGAAGCCTCTTCAAGCATTTCATGGTAAACACAAACAGCAGCTGTCGTGATATGTAAAGAATCTATTGAAAGCTTAGCCTTTAAATCTGAGTTTATAGGATTTAAAGCTTTGCGGCAAAGTCTTCGAACTCTTGCATTTGTATCATCACCTGAAAGCGTAGTTAGATCTATTAAAGTTAAAACTTTTAACAGCCACGCTGCTTGCTTGTCTTTTTTTATACTTCGTCTCTTTCCATATTCTGCACACCTTTGTTCCACGGAACTACGGTTGATATTAATGTCACAGAATCTATCAACTTGAAAATCAACGCCAGGATTTCTTTCTAATTTATCAATCTTCATGAGAAAATGATTTTAAATAAGAATTAAGAATAGCAATTACTGACTTCTCAGCTTGTTTTGCAATCAGTAGAGTTTGTTCATGAGAAAGTGTAACATCACCTATTCCTGCTGCGTAATTTGTCAAGATGGATATTGCACAAAGAGGAATTTTTGCGTGCCTTGCAACGATCACCTCTGGCACGGTTGACATCCCAACAGCGTCAGCCCCTAAAATACCTAGCGCATTAATCTCCGCAGGAGTTTCAAATTGAGGCCCACACCACCAAGCGTACACTCCTTGTGTTAGTTTAATATTATTATCGCTAGCTGCTGAGCGCATTTTATTTGATAGTTCAGAGTTATAGGCATCACACATATCGACGAACCTATCGTTTCCAGTTTCACCAAACAAAGGAGACACTCCCGTCATATTTATATGATCTGTGATTAACATTAAATCACCTGGACTCACATTCGTATTTATAGCTCCAGCTGCATTTGTTAATACTAGAGACTGACATCCAATTTCTTTTAAAGTTCTAATTGCAACAGACATAGCATCTGCTTTTCCATGCTCGTAATAGTGAGCACGACCCTGCAGGATTGCGACTTTAGTGCCTTTAATATGGCCTAATATTAATTGACCTGCATGTCCTCCTACTCCAGCTTCTGGAAATCCGGGCAAATCTTCAAATGAAATTTTTGAGGTAACTTCAACCTGCTGCGCGAAGGATCCTAATCCGGATCCTAAAATCAACCCTATCTCTGGAATAAAACCAGAAGACCTAAGCTTAATAATGTTCGCACAGAATGAAACATGATTAATCATACAATGCACAAGATAATACAGAAATCAATCTCTGTGTCCAGCCTTGAGCAAGTTATTAACTTTGTGAAGTGATTCTAGGGGAAGGTTGCAAGCCCCTTCTTCACAGATGAAAAATCTAGTTGGCAGTTCGCTATTTTTTGACTGGTCGTACTTGCCTTCTAAAAATCCAGGCTGTCCAGTTATATTACCTCCTCCCGCTAATACTATTTGTGGGTGATATTTAAGATCGAACTCTTGTCTTGCAATTATGGATTTTTCGATATCATTTTCTGAAATAGCAACTTCGTAAAAAGGCAAAGTTCGTTTCAGTAAGACTTGCCCCCAATTAGTAGCTCTTCTAATATTTTGACTGTTTTCCCAGGCAGATAGTAGCATTCTGTCCGAACGCTCTATAAGATTAAACTTAGTGTCATATCTGCCTAAGCGGAACAGATTATCTGCCATTGTTGAATTAGAAGATGGTATAACGCTGTCGTCATTTTCTTGCTTTTTCGCAAAAAGCTCATTCTCATCGTTCGAGGTGTACCAAAAAACACCCGTTTTAGTGTCATAGAATTTATCGAAACTTATCATAATTAAAGCCCTAGCCTCTATTAACCACTTAGGATTAAATGTCGATTCATACATATCGAGACATGCAGCAATTGTAAAGGCATAATCTTCTAGAAATCCATTGATGTATGCTTCGTTTTTTTTGTGATAAACATGAAATAATGAACCGTCAGATTTTCTAGCTTTTTCTAAAATAAAATTTAAAGCTTTTTCTGCTCTATTAAGATGATTTTCTCCCCCGAAAGTTCTGTACGCATTACACAATCCGCTAACCGTTAGAGCCGTCCATGAAACTAAAACTTTATCATCCAATCCTGGCTTTACTCGCGGCTCATGATCGGCTTTCCCCCTGGCGTCTTTCCCGTCTCTATAGTTAGAGAGAACCTTGTTAATCCTTTGAATATTTTCGCGAAATTCTTTAGTGTTAAGGCCTACTTTTTCCGCAAGAGCCTCATCACTTTCCCAACTCATCAGAACACTGTTTCCATGTTCCCAATAAGACATCCCATTTATATCATATACCATTAGCGCTACCTCTAAATCCTTCTTGCTTAAAGCAAGGTCTAAAGCTTCTTCATCCCAAACATAATACTTCCCTTCAACACCATCACTGTCAGCGTCAAGCGCACTACGAAATCCACCAGATGGGTCATCTAGTTCACTGTAAATAAAGTTGATTGTTCCTAACACAACCTCCTTATACCTAGGCACAGAAAAAACCTTATAAGCATTACAATAGGTGGTTATTAGCTGTGCGTTATCGTACAGCATTTTCTCAAAATGTGGAATTTTCCAATCCTTATCCGTACTGTATCTTGCAAAACCTCCACCAGCTTGGTCATATATCCCGCCTCTAGCCATGTTGTCTAAAGTTAACTTCACTTGGGCTAGCGCGTCATTGTCTTTCCTCACAGTACCGTAGTGCAAAAGGAAGTTTAAATTTGTCGGCACAGGGAATTTAGGAGCTCCTTTAGATAGGCCCATATCTCTGTCCCACGACATTCTCCAGTTATCGACTCTCTCATCGATTTCTGACCCGAGTTTATTTCTTTCACTCTTAGACCAAACCCCACCTCCAGCTTCTTTCGCCAACCCCTCCACAGGCGCAATGATCAAATCAGATGACGCCACCCCCTCAGAGAGCTGAGTTGCATAATCTACCAATTTGTGATAGTCATTCTCCTTAATTTTTATAATATTTTGCAGCCTCTCGATAAATTGAGATTTATGAAAATAAGTACCTCCAAAGATGGGTCTGCCATCAGCAAGCGCCACACAGTTTAACGGCCACCCTCCTCTTCCCGTCATAAGTTGAACAGCATTCATATACACAGCATCCACATCGGGTCTCTCTTCTCTATCGACCTTTATACTTACAAAGTGCTCGTTAATATATTCTGCTGCTTCCTCATCTTCAAAAGTTTCGTGCTCCATGACATGACACCAATGACACGCGCTATATCCTATACTTATAAAAACCAGTTTCCCTTCTTTCTCTGCTTGCTGAAACGCATCATCTCCCCATGGCTTCCAATCAACAGGGTTATGAGCATGCTGTTGAAGGTATGGACTTGATGAGTTACTAAGCTCATTCGTGTGTTTAAAATGAGTAGTATCAGTCATAGGGCCCATAGAATTTGAACATGAACTGAAAGTTAAAAACATAGTACATGTAAAAAGCAAAGATGAAAACTGCATTAAAAGAAAAACGTCTTATTTAACTCTACGAAGAATATATCGAGTGCAATAAATACCCGTATTTCCTCCTTGAGTAGGCGATTGAACACCTGTGTTTGCAAAAGCCAGTTCCCAGCCTTCAGTACTAAGATCATTTAACTTAGCCACAACATCTTGGTCATTATAGAAAATATTCTCCATCTTTATCCCAACCATAGAATAGATGTTTTTAATTTTCTGCTCATCAAGATTTCCATTGCCACCATCTATCAACATTCTGCTACGCCCTAAACCTCCAGGAACGATAGACTCCACAGTGGTTAACGACATGTATTCATAAGCAGGTGCTGGTGTATTGAAAGCGAAGATTGATACAATCATCGCAACTGATATACTTAAAACTAATATTTGATTTTTCATATAGGCAATTTAGTGCTAAATGCCTTAAACAATATCTAGGCATCACTACATTTGCCCCAACAATATTGAAGCCATGCCATTAAGTTCTACAGACCCTAAAATTTTCTCTCTCATTCATAGTGAAGCAAACCGCCAAACTGATGGAGCTGAACTTATCGCATCAGAAAATTTCACTAGCGATAGCGTTATGGAAGCCCAAGGATCAATCCTAACTAATAAATACGCTGAAGGTTTGCCTGGTCGTAGATATTATGGTGGATGTGAGTTTGTAGATGGTGTTGAGCAACTTGCAATAGATAGAATTTGTGAACTCTTTGGCGCAGTTTGGGCTAACGTTCAACCACATTCAGGTGCATCAGCAAATGCTGCTGTTATGCTTGCATGTCTCTCACCTGGAGATAAAATTCTAGGTTTTGACTTATCTCACGGAGGACACCTAACCCACGGTTCTTCTGTAAACTACAGTGGTAAGCTATACAATCCTTTTTTTTATGGAGTGGAGGAGGCAACGGGTAGAGTGGATATGGATAAAGTAGCGGAAGTTGCTCAACGAGAAAAACCTAAGATGATTATCTGTGGTGCTTCTGCATATGCTCGTGATTGGGATTATGCTCGATTCCGTGACATTGCCGATAGTATTGGCGCAATCCTTTTAGCAGACATCTCTCACCCTGCGGGTTTAATCGCAGCTCAATTGCTTGCAGACCCTATGCCACACTGTCACATTGTCACGACGACGACTCATAAAACGTTAAGAGGACCTCGTGGTGGAGTAATAATGATGGGCTCTGATTACCCAAACCCTTGGGGGCGTAAAACAATGAAAGGTGTCGTACGACCGATGTCATCTATCCTGGATAGTGGCGTTTTCCCTGGTATGCAAGGTGGACCCCTAGAACATGTAATTGCCGCCAAAGCTGTTGCTTTTGGTGAAGCACTTCAACCATCTTATAGAGAGTATTGTTTACAGGTTGTGAAAAATGCTCAAGCCATGGCTGATGCTTTCGTATCAAAAGGATATAAATTGATCTCTGGAGGAACAGACAATCACCTTATGCTCATAGATTTGCGCAATAAAGATATTACTGGAAAAGCGGCGGAAATTGCCTTAGGTAAAGCTGAGATTACTGTAAATAAAAACATGGTGCCTTTTGACACTCGTTCTCCTTTTGTAACATCTGGAATGCGTGTTGGTACTCCTGCTGTAACAACTCGTGGTTTAGTAGAATCAGATATGATTCAACTTGTAGGTTGGATGGATCAAGCTATAATGAATTACGAAGATGACGCTTTACTGAAAAAGATAGGAGCCGAAGTGAAAGCAAAGATGTCCACTTATCCGCTTGTTAGCTAGCCTATTGATTAAAAGCCCCAGAATTCAGTAATATTCAGTTAAAGCTGAGGTTTAATTCTTCTTACTGGACGCATCTCCATCTCTTCATTGTTGAGGGGAGTAAATTGTCCGTCGGGCAAACCTAACAATGTGATTCTAGATACTTTTCCTTCTGCAAAGAGCATTTGAATTTGGGAGCAAGTCGCGGTGTTTAAATTTACGTCTTCTAAGTCGTCAATAGAGTAATACCTAACGAATCCGTTACCAATAACATTTACGCTTGTTAGTTTCCCATTCGTAAATAGTGCAAATAAATCTCTTCCTGAAATCACATGATCTAAGGAGTCATTTGAAGGGCTCAATACATGTGCATTTCCAATAAGTTGCATGCTCAAAGGTTTATTATCCTTGAGGTTCATCCTCACGGTGTCTCCTGTCATTTCATCTTCTTTAGACCAAACAACGGGATTTCCTAAAAGCCACATTTGATCTTTATTCCTATCCCACGAAAGTGAATCTCCATTTCCAGAGAAAGCATCTTGTTGAAAAACCACCTCTCCTGAAGCGAAGAGCATTTCCTCCCTTCTTTCGAGTTTAAGAGTATTCATCCTCAAGGTGTCTGCGCCTTCAATATTTACAATTTGGACTAAATTATCAGAAACTCCTGTCACAAGGTCAAAATTTTCAGTTCGAGAAGCATAGCTACCACTCACATTCATAGATCTCGTGCTATCGCTAATCATAACGTTACCCCAAGCGACACCTTCATTATTATTCCTATTAATAATAATACTATCGCCAGCCAATAGACCTTGATGATCCATAACGGAAGCATCGCCAGAAAACCAGCCTTTGCCTGTTGATGCGTTAAATTGGCCTCTCTCACAATGAATAAATGCTCCATTAATTTCTAGATGTGATTTTTTATATAACCTCAAGGTTTTATCATTCCTATCTAAAGAAAGTGAGTCAGATATAATAGTGTCTTGAAGTTCTGTTATTACAACATCGCCTCCAGCGTAAAGCCTGTCAGTCTTAGAACTGTACACGCCTAAATCACTAGATAGATTTCTGTTACCATCTGTGATGTTAGCTCTCTCTGAATACGAAACGTGCTTAGAGTCTAGGATATAAATTAATGAAGGGCATGATATTGAAAGTGCCTCGTGATTAAAGACCACCCCACCATTTATATCTACAATTCCTAAATCTGGTTTGAGAATGCCATATTCAGCTGTTAAGACTGTATTAGGCTCTTGTTTTATTATGACATTGCTGAAAACTTCGAACCGACCATCGTCGAATCGATATGCGCTATCACAAGTGAGAATAGCATCGTCAACAGAGAGTTTAACATTTCCTATAAGCCTAGATGCTTCAGAAATTTCAGGGTTTCGTTCTATTATAGACGCACCTAAAATATTTATTCTAGTCTTTTTTGAGGAGGCAGATGTTGTGGAATCTGTTTGGGCTAAAGATGAAATTGAGGCGATAAACCCTAATAATACAAGAGAATACACCTTGTAAAGGAACTTGTGAGAATTAGATTTTATAATATTTAAATTCATCCAACGACTCCGGCCGCTACTGTTAAATGCGTACTCGGATCCACTAAGATAAACGCTCCAGTCGTACGATTCTTGCGATAACTATCAGTTAAAATCGGGGAAGCTGTTTTAATCTTAATTCTAGCAATGTCATTGGTGACAATATTCTTATTATCCTCATCCCTGTGAAGGGTGTTGATGTCAATGCAGTAAAGTATTTCAGTTACTTTAGCTTGTACTTCCTGCGTCAGGTGCCTTAGAATAAAACGTGACGAAGGGTTTAGAGGTTTTTCACCAAGCCAACATATTCTAGCATCTAGAACACTCACAACATCAGGCTGATTATTGAGCCTCACAAGCATATCACCGCGTGAAACATCAATATCATCCTCAAGAGTCATAGTTACGCTAAGAGGAGGGAAGGCCTTCTCAAGCTTTTTGTTGCCAAGAGTGATTTCCTTAATAGTCGATTCCTTACCGCTAGGTAATGTAATTATTTTATCGCCTGGTTTGAATACACCTGAAGCAATACGTCCAGCGTAACCTCGGAAATCTCTATGCTCGTCTGTCTGTGGTCGTACAACATATTGCACTGGAAAACGGCAGTCTTGCAGATTGCGATCTGACCCAACATGAACATTTTCAAGGTGGTGAAGAAGGGTAGAACCTCCATGCCAATCCATGTTCTTAGATTTATCTACAACATTGTCTCCTAAAAGCGCGCTAATAGGAATGAACGTTATATCTGTTATGTCTAGTCGAGCACTAAAGCTCTTGTATTCTTGTACTATTTCCTTGTAACGATTTTCATCGTAGTCCACCAAGTCCATCTTGTTAACACACACCACAAGATGTCTTAGTCCAAGTAATGAAGCTATAAAACTATGCCTGTGCGTTTGTTCTAGTAAGCCGTGGCGTGCATCTATCAATATGATAGCAAGGTCAGCGGTTGAAGCTCCAGTAACCATATTTCTGGTGTACTGAATATGCCCCGGAGTGTCAGCTATAATGAACTTCCTTTTCGGTGTAGCAAAATACCTATAGGCTACATCTATAGTAATTCCTTGTTCACGCTCAGCTCTTAATCCGTCAGTCAATAAGCTAAGATCTGCACCTTCTAGACCTTTCTGTGCTGATGCGCTTTCAACAGCTTCTAGTTGGTCTTCAAAAATACTTTTAGAATCGTATAATAATCGACCTATAAGGGTGCTCTTTCCGTCATCTACACTTCCAGCAGTAGTGAAACGTAGAAGCCCGTTTTCTTTTATTGTGTTCTCACTCATAGTTATTAATCTCTAAAAGTATCCATCTTTCTTTCTGTCCTCCATAGCGCTTGAACTTCTCTTATCGTCCATTCGCCCTCCTCTTTCTGTAATCCTAGTTGCAGCTATTTCTTCGATAATCTTCTCTAAAGTGTCTGCCTCACTTTCAAAAGCGCCTGTAATCGTTAAGTCACCCAAAGTTCGGAAACGAATAGTCATCATCTCTGGTGTTTCACCCTCACGAAGATTTAGATGTTCAGACATAGCGAGAATCTGTCCTTCACGTCTGATACATTCCCTTTCATGAGAAAAATAAAGACTAGGCAGCTCAATCTTTTCTCTTAAAATGTAATTCCAAACATCAAGTTCCGTCCAGTTATTAAGCGGAAAAACTCTAAAGTGTTCCCCAGGAGCATGCATTCCATTAAACAAGTTCCAAAGTTCTGGACGTTGATTTTT
>TARA_B110000459_G_scaffold44451_1_pt1 | contig 11846 bp, 4 predicted proteins | sample TARA_B110000459 | Tara Oceans TARA_B110000459 (sample SAMEA4398296) | marine metagenome | biome: Polar Biome; feature: [SRF] surface water layer (ENVO:00010504); material: water (ENVO:00002006), including particulate matter (ENVO:01000060) such as... | depth 5 m | reverse complement strand
GTCAGTGGCGGCTCCTTCGCAACCTCCGGCGCGTCCAAGTTTTGCAAACTTGGCGGCGAAGAAACCGGCGCCGCCACCAGTTGCCGCGGCGCCGCAGAAAGCGCCCGAGTCTTCTCCGGCTGTAACGTCGTCGCCGCAAAAACCAGCGGCGCAACAGTCACCAGCGAAAGTGTCCGCGGCAGATGTCGTGAAATTGGCCGCGGAAACGGCACGGAAAGCGTCGATTTCAGACGCTCCTCCGCCGACTGCGGCGTCTCCGCAAAAGCCGGCACATCCTCCGTCGGCGCCGCCGCCATCCTCGTCGGCGAGAGCGCCGGAGCCGCCGAAGCCGGCGGGTGCGCCGATGCCACCGCAAGGCGCGCCACCGCCCCCACCGCCCAAAGATGAGCCGAAAAAAGTGACGCCTTCTTCTGGAGATGCAGTCGCGGCGGTGGTGGAAGCGCGCGCCTCTGCGGCGCAATCGACACTTCCCGAAGCGACAATGGCAGAGAAGCCGGCGGATGGAAAGTACACCGAAGAATTTTTGCGTTCTTTGATGGATTCTCCGTACAGCACAACGAAGTTTTTGAAAGGATTTGAAGTTCCATCGGACGTGGATTACTGGCCCGTGCCTGGATTTATCGTACCGCCGGGCGTACAATCGTCGCAACAAAGAAATCAGTCGCGAGGCGGCAGAGGCGGCGGCGGAGGTCGTGGCGGTGGCGGCGGCGGCGGCGGAGGTGGTGGAGGCCAAGGTCAACCGAACTGGGACAAAGGTGGCAGAGGCGGTGGCGACGGAAACTGGGAGCACCGCGGTTTACCGGACGAACACAACAATCGTCGCGGAGGCAACCGTCGAGACGGTGGGTACGGAAACAACAACCAATACCGCGGTCCGCCGCCGGGCGTCGTCTTGCCGGAGTTGCACAAGACGGAGAATGTCTACGTCATCGGTAAAGTCCAAGACGAAGAGGAGAAGAAGCAAAGAGAGTTCAAGAGTTTACTCAATAAACTCACGCCGGAAAACTTTGGGAAGTTGTTGGAGAAGGTTGTCGACGTCGGCATCACCGAGCCAAAGACTCTGATGGGTTTGATTGGTCAAATGTTCGATAAGGCGTTGTTGGAACCGATTTTTTCGGCTTTATACGCGGACATGTGTGCAAAACTTTCCGAACGATTGATCAAAGATAACGTCCAGTTTATCGACACCGCGGCGCCGGAAGGTCAAAACCAAATCACGTTCAAACGCGTCTTGTTGAATAAGTGTCAAGAGGCGTTTGAATCTGGCGACGCGCAAATCAAAGCGAACTATAAACTCGTTGAAAAACACAAAAAGGCTTGTAAAACACCATTAACGAAAGAAGACGCCGAAAAAATCGCGAAAGAGGAAGCGAGTAAAGACGGCAGCGCGGACGTGAAACCGGAAGATTTGGAAGAAGGCGAAATCGCCCCGACGCCCAAAGTGAAAACGCTCGAAGAACTTGAATTGGATCGAAGACGCGAAATGAATCGATTAGAGGAAGAGTTGTTGAAATCGCGACGACGGATGTTAGGGAACATTCGGTTTATCGGCGAACTCTTCAAGAAGTCCATGCTCACGGAGCGTATCATGCACACGTGCATCCAAAAGCTTCTCAAGGAAGGTGAAGCCGGAAAAGATGCAGCTGCCGCCGCCGGCGGCGATGACGACGACGACGGGCCGAGTGAACCAGACGAGGAAGACGTCGAAGCCTTGTCCAAGCTCTTATCCACCGTTGGAGCGATGATTGACCACCCGAAAGCCGAGGCGTACTTGAACGCCTATTTCCGAAGAATTGAGACGTTGACGAAAGCGCCGCACTTGAGTTCGCGACACCGATTCATGTTACAAGATGTCATAGAATTGCGTCAGAAAGGTTGGAAAGAACGTCGTGCAGCAGAAGGTCCGAAGAAAATCGATGAAATTCATCGCGACGCGCAGCGACAGGCTATGGAGCAAGCGAGAGGTGGCGATCGACGCGGCGGTGGAGGTAGCGGCGGGTCAGGGAGAGAGCGCGGAGGCGGTCCTGGCGGACCCGGTCTTCGTCGGTCCGACTCGCGATCATCCACGAGTAGATTAGATGGTGGTGGTGGTAGAGATGGTGACCGGCGCGGCGGCGGTAGAGATGGTGATTCTAGAAGTAGTAGCAACAGAAATAACAGCAGCAAACCGAGTGAGCGACCTCGCATCGTGCAAAAACCGAGAGGCTCTTCCATTTTAGGCGGCGGTTCCGGCGGCGTTAGCGGTGGCGGTAGCGGCGGCGCAGATGTCGACTTCAAAGTCGTCGAAGGCCGCTCCAACCCACCGTCGCGATCGAACACGCCAAAGATCAACACCGGTAAAGGTGGTGAATCGAAAGACGATTCCAGTCGTCCGGAAACTCCGAGAAGCGACATAGACTCTGAGTTTGACGATGATGCCGGAAACGAGGAAGCACGCAAACGCACGTTAGAATACTTTTTGGACGATAAAGACGTTGGTGAAGCGATTAAATCCATCTCCACGTGGAATAACGCTAAGATTGGCATCTTCATCCAACAGTTGTGCACGGTTGGTTTTGAGAAACGAGGCATGGAATGGGAAGCGTGCGAAGATTTAACCCGAGAACTTTCTCGATCCGGGTACTCCGACGCCGTCTTAGACGGCATCGCAGAAATCTTCAACGAATTGGAAGATGTCCTCTGCGACCTCCCGAAAGCCGATTCCATCTTAGCCGGTTTATTAGCCCACTCGTTAGCCGACGGCACGATCAAACTCGCCGACGTCGCCAAGGCGTTGGAAGCCGCCAAACCCGACGGCGGCGACGACGGTCACGTCGTCAAAGAAGGCTACGCCTTGCCCTTGCTCTGTAAACTACTCATTCGCGTCTCGAAGATTGAATTAGAAGACTCCGTCAAAGCCGACGCGCACGCTTTAGTCGAAGAAGCCAACTTGGACTTGTTGAAGTTTGTCGCCGATTTCGAAGACGACAAAGAGAAAGCTTTGGCGACTGAAATCGCGCACTACGAAGGTCTCAAAGAGATTCTGGACGGAGATTAATAACACCAATAAAACAACAACAACAACACGTTATAATAAATATAACAACACAAAACGATTTTAATACTATACATAATAATACGAACTGATTAATAACCTACTCCTACGTCGCGAGGTCCTTGAAAAGAACCTTTACTCCTTCTCCCTGTGGTGACAAAAATTGTTGACTGACTCTGAAAGAAAAAGATCCAACACTGTCTTGAAAAGATCCAAATTTTGTTGGCAATAATAGGGTTGTGGAAACGAAGAGACGGATAATTTGTGGGCAAAAAAAGCGAGCTCAGGGTAAAAAGCTCCCCAAAATCAATTCTTGTGTTGTTTGAGAGAAGGGTAAAAGTTTCTCTCTGACAACACACGCGAATAGAATAGATTATTGTTTGTGCGTAAAGAAGGAAAAAGTACCAGGTACGCGCTCGTTTGTTTTTATATTTCGTCGTTCGCGTACTCGCGCGCGCGCTTCAAATCGTTTACGCGTACGTTCGGTAAAAATTTTGTGTTCGTTCTCGAGAGGGGAAGAGAAAAACAGATAAGCACCAACCGAACCGTTTTTTTATCGCGAGCTGTCGAAAAGATTTGAAGTTTCCGAATCTATTCGCGAAGGCGAAAAACGAAAACGAATCGCAGGAAAGCGAAGACGACAGTTTTCATCGCTCGAAGACTTTTCGTGCGTTCGCGTTTGGTGGTTGTTCAGATTCAAACGTACCACCAAACGAACGCGCAAAGTTTTTCTCGGAGCGTTGGATTTCTTTCTCTCTCTCCGTAAAAAGCGTCAAAACAAGAACCGCTTTTTTACCAGATCTTGGTTCTGTTTTAACCTATTTCGAAGGCAAAAAGGAGGAGTTTTGGAGAGAAAAAACAACAACAAAAATCAACATCATCGCTTTAAAAGGCTTCACACTACAGAGAGAGACTCCTCTCAGATCTCACCTTTACTGACTCTTTCATCAAACACTCGCGCTTCGCAGGACCTCTTCTTTCTTGCAAACATCACTCGATCGATTCTCCAAAGAAACGACGAACGCGGAAGGAGTTTGTCGTTGCCAAAAAAGGAGATTGCCTCCTTGGCGCTTCGGTAAAATTCCAGAGTGGAAAAAAGGAAAGGCTGTGAGAGAAAGTACGGAAAAGGCATCTCAAAAAAAAGATCCAAATCTGCGCGGGTTGCCTCTGAGAGCGTCGGTGAGAAGAAGATCGAGACAGTCTTTCCACAGAGCGCGCGTTTGTATCCGCAGAGTGCGAGCGAGATCTGCTCGAAGAAGGCGCGGAGATCGTGTGTTTTCATATATAATATATACAAAAACTTGTGTATTATTTGTTTTTAATCGGGCGATTGTTTGTTTCCCAAGGGGGAGAGAGTGAGAGAGACCAAAAGAAAAAGAAGAAGAAATTTTACCGACATGAATAATTATTCTGATGTACATTATAATAATATGACTGCTACCGCTATCGCCAGGAATGGTGGTGGAAGGAGCGACAACAACGGCGGCGTAGACGTTCGAGTGAAACTGAAATCAGAGAAAGGGTCCTCTCCGAACACGTCCATGGCGGGAGGGAACGACACGTCGAGCGCGAGCACGACGTTATCGAACCAAAGTTCCGGAGGGTCGTCGCAAGGAACAGCCAACGGTGTCATCGCGGAGAGAGAGCATCACTTGGCGGTGCAGTATCGAGAGCAGAAGGAAGAGGAACGAAAGAGCGAGAGCGACGACGGGTCTCCCATGCACTGTTCTTCGCAGGTTAAGGAATATCAAAAGCAACAGTTGATGACGCAACAAGAAGATGAGCAGGAGCAACACCAACGTGATATGATGGATGCCAACCAGCAGCAACCTCGTCCGCACTCGGCGATGACGTTACACCCAACGTTAGGATCGAACGGCTCTGTGTCTTCCTTTCAGCAACACCACTACGCGCAATCTGAAACCTTTGGAGACGTTCCCCAAATGGTCGGGCACAGGCTGATTCAAGGTAATAATACTATCAATAACAACGTCGGTAGTGGTAATGGCGGTGTTATTAGTGGCAATAATCCGGCGATGAAAAACGTCGTGTCCATGTCTTCGGCGAACTATTTGCAAAAATCAGTCTCTTGCCAGCGCATTGACGAGATGTTGAGAGATTCGATGGACGCTTTCCATCGCGACGGACCTTTAGTCAGCCCTTTGTGTAAAGTGAAACCAGGCGGTTCCGAGAGACATAAAAATCGACACGCGTTTGGCGGCGAGACGGCTTTCTCTGGTGGCAGCTGGATGGTAGATTCTCCGATGCGCGATCGAATGTCATACGTCTGCGAATCTAAAGGCTTTGACTACGGCATATTCTGGAAACTCGATCGACAGCGAACGAGTTTAATGCCCGATGAATCGGTCATTTCCCCACGCATCGCCACCGATACGAGTAAATTAAAATTATTCGTTAATACATCGAAAACGTTGTTCACTCGATACGTTCTTGGGTTTGGCATGCCAGGTCGCGTCTGTCACTCCGGAAACTACGAGTGGCACGAAGACATTTCCTTGTTACCGGGATGGTCTTTTCAGCGAAAAGTCCAAGCAGAAAGAGCTGGATTGAAAACCATAATCTGCGTCCCGGTGGAAAACGGCGTCGTCGAATTCGGTTTAACCGACGAGATGGATCACAGCGTCAACATCGTCCAGTACGTTCAAAAGATGTGCAAATCGTTAGCCTCTTCGCAGTAGTAAGCGAAAGAAGAAGAAGAAGAAAAGAGATATGCTATTTTTTATTATCGTTGCTCTTGCGTCATCAACATTCGAGACAAAAGAAGAGAGATCGATGTTCCCTTTTTATGCGCGCAAAGGAACGTCTTTCTCTCGTCGACGGCGACGATGAAAACGCAAATAGTGATGACAACGCGGATTGTAAAATTGGTAGCAACAACGAGTCCCCAACTCCGCCGGCGAACAAAAAGAAAGAGAGAAAGAAAGAGAGAGAAAGAGAAAGAGAGGGGAGTTTGCGCAAACTCCTTCTCTCGTAATGTACTTACTGTATACAAAACCACATTTGTTTTAATACTAATACGAAGAAAGAATTGTACTTTGATTTGATATCGACGTTTTGTGGTGCGAAAACTCATAACTGCTCGTTCCTCTCGTTTTTCCCCCTTGAATTCGTGATAAAATTCAGACACACTTTAACGTTTACTCTTATTTTATCGTAGTCCATTCGCTTCTTTCTGGGTAAGAAAGAGAGAAAGAGGAAGAGGTGAAAGAAGCGCAGAGAGGAAAGAGGCTCAAGAAGGAAAAATGGATTGGGCGGCGGATCCACCCCCGTCTTGGGCGGTCTTTCCTCAACAACCGAACGATTTAAACCATTACCAAGTCGGCGATTTGGTGTTTTGCAAAGCGACGGTACGAGCGATTGAACCGTTTTGGCCGGGGAAACTGATCGATCCAATCGAAGCACCGAGTGCGGTGAGAGCGTCGTGCGTTCCGGATGCGGTGTGCGTGATGTTTTACGGCCCGGCGACGATAAAAAAACACGACCGAGACTATTGTTGGGCGGTGAAGGAGCAGTTGGCACCGTTCGACGAGGAAAACGCGCGGACGTGTAAGACGCAGGCGTTGCCGAAACGGATGCGGCCGAGAGCGTTTGAAACCGCGGTGAAGGAGATTGAGAAGGTATATAAGCAGTTTGGGACGGCTAGGTTAGGGTTTGTTGAAGGCGTCGTGATGCCTCAAGATCATTCGGAAGAGGCGCACGAGGAGGAGGACGAGGAGAGAGGCGCGGACGATACAGACGAAGAGGATACGGAGGACGAAGAATACGACGGGACGAACAATCGAAAGAAGAAGAAGAATGCGAAACACGCGTCGTCGACGACGGCTCAAAAGAGGAAATCGGGTGCCGTTGCGGCGAGCACGAGCAGCCACAAGGATAAGAAACCGAAGAAATTGATGAAAAATGGGCTCCAGTGCGCTTCGTGCGGCGTGAGTTGCGCGAGGAAAGAACTCGACGCGAAGCAGTTTTGTTTGCTGTGCGCGAAAATGCACGGCGAGGGGCAATATTGTCCATGCTGTGGAAAAGTTTGGCACTATGCGAACTGTGGGCCGATGATCCAATGCGACACGTGCGAGATGTGGGTGCACGATTTGTGCGACGCGACCGCGGCGGAAATTTTGAAGAAAGAAGCCGACGCACTCAAAGAAGGAAGAGAAGAGGAAGAGATTCCGTATAACTGCCCCACTTGTGCGGCTGGGAAGATTGATAAAGAGGCGATGAAAATTAAAGCCGCGAGACAGGCGCGAGAGGCGGAGTTAGAGAGGAAAAAGTTACTCTCGCAAATACCGAAACTCCCAAAGGCGCTCGCGAAAGTAAAAGATGACGCGATGATGCAAGGTGATGACATCGATGTAAACGACACGCACACAGACTTGATTCATCAAAGCGACGCAGGTGAGAACAATATTAAAGCGCAAAACGATACGAGAAAGGAGTCCATTCAAGACGAAGGACCTGCTTCCGCCGAGAATCTCAACATGTTTTCGCCGCCTCCAGCTAGAGATGCATCGAAGCTTTCAACGGATGTCAACAACAACAACAACAACAACAAAATAAGCTCTCCACCGAGCGCGACGAAAGTTGGAAAGTTACCCAGTCGGCCGAAAACTGCTTGGCAACTCTTCGGTGCTGATTTTACCGCAAAGTACAAAACGGAAAACCATCTGGAGCAAATTTCCAACCACGCGGAGATGTATCGGTTGCAAGGCATGGCCTGGCAGAAACTTTCGGGCTCGGAGAAACAGAGGTACGAGGTGCAGGCGAGCGAAGCGGCGATGAGATTTCGAAATGCGCTTTTTAAAATGCAGAAGAATGGTACTTTACAAGCGAGATTGGCAAAGTCCATCCCTTCCGTAGACGCGAGAGAACAAGAGAAAAAATTGATGTTACAGCAGCAACAGCGCCAAAATAAAACTCACGCGGAAAAAATTATCACCGCGAATATAAAGAAAGCGGAGGAGGAATTAAACGGATTAGAAGAGGATGAGGACGAAGAATCAGTACTACAAGAAGAAAGAGAAGAAAACGCGTTCGAGAAGAAGAATAAGAAGAATTCACAGGAGAAGAAGGAGAAGAAAACGACAAAGTTGACGGAGAAAGACGATGATCAGGACGCAAACTTAAAAACCATATTGGCTGCCAAAGAAGCTCAGCGTGCCGCCGAAAGAAGAGTTGGACTCTCTGGCGTACCGTTTGCGGAGTTTACAAGAAAATCTCGCGTTGATTGGTCGCTAGTTCCTAAAGATCTCAGCGAACGCCCGGAGCGAGTGCAAGTTGTATGCAACGGCGTCAAAGGCGATTTTCTGACGCAAGAGTATCGCGTCGTATGTTTGTGCTCCATGTGCCAAGGCCGCGAAGGTTCTTTGACGGCAACAGAGTTTGAAAAGCACGCCGGAATGGGACAAGCGAAGAAATGGAAAGCATCGTTACGGATGGTTGTTCCGGAACGCATGCCCGTTGGTCGATGGCTCGATGGCGTGCCTGTGAGAAAGTATAAGGAAAGAACAGAAAAGAAAGAGAAGTTTTCAAAGGCAATACCGGAAAAGAACAGAAAAGTAGTGGAGGAAGATCAAGAAATCGAGGATTACAAATCTATTCATATCGCGTGGACGGTGGATCGATGCGCCGTGTGTGACGACGAGCGCGATTTCGATTTCGATCAATTGATCACTTGCGAAGGATGTCAAGTTTCTGTGCATCAAAGTTGCTACGGCGTCCACGAAATTCCAGATCAAGCCGTCGGCTGGTTATGTCGCGCTTGCGAACATACCGGTGGAGTTGTCTCTGAAACTCCCAAGTGTTGCCTTTGTCCAGTTATAGGCGGCGCTTTGAAACCAACTACAGTGGACGGTGTGTGGGCGCATTCGGCGTGCTGCCAATGGATTCCGGAAACCACTGTTTTGGACATCGAAACGATGGAGCCAATCGATAACATAGCTGCCATTCAACGCGAACGATGGGAATTACTGTGCACCATTTGCAAACAACGATGCGGGACGAAAGTGCAGTGTTGTCATCCTGGGTGCTTTTTAGCGTACCATCCGCTGTGCGCCCGAGGCGCTGGTTTGTTCATGGACCAAGGCGACGAGTACGGAAACGCCGACGAAGACCCGGAAGACGATACCATGCACCTAATCAGTTATTGTCATCGACATTGTCGAGTAGACAAGGAACGTCAAAAAATGTATGGATGCGTAGAGGGCATGCGCTACAGCGAAGAAGGAAACGACGGCGTCATCGTCAGTGGACCTTGGATCCAAACTAAAGTCTCAAAGAGAGTTGCAAGAGTGCTTGAAGCCGAAGAAGAAGAACGGAAAAAGCGTGAGCAGCGCGAGCAGGAGAAAATTACGAACAACAGCGATTCAGACCTGTCTGATTCCGAGGGCGACGGTTTGTGCGCGAAATTGCGTCCATACATCCCCAAGGGCCATCCCCGAACGGAAGCCGACATCGACGACGACGACGGCGACGTCGTTAAACCGAAAATCAGAAAGCGATTAATACACGATGACTCTGATGATGAACGTGTGTTCGGCGGCAAAGATTCCGAGGACGAAGATAGTGACGAGGATAACGAAGCGCAAAAAGAAATCGAGGGGCGCGAGAAGAACGAACGAGAGTTGCAGTTAGAAGAAGAGCAGCGCGCGATTCAGAAACGACGCGAGGAAAGGGATCAAGAAAAACGGAGAAAGATTGCGGAAAAGCTCGCCAAGGCTGCCGTGACAAAACCTAAAGCCGAGGCGGAACCAGACGATATCAATGCACCTCCTGTTCTCCCGGGTGGTTTACCGCTGCCTCTAGACAATGTCGGCGACCCGAATTTGCCAAATATTTCTGTTTCGTGTAAATCTACAGTCGGAACTTTCCGTCCAGCTGACACGTATATCAAATGCCACTGCGCGCGGTGTGTGCATATGGTGAGCGATTTCGGAAAGGACGCTCCATCGTTATGGGAAGCCAACAGGTGGGAACACCATTGCGGCATGGGTCACGCGAAAAAATGGAGAATCTCCATTAAAATTTTACCGGAAGGGGGCGATCCGTCGAATCGAACAGAACGAGTCGGGTACGAAACCTTCGGTTCTTATCTGGATGAACATCCACAAATCACCGTCCTGTCTCGAGCCGGCCGGCCTCTCCCGAAAGGGAAGACAAAACACGTCAATCTCGAACGCGACCCGAGCTTGCCACCGCTGCCGAAAAAGAAAGCCGTCTATCCGGTTGGACAACTTGCTCTGAGGAATATTGAAATCGATTTAGATAATTTTGGAAAAAAGGACGACAAGAAGATGACGATTGAAGAGAAAGCCAAAAGTCTGGAAGGCAGGCGCATAGCGATTGACGCTTCTACGGCGACGTTTAAAGAATCTATCTTCGTGAAAGCAACTATCACTGAAGCCGTCGTGACGAGAACGGGGTGCAGACACAGATTAAACTTCGACGACGAAGGTGGCTTGAAAGCGATTAAAACGGACATGCTGTCGCTGAATGATCCAAAGTTTGCTATCAAGTGGTTAAACGGGGAAACCGATGAGACGTTACACCACGACGAGTGGCCGGACCTTTCCTTCATACCCAAAGTTGCCGCATCGAAGGATGAAGATTACACCCAGGAGCGCGCGCATGCGTTGGCAGCGACGGCTAGGAAACCTGGACCTCCAAAGCCTTCGAAACCGTTAGATCCGTCGAAATTCAAAAGCATTTTTGACGACGACGACGAAGAGAGCGACGACGAAGACCGAGAGTGCGAAGCTTGGGTTCAATGCGAAAACGACGATTGTCGAAAGTGGCGAAGAGTACCGCAATCCGTCGCAGAAGCGTTGGCGAAAGACGACGCGGACGTGTGGACGTGCGAGCGGAACCCGGAACCTAGATTCGCGGATTGCGAAATCGAGCAAGAGTTCTTGGACGATGAAATTGATCGACGAATTGAGCTGAAAAAGCCGAAGTTTATGGGCGACGACGACGTGGTGTACGAAAAAGCCAGAGCCGAGAAGCGCCTGAAACGAGAGCAAAGGAAAGAGCTTTTACAAAACAGCTCTAAGATGAAAGATTTGGCTAAGAAAGCTGTGGACGACGACGATGATTCGTGGCATCCAGAGCTCCCAATTGAAGTTTCAGTCGTATGTCGCAACATTATTGGTGAATACAACACTCGAAAGTCCATCATTCGATGTTTGTGTGAAAAATGTCAGCCGACACCCGATGCGCCGCCAGTATATCACGACCCGAAAAAGTACGAAGACCACGCTGGAATGCCATTTTCGAAAAAATGGCGCGTTTCGATTCGTGTTTGCGTTGCTGGTGGTATTTTGATGCCTTTAGGTAAATGGTTGGAAGGATTCGGCGTTCGACTTTCCAAGAGGAAGAAGAAAAAGAAGAACAAAAAAGCAGACGAGAATCAACCGTACGGCATGAAAAAGTTTGGTCAAGGTTTAACTCCGGCACAGTTGCGAGAAATTCAGTTGAACGTGTATAGGCGTTTAGGTGTGCAACCTCCTAAATCGACGGATTTGTTGAAAGCTAAAAATCTAGGTCCACCGCCGAAAACTGGGAAGCGACAGTACGTCGGTTTGCAGCCGTACATCGTGAGAGGCACGCGAGGTGGTTTGCATCGAGCGCTGGTCACCAGTCGGTCGTACACCCCCGAGGAGTGGAGAGAGAAGTACATAAAATCGCAAGCCGCCAGAAAACTCGGCGGCGAGCACGGAGCCAGCGTGCCAAATAAAGGCCCTCTCGAGGGTACTGGCTTATCGTTAAAAGAGCGCATGCTCGAATGTACAAACACGGTCAA
>TARA_B110000459_G_scaffold124759_1_pt1 | contig 11846 bp, 8 predicted proteins | sample TARA_B110000459 | Tara Oceans TARA_B110000459 (sample SAMEA4398296) | marine metagenome | biome: Polar Biome; feature: [SRF] surface water layer (ENVO:00010504); material: water (ENVO:00002006), including particulate matter (ENVO:01000060) such as... | depth 5 m | reverse complement strand
AGTCAAGGCGCGAAAGGGTCGATGGATAAGGCGCAAATCCAGCAGTCGTGGGAGGAGAGAGTCAATTTCGCCAAGAGACGCGCGTTGGAGAGGAGGAAAGAGATGTTGGAGAAGCACGGGAAGGAGAACTTGGACGAGGTGGTGGACGTGAGAACGAAGAAGTTCATGGGGATACCGCATAGTTGGTTGAAGAAGAAGGACGAAGAAGAGTCGCGCGAGGACGACGGATTGGATAGAAAGTAATTGATTTTTTTCATCGTATAATTTTACAACAAGTACTACTACAGTATACAAACACGACGACGCGTGAAAATAAACGCAAGCGCTAGTCTACTTACTCGCATCATCGCGACTACTACTACGACTATCATCGCTATTATTACTTTTTCCAAACAACCCCGCAAACATACCGACGAGCTTTTGAAACGTCGGAGAACTCACCGTGCGACTTCTCGCGTCGTCTTTCAACCAAGCGTTCTCGGGAGGGTGCAACACGCCGTTCGGTCGTCCAATCTCTCCCACCCCGTACTTTGAATTCCCCAAAACACTTTCTCCGTCCGACGACGAATTCATCACGGACCCTAAAAACGATAACCCAAACACGAACGGAAACGCCAAGACCAACCCGAACGAGGTCGCGCTCACGTGCGAAGGCGAGCGCGCTCGAGCGTAGTAATACCTCGCCGCGCTCGCGTTTCTCGCCATCCTCTGATGATGATGATGATGATGATCGTAACGACCGCCACCAAACTCGTCGTTACTATAACGCATCATATTTCTCTCCGCAATCATCGCTAAGCACTCGTCTCGGGCGTGCGAGATGGCTTGAAAATTCCTCGTCGTCGCAAAACTACTCCTGCTACTACTACTGTTACTCTTCGCATGCATCGTCATCATCACGTCCGGGTGTGAACTTTTCGCGAGTCGTTTAAACGCGTCGTCGACTTCCCTCGCGGTGGAGGATTCGCAAACGCCGAGGATTTCAAACGGGTTTTTTTGTTTCTCCTCCATCTCTTTTCGTTCTCTCAAAGTATTCTCTGGATCCGACGTGCCACGGGGAAAAGATATCTCACTCGGTGTGACGTACGAAACCGCGCGCAACAATAAAAGTGTACCTCTATGTGTTCCTCACACAAACAACCATCCTTGACACATATCTTCCCTCTGAACGCGCTTTATGAGAATCGCATCATTAAAGCGACAAAACGCACGTCACGGGACCGCGCGGAGAAAAAAGGAGAAATGCACGCGCGCGTGCATCCATCCAAAGCAGAAGCGCTCTCGCGCTCCTCACTATTATTTAGGGTGTAAGTTCTTTTGTCCTACTCTTTCCGTCCTCGAGTACTATATGAGAACTCACACCCTAAACTTATAAGTGCTTCCTTCGTACTCCTCAGTGCGTACGTCTTACTCAAAAAAATCTTTCGCTTTTTTCACCACAAACGTTTACCTTATCTTTCGGGGATAATCATTTTCAGTCATCACTCTTACGCGCGCGCACTTATTAGAAGCAAAAACACGCACTAAACGCTTTGCACACGCTTTGCTCTCTGTAACAGATATAACCACCATGTCTTCTGCTTCCTTGCTCACGCAAAAAGCCTCCTCGGCCACGTTCGGTGGTCTCATCAAGGGCCAACGAAAGATCTCATCTTTGCGATCTTCGTCCAAAAAGACCATCACGAAAGCGGCGGTGTCGGTGCCGACGACGCTTAAAACCGGCGTGGTGACTGGCGCAGATTTCATCGACGTGATGAACCACGCGAGACACCACGGGTACGCCATCCCCGCGGTGAACTGCACCATGTCTTCGGTGACGAACGCGTGCTTGGAAGCGGCGAAAGTGGCCAACGCGCCGATGATTATTCAATTCAGTCACGGCGGGGGCTTGAACTTTGCCGGGAAAGGGTTGTCGAACGAGGACCAAAAAGCAGCCGTGACTGGGTGCGTGGCGGAAGCGTTGCGAGTTCGCGAGTTGGCGAAACTTTACGGCGTTCCGGTGATTTTACACACCGATCACTGCGCGAAGAACTTATTGGGGTGGTTCGACGGCTTGTTGGAAGCGAACGAGAAGTATTTCAAAGAACACGGAGAGCCGTTGTTTACCAGCCACATGTTGGACTTGTCCGAAGAACCGATCGAGGAGAACTTGGAGATTTGCCAAAAGTACTTGAAGAGAATGAAGGCGATCAACTGCTTTTTGGAGATGGAGATTGGGATCACCGGCGGCGAGGAAGACGGCGTCGATAACAGCGACGTCGCGCCGGAAGATTTGTACTCCAAGCCGGAAGAGATTCACGACGTGTACAAGGCTTTGCAACCGATTGCGCCGGACTTTTACTCGATTGCCGCGGCGTTCGGTAACGTCCACGGTGTCTACGCGCCGGGTAACGTCAAGTTGACGCCGACCATTTTGGGCAACGCGCAAAAGTACATCATCGAAAAGGAAGGCATCACCGGCCAAGAAAAACCGGTGTACTTTGTCTTCCACGGCGGGTCTGGCTCGTCTAGAGCGGAAATCCGTGAGGCTATTTCCTACGGTGTCATCAAGATGAACATCGACACGGACACCCAGTGGTCCATGTGGGAAGGCGTTCGCGATTACGAGGCGAAGAACAACGGGTACTTGCAAACGCAAATCGGTAACCCGGAAGGCGCGGACAAGCCGAACAAGAAGTTTTACGATCCGAGAGCGTGGATGCGCTCCGCGGAGTTGGCCACGGTGAAGAGATTACAAGGCGCGTACGAGGATTTGAACGCGATTGGCGCGTGCGCCAAGTAAATTTGTTTTCTTTTTTGTGATGAGTGCTGCCGAGGGGATTTTCCTTTTCGCGCGTGAAAGTCTTGAGAAAGTACGGGAGAATCACACGAAAGTTTCATCAATACGAAATGTATAACTTACTACACGCATTATTATTCTTACCGTATTATCAGTATTATGGTCTAACTTTACAGCTTCTTTATATTAACAAAATTACAAATGATGATGATGATACGGGAAGTTCCGAATGTTTCGTCTCGCGGTTCTCTCGTCGTGAATCCGAGTTCTTTCTTCCCTTCTTGTTGTGGCGCGCCTTTTCAAAACTATTAAACTACGAACTACCGTCCATCTTCGTCTTATTTTTCTTCTTCTTCTTCTATTCAATCGTGTTGTTTAACAACTCGATCGAGAATCCACCCGGCGGAGGCATCGGAATGTTACACGCCGGACATGGGTACGAATACGAATTCGGCCCGTTGTCTCGCGCGTGCGTCACCATGTGTCGTCTGGCGTCGAGCTCGCACCGGTCGCACATGACGTGCCCGCATCTCGGCATCAACGTGAGCACGTTTACCGCCAAAGGATTGCCGTGCTGCACGGCGGCCGCGTGTTCGCACGCCGCGATGCCTACAAAATCGTTGCTTTGCCACTTTTGAACCTTATCTCGCGTGCTAAAAATGATTCTCTCGACGTCAATCGCGCACGCGTGTTCGGCTTCTACCTCTCTCGCAATTTTTCGTTGTTCTTCGGTCACGGTTTCGTCGTCGCGTCGATATACCACCACGCCGTCGTTTTTTGCTTTCAATTCGTGCAATCTAATCCCGGAAATTTTTTCAATTTTATTATCCTCTTCTTCGTGAAAATTTTCCAACGTCACGACGAGGTTGAGAAAATGATTCAACGGCACGCGACCTCGCAAGTTCCGGCACCCGTACAACCTCAGTACTCTCATGTGAGAGTGAGGGTTAAGTAACGTTAGATTAGCGTCTAAGTTTTCGCAATAGCGCACGTCTAACGTGTGAATGTTCGGACAATTTTCCCAGATGAATTGCATGACTGCATCCGTCACCCCAGCTACGTTCACCATCGATAACGTTTCGATCGATTTCCCGGCGCGTTTCAACAACTTCAAAATGCTTCGTTGGGTTAGAAATCTACAACCATCCAATCGTATGTTCTTGCACAAACTCATCGCGTCGTCCTCTTTCAAAATCTCCAACAAGTTCCGATCGGAAATTCCAGTCTCCGTGGAAAGATTAAAATTCGATTTCCACACCAACGGCGACCGAATGCACCTTTGGAACTGTTTCGAAACCGTCGATAACGAAAGCACGAATCGCACGCCGTGCGTTTTCACCACCTTCTCCAACGCTTTGCACACCTCGTCGTCTCTCAATTCCCCGATGTTCGTTGTCGGTTTCGCTCTGTAGAGCGCGAATTGCACGTACCTTAACAACGCCGCCTCTTCCGCTTTCAACGCGTGCATATTCCCGCCGCCGTTGTACACGTCGACTTCGTTCGCTCTTTTCTTCAACTCCGTCTCCAAGTCCACCAACTCTTTTGTCAACTGTCTCCATTTGATTTGCGCTTCCTTTTGTCTCTCGAACCATCTCGAGATGACTTCATTTCCACCACCACGACCACCGTTGTTGTTGTTATCGTCGTTATTCAAGGAAGACGAAGACGAACCGGCGGCAACGACGTAAACGACATCTTTACTCTTCGTCGCGTACTTCGCCTCCAACTCTTTCAAAGTCGCGCTCGCGGCGGCCAACTCGAAGCACAACCGCTTCGCTCGTCGCAGTCGCTTCGCGTGCGCCGCCAGCGGAGTATTATTACCGTCCTCGCCGTCGTTACTCTCATCGGTATTATTACTTTTCCTCTTCTTCTTTGACTTTGTCTTCTTTTTCTTTAACTTCTTCGACGTTATCGTCGGTACGCCGGAGAGTTCGTTCGTTTCCATCGACGCTCTTCGCTTTTGTCCTTGTCCTTGTCCTCCTCCTCCGGAACTCGCTCGTCTTTGTTGCAGTCTCGTTGGCGTCGAAATCGATTGCGTCTCTTCTTCTTCGGATGATCCTTCTTTGTCTTCTTTGTCGTCGTCGTCCTCATCGCTCGATGTTTCCATCGCGTGATTCTCCTTCTCCTTCTTAAACGTTTCTTCCTCCTCGAAATCCTCCGTCGTTCCGGACATGGACGGCGTTTTCTGCGTCGCGTCGATCATTTGAAATCTCTTCTCAAAACAACGGAAACGGAGAACGAACGAACACACGGAAAGAAGAACACGAACGACGGAAAGAACTCTTTCGTTTCAAACGAAAAGCGCTGAAAAACAAACGCGATGTTCTTTTCGTACCGCGTGCGTGTGTTGTGTCTCTCTCGACGTGGAAAACACAATAAGAATAAGAAGCGAGAGTGTATTTAAGAGTGATTTTTTATGAGGGATGTCAGTCTCTTTTTATAGGAGGTTTTGAAAAATGTGAAGGTTTTAAAATACGCTGCGCGAGATTAGAACATTTACGTTTGTTGTAAAGCGCCTTCTCTTTCGAACGCGAAGAGCGAATAATACAGGTATATGCTTTGTATCTTTAAGATGTTTACTTGAAACGACCTGAGGTTTGCTCTCTCTCTTTCTCTCTTTGCCTCTTCACGGGTCAAAATCCGCGCGCGCGGTATCTGCGTTTTTTTATTGTATCGCGCGATGTTTACGTAAACGCTTTTTTGTTGTTCGCTCGCTCTCGCTCTCTGTCTCTGTCTCTTCATACCACGTCAAATCCGAGGAATCTGGCGACAGCTTTGCGGCTGCGAAACGTCGCACCGTTTGGGCTGAAATAGAGAAAGTGCGATTGGTATCGATACATGGTACACGAACACTTCCACTCGCCAGACAAGGTTCCGCCGAGAGATTCGATGTATTCGCGGGTTTTCTGCAAAGCTTCGTCGCACATTTTCTCGATGGAAACGGTGGAATCTACTTTTGTTTTCTTCTTCGCGACGCCGGATTTTGAAGTGGTCGGTGAGTGCGTAGTTTCCGTCCGGTACGTGAGTAAGTTTGCGTACGAACTCACCTTCTTCTTCTTCTTCTTCTTTTCGTTGTGTTCGTTTCGCGGATTCTTCGCCTGCACGGCTGGCGATCTCGGCGGTACTTTCTTTCTTTTAATCGCGCAGCTCGCGCATACCCATTCGCCTTTCGGAACTTTTTCTAAACCGTAGCAAAACGTGTGATATCCTTGGTCGCACGAGTCGCACAAAACGAGCTTCGCCGGATACGTTCCCTTATCGCAAATCGCACAAATAATATTGTCTTCTTCATCCCGGTCTTTAGATACTCTCTCCTTGCGAACTTTACCTTTAGAATGCCACGGACACTCGCCCGCTATCCGCTTGCATATCTTTCCATTAACACACACGCGACCGCACATCTTCTTTCTCCTCGAAACGCCAACGCCAATCTTCTTGTCGCTTCTTCTTCGCGGCTTCATCCAATCCTCCTCTTCCTCGGATGCAAAAGTCTCTTCTTCTTCTTCTTCTTCTTCTTCTTCTTCGCTCTCCCCGCTCGCGTCGGAATAAAACCTTTCTTCTTCTTTACCTTTTCTGTCGATCGTTTTCACGCGAACGCACTCGTCTTGCCCTAAAATCGAAATCGGCGACGACCCGATCAGCTCGAAGTCATCCCCTAGAGTTACCTTGACCTCTTTGCCTCTCAAGACTTCGATGTCCTTGAGCTTTTTCGAGACAAAGTCCGCGACGGAAACGCAGCCGTCCGTGCTCGCGACGAACTTATGTTTTCCATTTATGAGCACGCGAACTCTGTGAGGCGACGAGTGACCGAAGAAGAACCCTCCGCGTTGGTGTTGATGGTGTAACTGTTGTTCTCGAACTCCGGGGGGGAAATCGGCAACCGAATTTGGTTGAAGAAGAGAACGCCCCGTTCGATGATCCAAAGGAGGATGGTGGTTCTTCTCGAACGTAGGGCTGACCGGTAAGAACGTGTTCATGTATTTCTCTTGCGCGTACTTTGAGCGCGAAAGCCGCGTCGCGCAAAGCGCGGAAAAAGACTCTGAGGAGGTGCGTCAAAGATACAAAATTTGTGCAGTCTGTCTCTTGAATTTTGCACGTCAAAATACGCGCGAGATTTAGAACATTTACGTGCGTAAAGCGCCCTCTCTTTCTCTCTCTCATTTTCACGCCGGCACGGCTGCTTCGACGTCTTTTTCCCGGGGAGCATCTTTTTCTTCTTTCGCGACGACGACGCTTGGTACCTCTTCGGGGAGAGGCGGCGGCGAAAACACGCTCTCTCTGTCTTCCTTTGAATAGGCGAACACGACTCTTCGACAGGTTGGACAGGACGCGCGCAATTGAAACCACGGGATGACGCAGGATTTGCAAAAGACGTGTTCACACTCGAGGACGATCACTTGGTGTTGGTTCGGTTGGAAGGTTTTCAAGTCTTCCAAACATAACGCGCAGGTGGTGAGATTTTGAAGGTCGTCTCGAGCGCGGCCTGCGATGAAAAGTTGCCAGTTTTTGTCTCCGATTTTACACGACGGAAGGCTTTGGAGCGTTTTCCGAGAGGCTGGGCCTGGTTCGTCAGCGACGAATAGGGTATCCCCGTTTTCGGCGGAGATTCGGAAGTTTGTCCTCGTTTCCTCGTCGTCGTCGTCGCTCTCAGTCATGGCGCCGTTCCCGGGGAGCTGCTCTTGCAAGACTCTGTGCAATATGTTTCTATCGTAATTAGAGAAGTCGCCCGTTCTAAACGCTCTCCTCAAATCTCTTCTCACCGCTTCCGTGCGATACGATTCTATCGAATTTTCCTCTATTCGTCGTCGACGTCGCGAAGAGCGTCTTCTTCTGTACCCTGGATTGGCGCCGGCGATGACCGCGTCCGCTAATCGATCGATCGTCGACGCGTCGACGACGCCGCGGCGAGCGTTATTATTACTAGTATCATTCGCAGCGAGGAACGCGACCAAAGCATCGCTCCCTCCTACGCCTTCTTCTCTTCGCCAATCACCATTCGCCGCGCTTGTCTCTGGCAAAGACGACGATGCCAAAACAAAATGTGTCCTCAGCGCCGCTCTCGCCCTCTCTCTTCTTTCTCTTCGTTCTCGTCTCGAGGACTGCCTTTCGCACATATATCTTAAACACATAAACAAGACGGAAACGACAGGCAACGCCATCAAGACGATGAAAAACGAAAACGAAACGAACGTGTCTTCCTCGTTCGGTTGATTTCCTCTTCCCGATGCCTTTACAGCGGTCGCTTCTGAAGAAGAAAACGCTTCTTGCGGGGACGGAAATGTTCCCGGGGAGGGGGATAATAACGCGCGCTTTTGAAGCCGCATGTCGCTTCAAAGAAGGGAAAAGAACAGAAATACACGCACTCTTCGATGGGGTGTGCTCTTTTCAGGTTCTAAAAACCGTGCGTGTTGTTCGCGTTGCGTAGTATTACGTATGTATTTGCGCGCTTCTGACGTGATAGATTTTATCGCGTATTTTGTAAATTCGAGGTTTCAATAAATGTAAAAACACGTATGTATTATGTAATAACAAAGCTATCGGTCGCGATCGTTTCAGCGACTCTGACAGTATTCCTTTTACATAAATAGAACAGAAGAAGACTCTTTGACGTTATTACGTTTCAGTCGTCGCGGCGAGATTAATGTTGTTGTTTCCGTCGTTTACGTCTGCGTCGATGTAATCGTCGTCTTCGTCCGAGTTGCTCTCTTCGTTCGCCCCTCGCCTTCGAATCATGAGCTCGTCTTCGAGAGAGGGCGTGGATGTCGGGCTGTTCGGTCGTCGGTTTCGGTTTTTGTTCTTCCAGTAGCGCTTGTCGCGACCGCCGTCGAAACGCAAGAGACGCAAACGTCCTTCTTTTGTTCCGTAGACTAGACCTCCGCCCGGGTGCGGGTGGAAGGTGGCGGCGTTGACTTCGTCTTCGGCGGAAGGAATGACTCGGACGAGGCCCATGTCGGCGACGCGGTAAACTTCGAGGATGGTGTGAACTGGTTGGTAGTTGCCACCATCCGCGACGAGGAGTATTAAGGAGGAGTGTTTGCGGCCGTACGCGACGAGGACGTGTTCGGAAGTTGGGGAGAATTGCACCGAGGTGAGACAGTGCGCCGCGCGAATGCGGCGAGCCGAGAGAACTTCGCCAAAGTTACGCTTTTGTAACGAGTAGACGCGGAGTTCGTAGATATGTTCACCGACCGCGTGGTGTTGACATATGACGCACGCGGCGAGGAAGTTCCCGCACGGAGAAAAGTGCGCGCCCATTTCGGAACAGAGAACGGCTCGGCGTAGAGTTAAGCACGCGTTTTCCAGCGCGACGTTTACGTTAGCCGGGTTGTATTTCCACAGCTTAATTTGCACCGCGCACGGTTGTTCCTGTCCAGGCCTAGAGCTGGTTTCTTCGGCAACTTGCTGTGCGAAGCGCGAGGCGCCGGCGTCGTAGGCGGCGTCTCGGCCGTGAATATCGACGACGCGAAGACCGCCGATGGTGTTTCGAATCGCGGCGAGGCGTCGTTCGCCGGCGTCGGCGTTGTACGCGTCGTGCACATCTTCGACGATTTCGACGTCACCGTCGGTCGTATCAGCACCAGCCAGCGACGGTGCCGTTCCTTCTCTTCCATCCATGTCAACATTATCCTGTCCTTGGACATTTCTGTGCGTTCTTCTGATGTACCCGCCCACCGCCGCGGCGACTTCTGCAGTCGTATCGACGTCCATGGGGGCAAGCAAACGACCTCTCAGAAATACCGGCGCGCGTTCGAGGTCTATCGATGCGCGTCTTCGCGAAGATGCGCGATCGAAATCGGGAATCGTTCTATTCGTCCGCGTCGTGGGAGCCGACGATACAATGTTTTGCGTCCCATCCTGATTGTTGGTGTCTTTTTGAAATAGCTCTCGTATCTTCTCCTCTCTCTCCTCCGCGTCGTTATTTTTGCTCGCTTCTTCTCGCTCTTTCTTCTTCTTCGCTCCTGCTACTTGTCCCGCTGCGTTTCTATATCGCAGTTGATTAAGGTCGCTGTTGAAGTTCCCGCGAAAACCTCTCGCGACGTACACCCCGCTCTCCAAATCACTCGGCATTTGCACCGCCACGAACGGACTCGGGCCGGTATAGCTCAACCCAGTCACCGCGATGTTTGCTGCTCCCATATTGATAGAGCTACCGCCAGGTGTGGGCTCCATGTCGTGTTCGCTCACCTCCGCGGTCAAAATCAACGGCAACCCTCTCGGGCGAAACAAAGCGCATCGCAAACTCCGTTTCGTTTTCAACAATATATTCACCGTCTCCTTACTCTCTTCAATTGGCTGTTGTTGTTGTTGTTGTTGTTGTTGCTGCTGCTGCGTGCTCTCAGGTGTTCTTCTTGGGTTATTCACTTCATTATCAATCATCATCATCTGTTGTTGTTGCAGTTGTTCTCGCAGTCGCGCCTGATACTCCGGATACTTCCAATACGTCAACCGGTGCCCGCTGGCGACTAAAACGCACCCGCCGTCGAGCGAAAACGCAATCGACGCGATCGGTTTATTAAAATCCCTCACCGCAATGCACTTCCCACTCCCACTCTCTCTCGTCCCACTTTCCTCGCATCCGCTAATATCCCACACTCGCACCGTATTATCCAACGACCCGCTCGCTAACACGTTCGGATTCGACGGATGAAACCGAACGACCCACGGCGTCCTCCTGTGCCCGCAGAGTGTTTTCACCAACGTCCCGCTGGAAACTTCGATGATTTTCACCGTGTGATCTCCGTGCGTGCTCGCGACGTGCGTTCCGTCGCAGCTGTACGCGTTCGCGATGGTCGATCGCGGGTTCGGGAGTAACGCGCAATACCTCGCGGCGAAACGTTTCAAGGAATCTCTCTCGACGAAGTTCTCCAGCGACGTTTTCGCCGACGACGTCGAGGACGAACACGAAGTCCTTCTTTCTGAGCGTATCATTGGTTTCCTTTTCCTCTCTTTCCTTCGGTCGTCTTTCTCCTCCTCGTCGTCGTCGTCGACATCATCTTCGTCGTCCTCGTCGGTCGTCGGACTCGAGTCGTCTCCGTCGTCGTCCAATTCTCCCGCGTTTCCTTCTTGACGCGTTAATGCATTCCTCCGCTTCTTTGAAACGACTGTTCTTTTCGTTGAACCGTAGGTTTCTCGCGCGCGCAAAGCGTCGTGGAGGTTGTTCATTTGAGTCGCGTTCACTCTCGCGTCTCCGTCGTTTCCGTCTCTTTGAATCATCTCTCGAACTTCGAGAGCGCTTTTTCTCTTTGGGGGAATGGTTCAATGTGCTCCACTTTTTACGCGCAAGAATCTTAAACGCTTTCTCTCTCTCTCTCTCTCTCTCTCTCGAGCGCGAAGAAGGTGTTTGTGTCCGTCGACGGGAAAGAGAGTCTTTCTTTCTTTCCGTTGAAAGTGTCGCTGACGCGAGGTACATATACGCGCACATCATCATAGAGAGAAAGAATTCATTGAATTGCGTCTCGCCGGGCTCTTTGCGTGTAAGAATACGCGAGAGGTAACACAGAGAGTATGTCCACGCCACCACCGCCGAAACCGTGGGAACGAGCAGAAGGAGCGGCTTTGACTCCCAGCAGTTCTTCTAAAGACACGCCGTTGGCGAACGCACGAATGATGAAACCGTGGGACGTCCCCGGCGCAGGGGAAACGCCGTCTGGTAGGTGATTTGTGCATTTTGACCATCTGATACTCACGTCTAAACTTCGATTATTCTCTTTCTTTTCACTTCTTTTACTCTTCGTAACGATAACGATTTTACAGCGAACGTGAGGACGGAATCGAACCCGACCGGGGAGACGAGAGTGCCCCGCGGTCGACCGACGACGGGGGAAAATCCGGGATTGACCAGCGAGGCGGAGCCGGCGGCGGAGGCGTACGGCGGCGGAATGTCGTACGGAGGAGGAGGAGGAGGATACGGAGGAGGATACGGAATAGATGGTGGATATGGAAGTAGGTACGGGAGTGGGTACGGGAGTGGGTACGGAAGTGGGTACGGCGGCGTGTCCTCCTACGGCGGCGGCGGGTATGGTTCTTCGATGTACGGAGGCGGCATGTACGGCAGTCGCTACGGATC
>TARA_B110000459_G_scaffold178951_1_pt1 | contig 11872 bp, 15 predicted proteins | sample TARA_B110000459 | Tara Oceans TARA_B110000459 (sample SAMEA4398296) | marine metagenome | biome: Polar Biome; feature: [SRF] surface water layer (ENVO:00010504); material: water (ENVO:00002006), including particulate matter (ENVO:01000060) such as... | depth 5 m | reverse complement strand
GGTATGTTTTCCAACCAATTATCACAGACAATTCAGTATCAACTACATCGTAGATTTTACTATTGATTGCTTCTAAACAGCTGATAAAGTGTTTCGATTCTTCTTTGTAAGCACCAGAGTTAGATTCGTTATAGTATTCTTTACTTCCTCTTGCATCATTATCATGCAAATAGTCTTGTTCAAACTTTCTGCATTCTGCTTCATTTCCAGTAAATAAAACTTGATACTCCGAGGAATATTCTGCCAAGTCCTTCCTGTAAGCTGAACGGTGAGTAACAACCGAACCAATGTAAGTTCCATCGGGATAACCGATTTTACTTCCCATATATTTGTTCCTACCCCTCTTATCAAGTTTTACAAGATAACAGTGATAAGCACACTCCGACTCCAAAACAGAATCACATTTCCAATTAATCTTCACTTCACATTCTCCATAATTAAATCAATCTCAATCTTCTAGCATAGTATACCTGTTTTAATAACAAATGTCAAGGCATTTATTCAAGAAAATCATTTAAATTTCCAGATGTCTTTGCAGCGTACTTTCCAATTAATTTCTCTTGTTTACCGTAGACACCAACTGTTGCCAAACGCCTGTCACAATATGCAACACAACTAAACCGTTGTCCCTTACCAGAGATAGGTGTAACACCGTGTACTTCTTGACTGTCTGCAATCACAACACTATTATCTGGAGCATCAATTGCAATCCCATAACGAGGGAAACAAAGATATGCACCATCATAGTCACCTTCTCTGAATACACACATACTAGTCATACCAGCATCAGTGTCACCACTGTCTACATGTGCAGCCATCTTTGCAGACTGATATGCAGAATATCTATTCGCAGATAGTGTAGTAAAGATACCTTCACCAATACGATGTTCTGGACGAATGTTGTTTTCTGCAAAAGATTTTTGACTTCTGTAGATGTCATTGTTTGCCTTTGCAAATGCAGTTTCATTATGTTCAGTGATTTCTTGTAGTGCTTCCCACTTATCTTTGTTGTCTTTACACCAACCAGAAACATCAATACCACCAGTGAACCTACCACGTTTGTGTCCAATCATAACAGAATGAATTTCGTTTGAATATGCAATCATACCCCAACCACCAGACTTTGTACGAGTATGATATGAATTAGGTGTTCTGAGTTTATAGTCCTCACCTTCAACTAATCCTTTTGCCAACATATCTTCTTTGTCGATGGGGCCTGAACAGTTTGCCCGCATTGTAGATGTGTCTTCAATTGTTGTTAGAATATCCCTAATCTTACTTTGTTGAGGAAATGCATTTGTAATAACATATGCAAGAGGAACGTCTGAACCATCCAGCGAAAGGATTGGTTTCATTACTCCCATGTCTTCATCAGTAACCTTAATTACTGTATGGTATGCAGACTCATCTAGGAACTTACCGTTCCATTTTTCATACGTTTCTTTTTGTCCTAAGTCTGTTTCAACTATTGTTTTCTTCATTGTTCTGTCTCCTTATAGGGTTTAAGGATGTTTTCGTAAATCTTATCTGCGAGATACTTCATTTGTAGAGGTGCAACCATTAAACCGATTCTTGCTAGTTTTTCATTAAGTGTTCCAGTGAATTTATAATCCTCTGGTAAAGTCATTAGTCTTGATGCTTCCCTTGTTGTGTATACCCTATCTTCTACAGGGTGCAAGTGAACAGCAAGACTTGTTTGTAGTCCTTGTTCAGAAAGTGTATGAGATGCTTGATTCCAAGGAACTCTACGAGATTGAAAGAACGAACTCTTTCTTTCTGGTACAGTCTTACCCCATTTGATTCTATGTGCAATAACTTTATCATACCACGGCCCAACTACATCATCACCAACAGAAACCACTTTGTCTGGGTTCTTTGGTAATCTCTTCATCCACTTATATTTAGCGCTCTTGGTCATCGAGGCAACAAGTTCAATTGCTTCTACAGCATTTGCATTGTTCTGTTGGATATCCCAAATTGCATCTTTAATAGTGGTAACATGTTCTTCTGGTTCTGGAAAAATCAAACTACCAAGTGCCATGAATGGTACACCGATTTTATCCAATACATCATTTCTTATTGAAACAATGAACACTCTTTCTCGTTTCTGAGGAACACCATGATTGTGTCCTTTTAGAACTTTGTAAACTGTTGTATAACCTAATGCCTCAAAGTCGTTTACCATTCGCACTAAGTGTTCTCTGGCATACTCCATTGTAAGTCCTTTGACGTTTTCACAGATGATTACCCTTGGTTTCATTTCACCAGCAATACGAATCTGTTCCCATGTCAAATCTTCAATGTTCTTTTGTTTCATTCCATAGGCAGTCTTTTCTTTACCCCACCCTGCTTTCTTTGTACCAGACATAGAGAATGGTGGACAGGGAGGCGAACCATCAAGTATATCAAGTTCCCCTTCCTTTAGTCCTGTCATCTCCATAATCTTTGCACCAGTAACATTTTTAATGTCACCACAGATATGTGCTGGAGTCTCAGGCCAGTTCGCAAGATATGTATCTACTGCAACCTGTTGAAACTCATTGACAAATTTACAATCACCACCGGCTAGTTTATAACCACATGATGAACCACCACCGCCTGCGAAAAACGAGATATAGTTAAAAAGTTTTCTATCAGATGACTGTTTTAGTTCATCCAAATTATATCTAAAGTATTTCATTCACTTCCTCTTTCATTATTATATACTAAGTATACTTGTTTTGCCAACAAATGTCAAGGCATTTATCCAAAAAAATCTTCTAATGTTGTTTGTGTCCCATAAGAACGATCAATGTTCCAACCAATTTGGTTCATAATGAACGTCAATGGTTCAACAAAAGATTTCTCATACTGCAAATCATAGTCAATCATACTGTGAATATTAAGTTCTTTTGGCAACTTTGTAATGAATGAAATCACATTAGATGACATTCGGTTGGGTTGTCTCAAATTTAAGAACTTGATTTTATCACCTTCCTGTATGAGAGGATACTTGTTAGTAAGTTTGCTCTGTTTGGTGTAATGGTTGTACAACAGTGAACCCTTACAGTGCATAGGAACTCCCTTACTGAAGATACCAGAACTACTACTCCACTTCTTCAATCCATTAACAGAGCGAGGGAATGCAATCTCTTCTGCTGGTAACTTCATAAACTCTTCACGAAATCCTTGAATAAAGTCGTTTACATCTTTCTCTGTACCAGACATGATAATCTTTAGACATTCTTTAATCTTGTCACGACATGGAGCAGGAGTACTTGATTTTACTGCTTCAATACCCATGATCTTGAGTTGGGGTGATTGGTAACGTACACCTTCCATATCCCATACGTTTAAGATATATCGTTTCTTTGCAGTCCAAATACCCTTATCGGCAATTGCCTCACGCCCCATTTCCATCTTCTGTTCATATGCATTCACATAAGAAGCAAGCGCCTGATAACTCTTATTAATAAAAGGTTCAAGTTTTTGCTGAGCCACTGAGTCGAGGAAATCCACGGCCCGCCCTCGATATGAATCATCTGATTCTTCTTCTTTTTTCTTAAGCACAGTACTAACAAGTTTATCAAAAGTAATATATACTGAGTCTGTATCCGATGCAATAACATAGTCTTCCCCATCTGTTTTTAGCAGTTTGTTTAGATACATGTTAATAGACTTCTCAATCCAACGAATTGAGAGTTGTCCAGAAGTAGTAATACCTTCTGCAATTCTCAAATCAAAATACCTAAACCATTCGTTTCCAATCGCACCATAAGCAGAGTTCAATGAAATCTTACGAGCCATCTGAATATTCTGAAACTTAGATACGTCCTTTAAGTATTTAGCATCTTTGGTATCTTCATATTTCTGTTTGGCAATCAACATCTTTTTCTTATAGATGGTACGGTCATTATACATTTCTTGCATCATCTCAGGCAAGAAACCTAGTTTATCTTTACTGAACAAAGCACCATTAGGTGTCATCGTTACATTTGGTGGAAACATATCTTTGATATTAAACTTTTGTGCAATCAAATCATCAACAGCATTGTCACCAAGATTAAGTTGTTTTGGTAACAAAGTCTCTGGTGAAATATTATATTGCATAATCAAGTGAGGATACAGTGAGTTCAAGTCAAAAGACATTACCCACTTGTGCTGTCCAACTTGTGGGTCTTTAACATATGCACCGATATACTTCTCACCCTTGGTTTTGTGTCCAAGTTTCTGAGGAATGATAATATTACTTTTAAGTAGATGGTTGTAGATTAGTACATCCCAATACTTAACAGACGTAAATGAGTCAGATACATTTACCTTTGCCTCATACGTCATAGTCAGAATCAAGTCAATGAGTTTCATCTTCTCATCAAGCCTGTCTACTAATTCAACGTCCATGATGTTGTATTCAATAAAAGACTGATAGTCCTTAGTATACCAATCACGAAAAGTATCGAAAGGATTTTCATCCTTACGCTGTCCTAGTTCGACAAATGCAATATGGTCAAGACGATATGATTCTTGATTGGTGTAAGTAAATTTACGATATAGTAATAGATAATCAATATTCTCTACACCAAGGATATTGTATACTTGAGACTTCTTACCAAATCCACTACCTACCATGCGAGCATCAACAACACCCCAAGGAGATAGACGCTTCATTGCATCCTCACCCATCTGGGATTTTATACGGTTGCAGATATAAGGTATATCAAAGAATTCTGTATTCCAACCAGTAATAATATCTGGGTGATCAGATTCCCACCATGAAAGAAACTGTGCAAGTAATTCACGTTCTGTTGCACATTGGATGTATTGAACATCATCTCTGGTGTTTTTAAAGTCGTGTAAACCCCATACCTTAATCTTGCCAGTATCATGGTTTTTGATAGTGATTGACAGCATAGGTTCTGCTGCTTGGTCTGCATGTGGGAAACCGTTCTCACATTCAACCTCAATATCAATAGTAACGATACGCATCTTCTCAGAATCAAATTGAATCTGTTTAGGATACTGTTCGGCAATGTAGGTGTAGGGGAATTGAGTCATACCGAACACAAGGTGCGGTTGACTCTGATATAGTTCTACAAATTCTTTTGCTTCCTTAATGGTAAGGAATTTCATTGGATTGACATTCTTGCCATCCAATGTTGTAAAACCTGTTTCCTTCTTTACAGGTACATAGAGAGTGGGTTCGTACTTAACCTTGTAGTTAGAACGAACACCATCTTTATAACCTCTTACAAGAAGTTGATTGCCCCATTGGGCAACGTGGGTATAGAATTTCATACAGACATATTTCCTTATCAAAGAGTTTCATTATATACGATTTAAGGCAGAATGTCAAGAGAAAAGTGGTAATTGTTCCTCAGTTGAGAAATGTTTATCAACCATGTCGATAATATCCTGTGAGTGAGCAATCTTCGTTAGTTCTGATTCTACTGCCTCTGCAATATCAGAATGTTCTCCGATACCAGCAGGATTCTTTAGGTAGATAGCAACATTTGCTTTATGTAGTGCAATCTTACCTTCATTGTGCTTCTTAATTGCTTCAAGTAGTGTCATTGGTTTTCCTTTCACCAGTTGCTTCTGTTCATAAACATAGACAATATTTCTTTTGTGATACTTCTCTTCTGGTCTTTAATTAATGGTTTTGATGCTGCATTATTAAATACTGCTTCAACACCCATAAGCCCAGGCGTAGAATTCACCTCAATCAAAAAAGGTCTATCTTTATCTCGATTTTTAGATGGAATAAAGTCTACTCCGACCATCATACCGTCTACTGCTTTCGCTGCCCGAATGGATTCACTTCTTTCCAATTCAGTCAACTCATGTACCTCTGGTTCAGAACCTTGGGATACATTACTTCTAAAGTCATCACTGATAACAGGGCGTTTCATTGCACCCAAAATTTGTCCAGCAACAACGATAACTCTTACATCATAATCTGTTTTAATGTATTCTTGTAGAATAATATCTACATACTCATCTTCTCTATATAGTAATTGGATAATGCTATGGAGAGATTTTAAACTCTCAATCCACATAACACCAACACCCCTAGAACCTGTAGAGGTTTTTAAAATCATAGGGAACTTGTTTCCAAGTTTCTCTGCTGCATCTGCAGCTCCCTCAGCGTGTCTAACAAGAACTGTATTCGGTGTGTTGAATTCTTCTCTTTGAAAGACTACTTGGTTAAACCATTTGTCACCACAAATATCGTGACACTTTGTAGAGTTTATAACAGTGTAACCTTTGTTTTCTAAGTTATTAATAGTTACCCACCAAGAGCGGTTTCCAAGTTTTGTTGTTGAACCAAGTCCTCTTGCCATAACAAGTGTATCTTTAGGATTTATCTTAAATGGTTTATCGTACTTAACATCAGACTTCATTGTAGGAAGTTCTGCCTGTCCTTTTTCGTCAACAGGAAAAGAATATACCAATTCATTCTCCCCATCACTTTCCATATAAGAACCAGAAAATTCTGCAAGATAAACCTGTATGCCCATCTTTGCAGCAATCTTACGAATCATAGGCCCAGTTTCATTTGGGTCTAATGGGTCGTCATGCGAAAGAATAAGAAGTTTATACTTTTGCTCTTCTGGTTCTTCAGTGATGAATTGTGAGAATGATTCTGTCAATTTAGCCTTCTCTCTTTTTACCGATATTGTATTTTGTCTCCAAGTCCCACTCGTTCTTTTCTTTGAACGCTATCACTTTAATCTGTGATAGTGGAGCCTTAGGTTCAGCGACACTCATAAGTTCAATCAAACCCCAATCACTGAGGAGACCTGCAATAGAGTTTCTACGCTCAATATCGTTCTGGTTTATATTTGTCACTTTACCATCAAGAGCGAATAACTCTTTAAAGTGTACGATGTAATATCGTCCCTGTTTATGTAGTATGTGACAAGACTGATAGAGTTTTCTCTCTTTGCGAGATGCAACCCCAATACGACTTAGTGTTTCACGAACCTTCAAAAAATCATCTGGTTCTTTTAATTTTACCTCAAGCATCCTTTCGGGCTGCCAATCAATTTCATTCATTTTCTTCCACCTTTATTCAAACTATTTTTAATAGTATTAATTTGTTCATTATCAAGTATCTTGAGAGCAGCCTTTGCTTTTTCATTACTATAACCGAAATACTCTTTTACATACTCTAAATCTTTTAACTTACTCGCCTTTACCCAAGGTGCATATCGTTTCTTCGATCTAATAGTATTTAGTAAAAAGTCATATTGTAGTTTTGCGTCAAGGTGGTGACGCATGTTCATCTCATTAACTAACATGATGGTATCATTAAAGGGTGCTAAACACTTATTAATGATATAGGGAGAGTACTTCTTCGTCCACATAGGATCATCTGAATCTAACAGATGCTCCTTTGTTTCGTTTATGGACTTGAGGTAATGTTTAAGTTCATATCCACTCATTTGAATTGAACTTGTGTCATCACCTCAATCATAAATGCAAGCATATTAATTTCTTGGTCTGCAACGAATGCTGACTTGTAAGAATAATCTGCTGTAGCAAGTACAAGGTGAGGTACAGTTTGAGGTTGGATATCTACATACAACGAATCATATATCTTTCGATACATACGAGATGGGTCGTTATCAAGATTATTAGCAACCCACTTACGGATAGACTTAAAGTCCTTCTCTTTAAGAAAAGTATTCAAGTCCTTCATATTCGTTTCGGATATGTTGACAAGTACACCACTGTCAATCATACCAGATATTGAATATCGTTGCAGTTCGTTTAGAACCCTTCTCCAATCGGGAAAGTATTTCTCTACGACACCAGCAACCGCTTTGGGTTGATACTGAACCCCCTCTCCATCTAGAATACCCTGTACTCGTGTAAAGAATTCTCCAGCGAGTTTAGGTTTCTCAGATGCTGGAATACGAAATTCAATCACTGAGCATCTAGAGTGGAGAGGGTCGATGATTCGATTTTTGAAGTTACAGGTAAGAATAAACCCACAGTTCTTATGGAACTCTTCTATAAATCCTCTCAACGCAGGCTGAGTAGATTGAGGGTTTAAGTAGTCTGCCTCATCAAGAATAACGAACTTTCGATTACCATCCATAGAGACAGTAGAAGCAAAGTTCTTAATCTTGTTTCTGAGAACATCAATACCCGATTCTTCAGAACCGTTTATCATCATATAAGTAGCGCCTAGTTCCTCAAGCATTGCTTTTGCAACTGTGGTCTTACCTACCCCAGGCCCGCCAGTAAGTAGTAGATTAGGAATATGTCCATCATCTACGAAGGCCTGGAAAGTCTTTTTCAAATCTTCAGTAAGTACACACTCACTGATTTTTTTGGGACGAAACTTCTCGACCCACAACATCACATCATTCATAATATAAAACTCCTTGTTGGGATTATTTTGCTTCTAGAGCAATAAAGTATTCGATTTGCTTATTCACATGTGCGAAATGCGAAATGCCCTTCTCGGATACTTGTACCTTATAATCACCAGCAAGTAGTTTCAAGTTTTCAACTTTAAAAAAGAATGTGAAGTCAGTTGGTGAATTATCACTAACCTTAATACTGAAGTCGTTAGAAGTTTCGTTCTTACGGTCAGTAACAGTTAATTCAACATCACCACCAGCAGTACCTTTAAGTACTACATCTGGTACACCCAATACTGCACTCGCTTTTTGGATTGCATTAAAGGTGTCTTGTGTAAACGTAAACTCTACGTCTACTGAAGGCATAGTGATTTCCGTTTTCGGAGTTGTCACCACTGATGGGTCACTAAAGAAATACTTCAGTGAACTCCCACCACCTTCTTCGTTCAATCGTACAGACTGATCTCCAAAGTCCAGTGTAGGACTCTTAAACAGCGACATCGCTGAGAGGAATTCATTCAAATCGTAGATTGCGAATTCTTGTGAAAAGGAATCTGGAATGGTTGCCTTCGCTACAATGTTTTTCATTGCAGACATTGTGTTTATCACATTACCAGATTTAACCAAAAGGTTTTGGTTTATTGTTGAGAAGTTCTTTAGAACGTCTTTGGTATCATTACTAAGTTGCATAATCAGATATCTCCTTGATTCGATTCATTATCATTATTGTGTAAAGCCATTATACCATAATGGATTACTTTTAGCAAGTCATTTCTGTTCTTGCCATCTTTTTTTCCATACCGTTGTGCATATTTTAATATGTTTCCGATACAAAAACCTTCGCCATGCCCAGAATCCATAATAAATTCTGTTGCCTGAAATTTGTTTTGTGAGTAGTGTGAAGAATATGTTCTATCGATATATTCTTTTAATTCATCCAGAATCACATCTTCTGAATATTTGTAATCAATTGTATTTTTCAAGTCGAGTTTCCATTCTATAAAGAGTTGGGTGGGGGCGAACCCCCACCACATTTTGATTAGCTCGAGTAAGAGTAATCAGAACCAGAGACTGCTTTAAGTCCAGCAGCGATAACACCTTTCGATGGTTCGCCTAGTCTATATGCAGTTGTTCCTTGGAACTTGTTTACATAAATGCAATTACCTTCACTTCGAAGCGTATCAATCATCGCTCTTGGTGATGTCAAGTCAAGTTTGTTTCTGAGTGTTCCCCATGTTACATTCTTCCCTGTGGAAAGAAGTCTCATAGTTTTTTCTCTTTTAGTCAGTGCTTTTCTGCTCATATTATCTCCATTATTTAAATTTCAATCATCATTATTGACGATTAGATTATATTATACCCCATTACTAGGGTATTGTCAAGAGCTTATTTGATTTTAATTAATTTAGGTTTCATTGCCTCTGGGACAATTCTCTCTAACTCAATACTCAAAATTCCATCCTTAAAGGATGCGCCCTGTACAACCACATATTCAGCAAGGTTAAATGACTTTCTGAAGGAACGAGCAGAGATACCTTTGTGTAGATATTCTGTTTCCACTTCAGTCTCATCGTTCTTGTCCAAAGTATTAATTGTAAGAATACTATCCTTACTCTGAATTTCAATATCATCTTTAGAGAACCCAGCAATTGCAATTTCAATGCAATACTCTTCCTCTGAAATTTTTACGATATTGTATGGGGGATAGGTTGTTGATGGTTGCCCATCATTCAACATATTGAACATTCTATCAAAACCGATAGAATAAGTTTTGACCCTGTCAAACGGGTCTAAGTGTAGTTTTGTACTTACCATTGTTTTCTCCTTAGTTAAGCAAGATTAAATACGATACCCGATTATCGGCATATCGTACATATATTTATATAAGTACTCCAGAGGGATATTTCAACCCCTCTGGAACTTTTTTTAGGCAGCTTCGGCATAAACCAATGCTTTGTCTAAAGCGTTAAGTTTCACCTTACGGTTACGTCCGTACCATGCAGACTGCAAACGTGAATCACCTTCACGACCTTGCAAGTGGTCTGTCATGTAAGTAACAGAGTTAAATGCCTGCCACCAAGAACCTTCTGCAAACTGAGCTCCAGGCTGAGTTGTTAAGTTCTCCATTGCGATTTTAGCATTACGAGATGTGAATGGCATTGCACCTTCAACCTTCTCTTTTGCAGGCGCACCAAATACTTCATTGAAGTACTGGATGATGTTGTCACCAGTAGCACGTTTCGAACCAAGGAATGCAGCCATTGATTTGTACTGTTCCATCTTCTCTTTCGCAATACCCATTTGCTCTTTAACCATATCTGGGTCAAACGCTTTACGGTGATTTACTGTAACCATCTTATCAGAATCTTGTGATAAAGACAATGTAAGAGTGTTGTTACATACCACACGAATTGGTGTCATACGAATATTGATAGACTTACCAAATTGGTGTGGATTGGTGAACAGAAAGTAGTTATCTGTTTGGTCACCTTTGAACAACTCAAAAGACTCTTTTGTCTTTGCAAGTGCCCAAACCATTTGTCCATCTTTGAGAGAACCAGCAGTGTGCATTTCCATGTCCCCTGCCATAACATAGTCATGGAAGAATTCAAATGCTTCTGAGTTCTGTACAGGATTCCATCCTTTACCAACAACATCTAATACAGTGCTGTCAGAGGAACGAATAAGTGCCTGTTTGTTTTTGATTGGGATACCTGTTGCAGTTACAAGAGGTTGTTTTTCTACTGTCCAATCAAGTCCAGCGACCTTTTGGAATTGGTCTGGTGTTAATTCACGGTCAACCTTAGTACCTAGTCCATGCCAAGGAACATCCCCAACATATGCCATTTGTGCTTCACCGTTTACGATTTCAAGTTCGTGACTCATAATATACTTCTCCTAGTTATTTTCACAGTTTGTATAATCATTATATACGTTATTAAAACAAAAGTCAAGATGTTTTTGAAACATTTTCAAATAAATCTTTTGCAGAAACAAACTGAATACCTTCAGCAGTTTGTACAGTAAACTCAAGGTCTGGTGCAGAACCAAAACTTACACGGCGGTCGATGACAGTATTACCGTCAATCTCTGTTGCCGTCCAGATAGAATCCATAAAGTCTTTTAATTGCATCAGTTACTTCCTTTTCTCATTGTCTATAATACTATTATACATGTTTTAAGAACAAATGTCAAGGCATTTATTCAAATTAATTTCTTTAAATTTACGGTATGATTTGGAGAACTGCTTTAGAGGTTTACTAAAGATGATTTCTTCAGTAGTACCTGCTTTGATGTAACCAACACACCACTGGCGTTTGTCCAGTATGTAAGTATGATTAGGAACATTATGTCCTAACATATTGGTATCCCACTTGGTGATTTCTTGTAAATATTGCATTACACTATCTCCTTAAAACCAACTGCATCAACCTTATACTTCTTTCCGTCAAACTCCATAATGTCACCCATAGAGGTAGAACGGAGTCCCATCTCTTGGCCTGTATTCTTTGAAACATGTA
>TARA_B110000459_G_scaffold49302_1_pt1 | contig 11882 bp, 7 predicted proteins | sample TARA_B110000459 | Tara Oceans TARA_B110000459 (sample SAMEA4398296) | marine metagenome | biome: Polar Biome; feature: [SRF] surface water layer (ENVO:00010504); material: water (ENVO:00002006), including particulate matter (ENVO:01000060) such as... | depth 5 m | reverse complement strand
AGGGTAATAATGGGGTGGTGCGGAAGGGAGAGATATAAATCCACGGTGCATCTTGCGAAGATCCCAATCATTTCCACAATCTCCAGTTACGCTCACTCGTAACCTGTCATCTGTATCGTCTTCATCTGAAGTCCCTCTGTAGCAGTAAGCCCATTTATAGCTAACTCTAACTTCGTATGCGTCTGACAAATCCATTGTGCTCGATCTAAGGAAATCCTTATTAAACTCTATGTCATTACTCCAGTTATCAAGTCGTAATGACTGAGATCCTGAGTATGAAGCCTCTGCCGTTGATTCCCAACCTCCATCATTAAGAGGGTCCTCTATGAACCATTCTGCAGAAGGAAATTCTGTTAATTCAAATCCTTGAACAGCTGGACTTGTCATATCTCCTGCTTCGAGAACTGTAATTGTCATTGATGGCGACATGAGAGATTCAATGTCGGTTCCAACTGTGAGTGTTACTTCATAAACGCCTGCTGTATTGAATGTATGATAAGTACTGTTATGAACTCCTACTTCTGCTCCTGTAAGGGTTGATCCATCTGCAAAATCCCATTCCCAAGTAACAACATCGTGGTAGCTCCCATCAGTAAATAGGATACTATCACCTAAGCAAACAATTTGCTTATCTACAGTGAATTTAGATTCACATAAAACCGCATCGCCTTCGATTCCAGTTGCAATGAGGTTTGATTGTGTTGAAAGTTGATTTCGTTGGGATACTGAAGAAAAAGCGGCGGTGCGAAGGCGAGACTTTTGGCCTTCAGTAAACATTTTACCGCAATACGCGTAGTCCATGTAATTCTGAACGTTATCTAAAGATCCGCATGACTCACCCTCTAAATTACAGGTAGTCCACCCCTTTGTATTAGGTGTGTCATCAACATTGTCATCCTGGTTGCAGTTATCATCCTCGCCAGGAGAATTAGAGTTACCCCAAGGGTGTCTTAAGTTAAGCCAGTGACCTATCTCGTGAGATAAAACGTGAGACCTGTAGTTATTACTCGTACCTATAGAACCTGTATAAGAACTCTGGATTACAATTCCATCGAGGTAAGAATCATTTTGGCTATTTACGGACCCCGGATAATAGCTATAGCCAGCAGCTCCTCCAGCTTCTGCACAAACCCATATATTCAAATAATGATTCCTAGGCCATTGAATCATAAGCTTTACCTCTTCTCCACCAACATAGGTTTCACTGCTTACAATTCTATTTATCCCAGAATGACAATCACCATCAGGATCTTTCTTTGCTAGCTTAAACTCCATTTCAACATCTCCTACAATATCTTCAAATGCACTAACGACTTGGTTTAAATCAGGATTCAGAGCATTGAAATCACGATTAACTACGAAGAGCGCATCATGGATTTGGGCTGAAGAGATGTTTTCTTCCCCGTTATTATGAATCACATGGAAAACAACCGGAATCGTAATTATTTGTTCCCTTTCCCCTCCTCGATTTCTTTCTTCAATATACTGAGCAGTCTCTCTCTCCAGCTGTTGATCTGCAGTAGAAGAGTTTTGTATTCTTTCAGGCGTCATACCAAAAGCTCTAATATGAGCATCATAAATACCGCACTTTTCTACTTCTTGAGCTGAGTTTATAAAAGGTAATATTAGAAATAAACTAAATAGTAAAACTCTACTCAAAGAATTGTGATTTATAAAGATGTATTGTACCATAAAATAAGGGGCTAGGTATTTCTTGCAAAGCAAATTTACAACATAAAATATTTCTAAATCTAGTTAACAGCTGACTCTAATCTGAAGCCTACATCTAAAACGCCCTTCAAAGGATCTTGTCTCATACCTTGAGTTATCCTCAGATTATATCTGCCTGAGATGGGAAATTCAAAATCTTCTTTAAAAGAAATTCTATGATCTACAACATCCCCAATACCTGACCCAAACCAATTTCCTCTTTCATCTGCAAGAGTACAACTGAGTGTATCTCTTCGGTTTTTCCCATTCGGAAATGTAAGGTCTAAAAAGAGATAAAGGTTAGAAAAAGGATAGTCTTGATTATGCCTAACATCAACAAAAACCGAATATCTTTTCAATGTGTCAACAGTTGACCACTCGAAAGATATCGTTTCATCTGAATACCAACCTTCTGGACTTACTTCTTTAGAATCACTCGCAATTGGGAACTCACCACACGATGAAAAAAACCCTGCAATTACGAAAAACACTACACCCCTAAAAATCATGAATTTGATTTTTGTGGTTTTACTTTCTTCTCTCCTCTATGTCTATTCTGAGGCCTTTTTTTATTATTTCCTTTAGGCTTCCTATTTCCTTGATTCTTCTTATGATCAAATCTCGTAAGATCGTCTTGACCTACAACATTACTGTAAGTCTTGGAAACTTCGTCTGGGATTTCTTGAATAGCAAACTGAGCAATCGAGCCTATGTTCTCGCCATCATTAGCGGCTTTGATAAGCTTGTTAGCTTCTGCTAGAGAAACGGGTTGAGGACCTCCACTTGTTTCACCTAGTTCTAAGAAATAAACAATCTTCTTGAAAATATCCATTTTGAAGATGACGACATTTCCTTTTGAGGTACGAATCTTTGTGTTAGGAGAGGGGAATTCGTTAACAGCTTCTACGTACTGATCTAACTCAAAATTTAAACAACATTTCAGTTTACCACATTGCCCAGCTAACTTAACTGGGTTGAGTGCTAGTTGCTGATACCTTGCAGCTCCTGTAGACACCGATCTGAAATCTGTAAGCCACGTTGAACAGCAGAGCTCTCTACCGCATGATCCGATTCCACCAACACGCGCTGCTTCTTGACGAGCACCGATTTGACGCATATCTATTCTCAAATTAAAGGTCGAGGCTAATTCACGTACAAGTTCTCTGAAGTCTACTCTTTGTTCAGCTATGTAGTAAAACGTTGCTTTTTTATCATCTCCCTGGAGCTCTACATCCGAGAGTTTCATATTGATGTTTAAACGTTTTATTATCTCTCTGGCCTTTAACCTCGTGCCATCTTCTCTCAGCCTTGCTCTATGCCAAACCTCAATCTCTTCACTCGAAGATTTATGGATAATGTGTTTTATCTCATGATCGTCTCTTACTTTTTTAAGAGACATTTGAGTTCTTACGAGTTCTCCTGTTAAAGAGACCACTCCAAGATCTACGCCAGGGTTTAAATCAATGGACACAACATCCCCAACGTAATAACTATCTGTAGACCTACGTCTAAAGAATCCTTTTCTGTTGTTTTTAAATCTGACTTCGACGATATCGAAGAAAGAAACTCCCGAAGGCAAAGCTATACCTTCAAGCCAATCATACGTTGTCTTTCCCCCTGTACCACACGTTCCACAACGTCCATTATTTTTACAGCCTCTCGGCGAGCCATCGGCTCCTGAACTACAGCTACTACATCCCATTGTGCAACGAAGATACGTTTTTCTAGTCCAGCTATTTAGAACTTGTAAATGTTTATTATGACTCTTTCCTTAAGAGCATATGTACCCTAACACTTAAGTCGAAAAAAACCACTTTCGCATTGACATTCCCTGAAATATCCTTGTACGCTTCTTCGAGAAGGCTGGTAATATCAACCACGTTGTTATGATGAATAAATCTCTTAAACTTAGAAAGAAAGGCCTGCTCTCCACCTGTTAATCTTAAAAGCGATTCAGAACCATAGTTGCCTATAATACACTGGCGAACCATGTGTAAGGCGTAAGTTAGAAATCGTTTTTGAAATTCACGACCCGGTGCAGCAAAATCATTTGCTCCCTTCATAAATACAACTCCATCTCTAGACCAACAAGCTCGCATCCAAGATGAAAACAATTCTAAATCGGGCGTCTCTTCGCCAGAATTAGACATCCTAATTGCAGCTGAGATATTACCTTCATTTATGTGTGCAAAACTTAAAGCTTTGTCTTCATTGATTTTCCCAAATTTAGCAATTCCAAGTGCAGCTTCAGTGTCTGACAATCTTGGGATATGAACTCGCTGTAAGCGGGACAAAATAGTGGGGAGTAGCTTATTCGCATTTTGAGAAACAAATAGGATAACAGTCTTATCGGTAGGCTCTTCAATTAATTTTAATAATTTATTTGCCGTATCGACCCTCATCGTTTCTGGAAGCCAAAGTATTAAAATTTTATAACCTCCATGAAAAGATTTTAAACCCAATTTTCTATTCACCTCTTGAGCTTCATCAACTGAAATGAATAATTGCTTTTTATCTGCACCTGTTTTTGCAAGCCAGTCTTCAAGACCTACATAAGCAGATTCTAACATTAATTCTCGCCAAGCAATTTGAAATGGTTCTGAAATTGACCTCCCTGAACCGTCTTTTTTAAAAAAAGGAAATGTCCAATGTAAATCAGGATGTTGAACTTTTTTATGTGCTAAACACGATGTGCAAATTCCACAAGAGTCATCCTTAGTCCTGTCTGGGCAATGAAGATATTGAGCATAGGCCCTTGCAAGTGCAAGACCGCCTGAACCTTCAGGCCCCTCGAACGATTGAGCGTGGGCTACTCTTCCTGATTGTACTCCCTCTCGCAAGCGAGCGGACAGTGAAGTTTGGCCTATTACATCAACAAATTGCATGATAGCAAGGTAGGGCTTTGAGGGCGATTAGAAGGTTGCATTTAGAGCAATAAAAACGCCTCGACCTGGAGCTGAAATTCCAGAAGAAAAAGTTTTATAATGCAAGTCTAAAAGATTTGACAAACCTAGCTGTGCGTGGATATTTTTATGAATTTCGAAACGTGATTCAATATTCAGAGTCCACCAGGATGGTGTGCCTACTGATAAAGCTTCGTCAGGGTTATCTGTATTTCCTGAACCATAGTCATCAATGCTTTTAGCGCCACTGAAAAGTATAAATCCCTGTAACGACCATATATCTTTTGAGTACCCTATAGACGATCTTCCAAATGTAGGAGGAATGTGTGAAATCGGGTTGTCAGATAAAAGAGACGAGCCTTTTGTGAAATTTATGATTGTATGAAAATCTAGATTTGTAGAGATGGCAGCATCAATCTCGAATCTAGCTCCTCTAATAATTGCATTACCAACATTTTCATTCCTCTGAATTATTGAATATTCTCCATCAATAAATAGCAAGGACTCATTATTAAGAGTAGAATTTACAGGTGAAATGTAATCAGCCCAAAGACTTACAAAAATGGCTGAATTCACAGAAATACTTGGTGTTACATTCCAATAAATACTTTCGTCAAAGCTGTAAATGTATTCCGCTCTTAGTGAATCATTAGGTACTAAAACATACCCTCCTTTTTCTCTAAATTTTGCAGCGTCATCAATATTAGGGTGTCTGAATCCTGATGAAAATGATGTGATTGTTTGTATATTCTTAGATAAAGGTATTTCAGCCGCTAGGCTTCCAGTTAAGGCTCCATGAGATGAATGAATCTCATCAAATGGTAGGGCTAATGCACTTGTGGGTTCGTAGAAAGCGTTAATGCTAGAATGGCTATATCGTGCACCTATACGGTAAATGTGATTACCTAAATTTCTTTTCGCCGTAGCAAATGAAGCCCATGACATCATATCGCTACCATTATTTGGATATCTAGATAAAAGCTCTCCTCCAAATTCTGGATCTATGGTAAGTGACCCTTCTGGGTATTGTGCTAAGACGGATGAAGACACCCCGTTCCACTGTCCATCAACACCTGCTTCGAAATCCCACCCATCCCCTAAAGTTGGGAATGAAACCCAAACAGAAGACAGTGAAAGCACATCTACTTCCTCCAATTGTACCTCTCTAATTGCACTTCCAAATTGCCTTTTAATTCTCGACTCACTTATTTTTTGGTATGCGAGAGTTGTGTGAACTGAACCTGGGATTTTACTGTACTGCTCCCAATTTATAGATGTGAGTAATCTTTCTTGTGGTCCATAATTCCATTCTGCCCATTTAAGATTCCCAGCTCCTGTCGTATCATTTAACTTGTCAAATCGGGCAATCTTTGAACTACGGCTTACTTGAACATTCGTCTCAATTGCACCTCCTTTAATGGCAAACCTGAATTTATGTAGAAAGTCGTTTTGGGAATAGCCCGTAGGACTTTGAACCATGGGTTTGTTATTCTCAATTATGCTGTCAACACCATTAATCCTAGTTGCCATAAAGGGTACTAGCCCCCAAGTGCTATCGCCATGAGCTCTCCATCCACCCATTTTCAAATCTCCATAATTCGCCCTACTGAAAGAAACTACCGTCCCCCATTTAGGCCCACCATGTTGTGCAAGTGCGTGATAAGAAGTTGAGTTATTTGAGGATTCGTGTTTTGTTGAAATAATTCCTGAAAACTTCTTCTTATGACGGTCACTAATAAATCTTGTGCGACGGGTTTTAAAATGTATCACTCCTCCAAGTGCATCACTTCCGAATCTGACACTGCTAGGACCTAAAATCACCCTTACTTGCTCAATTGCATTAGGGTCTATTGTTATTGCATTTTGAACATGTCCAGACCTATAAATGGCATTATTAAGTCTCACTCCATCTACAACTAAAAGGATTCTATTTGCTTCAAATCCCCTGATAACAGGAGATCCTCCACCCTGTTGGCTTTGCTGAACATGCACTTGTCCTGTGCGACGTAATAAATCACCTGTTGTACCTACAGGTGCTCCCTTCTTAACAGCAATAGCTTCCCTCATAGATATTTCTGACCCATAACAAACTTCATCAGTCCTCATACCTGGGACAATACTAGCGCTGATTAAAACCGCATCTATGCTTACTAGACTTTCATCTAAACTAATAAACTCACCTATGTCAACTCCAGGAAGAATAACGAAAGTTTCAAACCCTATAAATTTTACTACAAGAGTATCTGAAGGCCCTCTATTAGGAATAGTTACAACTCCTGCTCCGTCACAGAAAGATCCTTCTGAAGTTGAGATGTTTATGATAGCAGCAAAAGGAATTGGAGTCGATCCATTTACAATCTTAACCTCCTTTTCAGGTAAGTTCTGAGCACTCACATTTACTCCGCAATAAAGCAAAGTTGCAAGGACTAATAAAACACTATGCAAAGATGGTCTCAAGTACATCGTAACTCTTTATTTCTCTAAAACCTGAGTGGTGTAACTGAACAAACATAACCATACCTAATAACAATTCTTTTTTATCTGCTTTACTTAAATTCAGGTCTTGCGATTCTTCAAAATTCATGCCAGACAAAGCCATGAGTATTGAGGCTAACTCAAAGTTCAAGTAATGATTTTTATATGTTAGACTCATCTCAACTTCAGACCACTCACCTGTATCTAAGTTTAAACTTTTAATCCTTCCTTGATTAGATAATTCAAACTCTTCAGGCATCAATCCTAAAGCATCAACCAGTCTAGCCATAAAGAAAATGTGGAGGCTCGACACTGATTTTTCGAGTTCGATAAGGTGAATGATCACCTTCATTAATTTGAACACTTCAGGTAAGGGCACATCATCCTCTAAAGACTTGTCTAAAACTTCGGCTATGAAAAATGCAACCGAGGATCTCTTTGCGTCGCTCAGTAAATTACTTGCTGGCATACAACGCGCGGCTTCCTTAAAGTTCGCTAACCCTCCTGATTTTTTCCTTGTAAACCCCGACAATTCTACCATAGATAGAGGGTGCCATATCGCCTTCTTGGTTTTTTTTCCCGTTCTAACCCAAACTGGAATCACTCCATTTTCCTCCGTCAACACCTTAACAACTCTACTAGAATCACTATAGGTTACACTACCTATTACAACCGCTTGAATTGTAACCGGTTCCAACTATGAAGAGATTTCAGTAGGTTCAATCCAATCCCCGTGCTTCTTGATCAATACGATCAAAGCTTCTACACCTTCTGCCTCTGGCACGTTTTTTCTGACCACTTCCTTTTCTTTGTAAAGTGTAATCTTACCAACTCCAGTGCCTACATATCCGTAATCAGCATCTGCCATTTCCCCTGGGCCATTTACAATACAACCCATAATCCCAATCTTTAAACCCTTCAAATGACCAGTAGCTTTTCTTATTTTTGCTGTCGTTTCCTCTAAATCGAACAAGGTTCTACCGCAACTCGGGCATGAAATATATTCAGTCTGAGAAATTCTGGTCCTTGTGGCCTGTAAAATTCCGAAAGCAAGGTTATTTCTATCTAACAGACTTACTCCTTCCCCGTCAACCCAAATTCCATCCCCAAGTCCATCTATAAGCACACCTCCCAAATCCGTTGATTGATGAAGTATAAACTGTTCCTTCTCTAATCCGTTTAACTCATTCTTTAAAATAACTGGCAAGCCCGTTCCACCATTATTTTCTACTATTTCAACGACGTTTCTCAAATCCATCATAGCATTATCAGAACAAGTCTTTAAAATTAAAACTACGTCCTTCCTCAAGGATATGCCCTCTAAAAAGCCTCTAGTCACGTCCCCTCTATTTACTTCTATAAAATTCATTGTCGCGAAGTTCGCCACTCCTTTCCACTGCTCTTTAGTCCAAACGGGATAATGCCTCACCACGTCTTCTCTACCCATAGCTTTACTTAGCCAATCACTTCCATGCATAAGCACCATTAAAGTTCCAGGAAGTGGAAATGAAATCACTTTAGATCCAGAAAAAATAGCATCACAAGCTCTATCGGCAATGTTCCACTTATCGTCCTTCACAGAGTACATATATCCTGCTCCCACAAGATTTGTTCGTGTGACTTCCTTACTGGACCTCAGACTCGAAATAACAACAGGTACGTTTTTACCTCCAATTTTTCCTATCTCAACAGTTTTACGTTTCGAGTAAGAAAAAGGATCTATCGATGAAACAAAATCACTCTCATGGTGATCATATGACAAGCGATTTTTATATCTCTCAACTAAAGCTCTTGCAACAGGGATTTCTGCTTCAGGAGATTCCGTCAAAGACACCCTTATCGTATCACCTATGCCTTCTTCTAAAAGAGTCCCTATACCTACAGCTGATTTAATCCTGCCATCTTCACCATCTCCAGCCTCGGTCACACCCAGATGTAATGGGTAATTCATTCCCTCCTCATCCATTCTAACTACTAAAAGTCTATAGGCCTGAACCATAACCAGGGTATTCGAAGACTTCATTGATATGACTAAATCATAAAAATCACATCCTTCGGCTATACGTAAAAACTCTAAAGCACTTTCAACCATTCCCAGAGGAGAGTCGCCATATCTGCTTGTTATTCTATCTGAAAGTGAACCATGGTTAGTTCCTATTCTAATCACACGCCCTAGTTCCTTACACTTTAAAACCAGTGGTGTAAATTTTTCTTTAATTCTGATTAATTCATCAGCATAAGAGTCATCAGTATACTCGTGAAAGTCAAACTTCTTTTTATCTGCATAATTTCCCGGATTCACTCTCACTTTCTCTACAAAGTCTGCCGCTCTTAATGCAGCATTTGGGGTGAAGTGTATGTCTGCAACTATGGGAGTTGAATGACCATCATTCCTCACTCCCTTCACAATATGCTCTAACGCATCAGCGTCTTTTATGCTTGGTGCTGTAAGGCGCACTAATTCGCTACCGACATGAATAAGACTTAGGGTTTGGTCAATACTTGCCTTGATGTCCATAGTATCGGTAGTCGTCATAGATTGTACACGAATGGGCGCATCACCTCCTAAGCTAAGGTTACCTACGTATATTTTTCTAGATTTTCTGCGTTGAAAACCTTTCTTTTTATTTTCGAAAAAAGACTTTTGGTGTAAAGCAATCCAAATAACTCCTAAAGAAATAGCAGCATCTGCGACGTTCCAAATTGGTGGGAAAACCTCCCTGCCTCCCATATTAAACGGCATCCAATATGGCCATTGGACAGTGAAGTGAAACATGTCCACAACATTTGCCATAAACCAAGGAGCATAGCCGTTTTCTGTACCTGATTGGGCTACAGTACCCCAGCCTGAATGTGAAAATATTTGTCCATAAACAGCGCTGTCAATGATGTTTCCAATAGCCCCTGCCCAAATTAAAGCAACCGATTTCAATAAACCTGTATGGGCTTTTTCCTTAATTAGTTTAAATAAGTAAAAACCTATACCAACAGATGCAATAACTCTAAATGTTGTCAGTAGTAATTTCCCGGCTACACCAGGCAAAGCCCAACCAAAAGCCATCCCCTCATTTTCAATAAACTGTAACTCTAATAATCCTGGAATAAATTCCGAGCGTTCGCCTATTGTAAAATTGAGCTTAATAAAAATCTTTAGGATTTGGTCTACTAACAAAATAGGTAGCACCCACTCTAAAACTAGTTTGCGCATTTACTGCCTCTCTTTTGCCTCCATAGAAAGTGTTGCATGAGGAACAAGACGTAAACGAGCTTTAGGTATTAATTTACCTGTCACTCTACAAATTCCATACGTTTTATTCTTAATTCTCAATAAAGCATTTTCTAGGTTGCGTATAAATTTCTGTTGACGAGCTGCTAATGCAGAAGTTTCCTCACGACTCATGGTTTCAGACCCATCTTCCATCATCTTAAATGTTGGTGATGTATCCTCTGTAGTGTTGTCGTCTTTATGAGACAATGAAGATTGTAATTGGTCTAGATCTTCGTGAGCTATTGCCAATTTATTCTCAATAAGCACATAGAATTCGTTGAGGTCCGCCTCTGAGTATTTTGATTCTGCCATAATTGGACTTTTAATATTTAACAACCTTAACGGAGACGACTAAGCCGTCTTCTAATTCAATTTCAATCCCATCTTCTACATTCTCCCACTCAACACTTTCTGCTAAGGTCTGAGTTCGAATATAGGCCAAATTTTCTTGTAATTGACTACTTATTTGTTCTGGAGCGTTAATTACAAGACTAATTCTATCTGTAACTTCAAGACCGATGTCTTTTCGGATGTTTTGGACTCTATTAACGAGCTCTCTTGATAAACCCTCAGCTCTTAAATTTTCATCTATTGTAATATCAAGAGCTACGGTTAAGCCTCCTTCACTTGACACCAACCAACCCGGGATATCTTCTGTGGTTATTTGGACATCTGAAACAAGAATATCCACTTCACCTTGACCATCATCAGGAGTTATAGAAAGCTTCCCTTCAGCCTCAAGGCTTTCAGTAGCTTCAATTGGCAAAGCGTTAATTGCAGCCGCAATAGCCTTCATACGCTTTCCGTATCTAGGCCCTAGAGCTTTGAAGTCAGGCTTAATGCTTTTAACAATACCTCCACCATCACGAATGATCTCTATTTCTTTCACATTTACCTCTGAGCGAATTAAATCTTCAATTGCTGACAATCTCTTTGCAGAAACATCATCTAGCACTGGCACCATAATTCTTCGAAGAGGCTGACGAACACGTATTCTCTCGCGCTTTCTCAAGCTCAATACCTGTGAGCATAGTTTTCTGGCAAGATCCATTCGGATCTCAAGGTCAGAATCAATAATTGATGGGTCAGCAACAGGGAAGTTTGCTAGGTGAACCGAATTCACAGCGCCATTACGTGAACCACCAAGACCTTCGTTTAAATCGCGGTATAGCCTATCCATAAAGAATGGAGCTATCGGAGATCCCAGTATTGCTGTAGTTCGAAGACAGGTAACTAAGGTTTGGTATGCCGAAATCTTATCCTCGTTCATAGACCCTTTCCAAAACCTCTGTCTATTTAGACGAACGTACCAATTACTGAGCTCGTCTATTACAAAATTCTGCAATAACCTTGCTGCTTTTGTAGGCTCTAGATTCTCAAATGCATTGTTAATCTCCTCTGAAACTGTGTGCATACGAGATAGTATCCATCTATCGATTTCTGGGCGAGCTTCGTATGGAATAATTGCCTCATCTCCTCTAAGGCCATCAATATTTGCGTAAAGCGCAAAGAAATTAAAAGTATTA
>TARA_B110000459_G_scaffold128921_1_pt1 | contig 11882 bp, 10 predicted proteins | sample TARA_B110000459 | Tara Oceans TARA_B110000459 (sample SAMEA4398296) | marine metagenome | biome: Polar Biome; feature: [SRF] surface water layer (ENVO:00010504); material: water (ENVO:00002006), including particulate matter (ENVO:01000060) such as... | depth 5 m | reverse complement strand
AGTTGGGGAGGAAGGTATTCTTATATCTTGGGAGGAATCGTTTTCATCCTTATAGTCATTATCATAATTACAGCGGTTTCTAATGGCGCAAATATGACTGATGGATTGGATGGCTTGGCAACAGGAACTTCAGCTATAATTGGAATTACATTGGCAGTTTTTGCATATGTATCTGGTAATACAGTTTTTGCTGACTATTTAAATATAATGTATATCCCAGAATCGGGAGAGTTGGTTGTCTTTATTTCAGCATTTGTTGGTGCTTGTATAGGTTTCTTATGGTACAATTCTTATCCAGCTCAAGTTTTTATGGGAGATACTGGGAGCTTAGCTATTGGAGGTATTATCGCTGTTTTTGCATTGGCTGTTAGAAAGGAATTAATGATTCCCTTATTGTGTGGAATCTTCTTAGTGGAGAATCTATCAGTTATGATTCAGGTAGGGTATTTCAAATACACTAAAAAGAGATTTGGTGAAGGTAGAAGAGTGTTTTTGATGGCGCCATTACATCATCATTTTCAGAAAAAAAACATGCATGAGGCTAAGATTGTTGCGCGTTTTTGGATTGTAGGAATAATACTAGCAATATTAACGTTTGTCACACTAAAACTTAGATAGGATGAGTAAAAGACTTGTCATTTTAGGTGGAGGAGAAAGTGGTGTTGGAGCCGCTATACTTGCCAAAAAAGAAGGGTTTGATGTGTTTGTTTCAGATAGAGGAGAAATAAAGGAGAAGTATAAAAGTGTTCTTGAAAATATTGATGTTGATTGGGAAGAGGGAAAGCATACAGAGGCTAAAATTCTGAATGCGGGAGAGGTAATTAAGAGTCCTGGTATTCCAGACACAGTTCCACTGATAGTGAAGCTTGTAGGGAATGGGATTAAAGTGATTTCCGAAATTGAATTCGCAGGAAGATACACCAATGCTAAGATAATTGGAATTACAGGAAGTAATGGTAAGACGACTACAGCAATGTTGACTTATTATATTTTAAAAAATGCTGGATTAAATGTTGGTTTAGCAGGAAATATTGGTGACAGTTTAGCGAAACAGGTTGCTGAAGGAGATAAAGAGGTTTATGTGTTGGAGTTGAGCAGTTTTCAATTAGATGGGATGTTTGATTTTAAGGTTGACATCGCAATGATATTGAATATTACGCCAGATCATTTAGATCGATATAGCAACAAGTTTGAGAATTATGCAGAATCTAAATTTAGGATTCTACAAAATCAAACAAAGGATGATAGAATTATCTATTGCTACGATGATGATGTAGTGAGAAAAGAATTGGAGAACAAAAAGTATAAGGGCGTAAAGCACCCATTTAGTATAAAAACAGTTACCTCAGATGGAGGTTATATAAATAAAGAGAATTTAATAGTAAATACTAATAATAAATTATTCGAAATGAAAATTACAGAACTAGCACTACAGGGTAAGCACAATTTGTACAATTCAATGGCATCAGGAATTGCCGGAAGAGTACTTGACCTAAAAAAGGATGTTATAAGAGAGAGCTTGATAGACTTTAAAAATGTTGAACACAGATTAGAAGAAGTTGGAAAAGTACATGGAATTACTTTTGTGAACGATTCAAAAGCAACAAATGTAAATTCTACTTGGTACGCGCTAGAAAGCTACCGGCAGCCAATAGTTTGGATAGTTGGAGGTGTGGATAAAGGAAATGATTATGAAATGCTAAAAGAACTAGTTACTAATAGAGTAAAAGCAATTGTTTGTTTAGGAAAAGATAATCACAAGATACACGATGCCTTTGGTGATATTATTGAAGACATTATTAGTACTGAGTCTGCTCAAGATGCTGTAAATATGGCATATCAATTAAGTCAAAAAGGTGATACGGTGTTATTGTCTCCTGCTTGTGCAAGTTTTGACTTGTTTGATAATTATGAAGATAGAGGTCATCAATTTAAGAAGGCTGTAAAAGCGCTTTAAGATGAATGGCTTGATTAACATATTTGATTGTCAAATTTATGTTTATACGATTGATCAGACAATTGAGCAATGTTCTCAAAAGGATAGATGTGATTTAGTTGTTGATGAGAATTACATAGATGAGTTTATTGCTCAAAGTAAAAGGATTGTTGTAAAATTATTAAGTGAAGTATCCTAATGTCGTTTGTAAATAAATATATAAAAGGAGATAAAGCAGTATGGTTGGTAGTACTATTACTGGCTATTTTATCAATTTTAACGGTTTACAGTTCTATTGTAACCCTTGCTTATAAGTATAAGGGTGGTGATACGGTTTATTACCTAATGAAGCATTTATTTATTTTAGTGGTTGGTTTTGGGCTCATGCTAGGAGCTCATAATCTAAACTATAAATACTATTCGCGGATTTCTCAGTTGGCCATATTTATTTCGGTCCCACTGTTGGCAATAACCTTAATTTTTGGAGCTAATATAAATGATGCGAGTAGGTGGTTAGTTATTCCTGTTATTAACCAAACCTTTCAGACATCAGATTTAGCGAAGCTAGCATTAATCATGTACTTGGCAAGGTTACTCTATAAAAAACAAGATAATATTCAGGATTTCAAATCGGCTTTTCTGCCCATTATGGTGCCTGTTCTGTTGGTGTGTGGATTAATTCTTCCTGCCAATTTCTCTACTGCAGCTATGCTGTTTACCACATGTTTAATTATCATGTTTATAGGTAGAGTTAATATAAAATATATACTATCTTTAATTGGAATAGGAATAACATCTCTAATTCTTTTGTTGGCAATTGCGTCAGCAAAACCTGATTTATTACCCAGAATGGGGACTTGGGCAAAGCGTGTAGAGTCCTTTTCTGCAGGAGGATCAAGTGGTAATTATCAAGCTGATCAGGCTAAGATTGCCATTGCAAGCGCATATCCTTTTGGTAAAGGACCAGGAGGAAGTACGCAACGAAATTTTTTACCTCACCCTTATTCAGATTTTATTTATGCTATTGTAATAGAAGAGTATGGATTGGCTGGAGGAGTTGGGGTTATCATATTGTACTTAATTCTCTTTTATCGGGGAATAAAGATTGCCCAGAAAGCAGAAAAGACCTATGGAACCTTCTTGGCTGTAGGACTATCGTTTAGTTTGGTTTTCCAGGCAATGATTAATATGGCTGTTGCCGTAAATCTATTTCCTGTTACCGGTCAACCCTTGCCTCTGGTGAGTATGGGGGGAACATCTATATGGTTTACTTGTTTAGCAATTGGAATAATATTGAGTGTAAGCAGAAATACAGAAAAATCAGAGAAATCAGTAAAACAGGAAAAAGTAAATGTCGCAGTATAGAGTAATCATTAGTGGAGGAGGGACTGGAGGGCATATATTTCCAGCAATTGCAATTGCAAATGCGATCAAAGAAAAACACCCCGATACTAAAATCCTTTTTGTTGGTGCTTTAGGGCGAATGGAAATGGAGAAAGTCCCAGATGCTGGTTACGAAATTTTTGGTTTACCAATAATGGGGTTGCAAAGACGGTTGACTTTACAAAACTTGAAATTTCCTTTTAAGCTGGTGGCAAGTATGCTAAAGGCAAAAAAGATTGTAAAAGAATTTAAACCAGATGTTGTTGTTGGAGTTGGAGGGTATGCAAGTGGGCCACTATTAAAAGCGGCTACAAATCTTGGCGTTCCAGCATTGGTTCAGGAGCAAAATTCATATCCAGGAATAACCAATAAATTATTGGCAAGTAAAGTTCAAAAACTTTGTGTTGCTTATGATGGTATGGAGAGATTCTTTCCGAAAGAAAAAATCATGTTAACAGGAAATCCTGTTCGTCAAGATATTAAAAATTTAGAAGCCAAGAGAATTAGAGGTATTGAACACTTTGGATTAGATCCAAACAAAAAGACAGTGTTAGTTGTTGGGGGAAGTTTAGGGGCTAGAAGTATTAATCACGCAATTAATGCTGGAGTGAGTGAAATTGCCAAGAATGATATTCAGTTAGTTTGGCAAACGGGTAAATTGTATGTTGATGAGGCTGCAAAAACAGTTGCAGAATATGAAGGGAAAGGAATTAAAACAATGCCATTTATTAGTAAAATGGATTATGCTTATGCTGTGGCAGATGTTGTTGTTTCTAGAGCTGGAGCAATGTCAGTTTCGGAATTGAGTATAGCGGCTAAGCCAACTATTTTTATTCCGTTACCAAGTGCAGCAGAAGATCATCAAACAAAAAATGCAATGGCTTTAGTAAATCATAAAGCAGCGTTGTTGGTAAAAGATTCAGATGCAAAAGAAACGTTGATTCCTACACTAATTGAATTGGTTAAGAATGAGGAAGAGCAGAGAAAAATTTCAGCTAATGTTGCAAAAATGGCATTTAACGACTCAGCAAGTATTATTGCAAACGAGGTGATTAAATTGATTAAACGATAATGAATTTAAAAGAATTGCATACAGTTTATTTTTTAGGTGTTGGAGGCATCGGAATGAGTGCCATTGCACGTTATTTTAAATCTTCAGGGTGTAATGTTGTTGGTTATGACAAAACAAAAACCATTTTAACTGAGAAGTTAGAAGCAGAAGGAGTGCTTATTCATTATAATGAAGATATAAATCAAATCCCAACAGTAGTAAAAAATAGCGAAGAAGGGACTTTAGTTATTTATACTCCAGCTATTCCAAAAGGGAATAAAGAGTTTATCTTTTTTCAAAAACAGGGAATTAAGTTGTATAAGCGTTCTGAAGTGTTGGGTTTAATAAGTGAGAATTACTTTACTATTGCCGTTGCAGGAACGCATGGAAAAACAACAACATCATCTATAGTGGCACATATTTTAAATGAGTGCGGTGTAAATTGTATTTCATTTTTAGGAGGAATTAGTTTAAACTTCAATTCAAATTTATTATTAAGTAAAAACCCTACAACTCTAGTTGTGGAAGCTGATGAATTTGATCGTTCATTTTTAACGCTTTCACCAGATATTGCATTAGTTACTTCAATAGATGCGGATCATTTAGATGTCTATGGAGATAAAGATGCCATGAAAAACGCATACAGCGAGTTTGTTGGTAAGATAAAAGAGGGAGGCGAATTAATCTCTAAACAAGATTGTATTGAAGAGTTAGTTATTAGAGAAGATATAAAAGTCTCGAGTTACTCAGGATCAGAAGATGCTATGACGGCAGCTAAAAATGTTGAGATAAGAGAAGGAGATTATTATGTTGATATAGCTACAGAAAGTAGTCTTGTAAAAGATGTGAAAATAGGTTTGCCAGGAATTCATAATGTAGAAAATGCAATAGGAGCATTTGCTATTGCAGATAAATTAGAGCTTGACCACAAACAAGTAAAAGCTGCATTAGGAAGTTATAAAGGGGTGTACAGAAGATTTGAAACGCATATTAAGTCTAGAGGCTTAGTTTATATAGATGATTATGCACATCATCCATCAGAATTGGAGGTTTGTATAAAGTCAGCGAGAGAATTATATCCAAATAAAAAAATAACTGGAATATTTCAGCCGCATTTATTTACTAGAACACTTGATTTTATTGATGAATTTGCAGAAAGTTTATCTTTATTGGATGAGTTGATTTTATTGGATATTTATCCTGCAAGAGAGCTTCCTTTAGAGGGGGTTGATTCCGAATTAATTAAGAGTAAAGTAACAATTGAAAATAAAAGTGTGGTAGCGAAAGCAGACTTGCTAAATACTATTTCAGAAAAAAATATTGAAGTATTATTAACGATGGGAGCTGGAGATATTGATGTTTTTGTACAGCCAATTAAAGCGCAATTATTAAAAAGAAGTATTCCTTTAAAGGGAGATAAAGATGGATGTTTATGAATAAGTGGCTACAAATATCAATTTGGACTCTTGCAATAGTATTAATTATTGTGACACTTGGCTTTGTTGAGAAATCAAAGGAAGAGACAGTGATGTTAAAACCGCAAATTAATATTGATTACGAAACAGAGAACAGGTTTATTAGTGAAGGAGATGTTTTGTCACAAATTATCTCACAAACGGATACAGGAGTTCTTTTGTTAGCTAATTTTAAGGTGAATGAGATTGAAGAGAAATTAAACAATAACCATTCTATAAAAGAGGCGCAAGTATACAAAACAGTTAATGGAAAATTAATTGTAAATGTAAAGCAACGTAGACCAATTGTAAGAATCTTCTCTAAAGATGGAAGTTATTATATTGATGAGAAAGGACGTTTAATGCCCCTTTCACATAAGTATTCAGCAAGATTATTGGTGGTAAGTTGTAACGTAAATGAGCCATTTGCTAAACGGTATAAATTCAATTACAGCAATTTAAGTGATTCTTTAGTTGATAAAACAATATTGGACGATATATACAAATTGGCCAATTATATCGACAAATCGGAGTTCTGGAAAGCTCAGATTGAACAAATAGTTGTTAATAAAGTGTCGGAGTTCGAACTCATACCAAAGGTAGGAAACCATAAAATTGTATTTGGAGAGATTACGAACTTGGAAGGAAAGTTTGAAAAGTTGATGATATTTTATAAAAAAGGGTTAAGTAAAACAGGGTGGAATGAATACGCTGAGATTAACTTAAAGTATAAGAATCAAGTGGTTTGTAAAAAAAGAAATAGATAAAAAATGGAAGGCACAGCTTCAGAAATAGTAGTAGGATTAGATATAGGAACAACTAAAATTGTTGTTATTGTCGGTCGTAAAAACGAGCACGGAAAGTTAGAAGTGTTAGGAATGGGGAAATCCGAATCAATTGGAGTTTCTAGAGGCGTTGTATCAAATATTGATAAAACGGTTCAGTCTATTCGATTGGCTGTAGAGGATGCAGAGGCTAAATCTGGAGTTGACATTAAAGTTGTTAATGTAGGAATTGCTGGTCAGCATATTAAAAGTTTACAACACAGAGGAATTAAAGTAAGACATAACGTAGAAGAGGAAATTAGTCAGAACGATATTAATGCCTTAATTGATGACATGTACAAGCTGGTAATGCTTCCTGGAGAAGAAATTATTCATGTTTTACCACAAGAGTACATAATTGATAATGAGCAAGGAATAAAAGATCCTATCGGTATGGCGGGAGTTCGTTTAGAAGCGAATTTCCATATTATTACGGGACAAATAGCTGCTGCAAAAAACATTTACAAATGTGTGCATAAAGCTGGTCTAGAAGTTGAAGATTTGATTTTAGAACCATTAGCTTCTTCTGAAGCAGTATTAAGCCCAGAAGAAAAAGAAGCAGGTATTGTATTGGTTGATATAGGTGGTGGAACTACAGATATCGCAATTTTCCAAGATGGAATTATTAGACATACTGCAGTAATTCCTTTCGGAGGCAATTCTATTACAGAAGATATTAAAGAAGGGTGTGGAATTATTAAGAATCAAGCTGAATTATTGAAAATTAAGTTTGGATCTGCTTTAGCGAGCGAAAGTAAAGAGAATGAAATAGTTTCTATTCCTGGGCTAAGAGGAAGAGATCCAAAAGAAATATCATTAAAAACATTGGCTCAAATCATTCAAGCAAGAATGGAAGAAGTAATTGAAAATATATATTACGAAATCAAAAATTCAGGATATGAAAATAAACTGATTTGTGGTATTGTTGTAACGGGCGGAGGGTCTCAGTTGAAACATATTTCTCAATTATTGGAGTATGTAACAGGTATGGATACTAGAGTTGGTTATCCGAATGAACATTTAGCAAAAGGAAATGCAGAGGAATTAACAAGTCCTCTTTTTGCAACGGGTGTTGGTCTAGTAATTAAAGGATATGAAAGCATAAAAACAAAAAATGCAGCAAACACTGGAGATGTTGTAAGCCATTCTAAAAAGAATAAAGGTGGATTTTTTGATAAGATAATGAATGTTGGACAAAAGTTTTTTGAGGACAACGAACAGTAAATAATGAAAGAATGAAACAATTGAATAATTTGATTGCTACATTGTTTAAACAATTGATAAATTAATTTAAAGCCCCATATTATGAAATTCGATTTACCAAAAGATCAAGCGTCAATTATTAAAGTTATTGGAGTTGGAGGAGGAGGTAGCAATGCCGTAAATCACATGTATAATCAAGGAATTACAGGTGTAGACTTCGTTATCTGTAATACTGATGCTCAGGCATTAGATCAGAGTCCTATTCCTAATAAAATTCAGTTGGGTACAACTTTAACAGAAGGCTTAGGGGCTGGTGCTGATCCTTTAGTTGGTAAAAATGCAGCTATTGAAGATGTAGATGCAATTAAAAAAGTGTTGGAAAACAATACTAAAATGGTATTTATTACTGCTGGCATGGGTGGTGGAACTGGAACAGGGGCTGCTCCAGTTATTGCTCAAACTGCTAGAGAGATGGGAATATTGACTGTAGGGATAGTTACTATTCCATTTTCATTTGAAGGAAGAATAAGAAAGCAACAAGCAGAGCAAGGTTTAGCGGAATTAAAAGAACATGTAGATACTTTATTAATTGTAAACAATGATAAGTTACGTATGATGTATGGAAACTTAAAGATGAGTGAAGCTTTTGCAAAGGCAGATGATGTATTATCTGTTGCAGCAAAAGGAATTTCTGAAATAATTACAGTTACAGGGTATGTAAATACGGATTTTAGAGATGTAAATACAGTAATGAAAGATGGTGGTACTGCAATTATGGGTACTGGAATTTCAGAAGGAGAAAATAGAGCAATTGATTCAGTATGTAAGGCATTAGCATCTCCATTATTAAATGATAGTGAAATTAAAGGAGCAAATTATATTTTATTAAATATTACTTCAGGTGCTGAAGAAATAACAATGGATGAGATTGGTGATATTACTGATTACATTCAGGGCGAAGCAGGATTGGATGCTACAGTTATTTGGGGTAATTGTACAGATGAGACATTAGGAGATAAAGTTTCTGTAACAGTTATTGCAACTGGTTTTGGAGAAGGTAATGCTCGTGATTTTGAATTTACAAAGAAACCTCAAAAAGTGGTAATTGCTTTAGACGCTGATATGCCAACAAGTATCACTTCATCTTTGCATGATGTTGAAAAAACAGCTGAGGTTTCTAATGAAATAAATGAACCTACTTTAAAAATAGAACAGCCGACTTTAAATTTCGAAGAATCTACTGAAGAGGTTAAGCATATTGTAGAAGAAAGATTTGATGTGCCTGCTTCAATCAAGGAAGATGCAGAAAAGGTAATCTTTAATTTAGAAGAAGATGTTGAGGATGAAACACCTGTTGCTGAGGTTTCTGATTTTGTTGTAAATACAGTTAATGCTGAAGTTGAAGAAAACATTGAAAATGAATTGACTGAAGAGGTTAATTCAGAAGTAGAAACTCCATCATCAGAATTAGTTGAGGAAGAGATTGCAGACAGCAGAAGTATTGTTTGGAGCTTAAGCGATAATGAAGTTGAAGCAGAGATTGAAGAAGAAGTTGTAAATGAAGCAAATGATTTTACTGCTAATATTGAAGAGGAGCCAAAACAAAAAATCACTTTTATCCAAAAAGAAGAAACGCCACAAAATAATATTGAAGAAGGACCTGTTTATACAAACAGAATTCCGGATGAAGAACAGATGAAGCGTTCTCAAGAAAGAATTATGAAAATTAAGGAGTTAGGTTTAAGAATGAAAACTCCCTCTGGAATCAATGATTTAGAGAATGAGCCAGCGTACAAGAGAAGAAAAATCAACTTGGATGAAACAGCTCATTCTTCTGAGAACCCAATTTCTAGATTTACACTTTCTAATGATGAAGAAGGTAAGCCTAGATTAAATGATGACAACTCTTTTTTACATGATAATGTAGATTAACCATATTAAAGATAAAATTTAAGTCGCTTCTTAGTAGTTTTGGAAGCGACTTTTTTATTTCCAATTACTCGGAATCAAAGAGCTTTTTAATTAGAACAAATAAATTAAAATTATGACACTTCCAGAACAAATAACTGCAGACATTAAAAAAGCAATGTTGGCTAGAGAAAAAGAAAAATTAGAAGCGCTAAGAGCTGTTAAAGCCGCCTTTATGCTAGAAGGAACTAAAGGTGGTAGTGGAGAGGTTTCAGAAGAAACTGCAGTAGCTATCGTTCAGAAATTAGTAAAGCAAAGGAAAGATGCTTCTACTATATTTAAAGAACAAGGAAGAGAAGATTTAGCAAAAGATGAAGATTACCAAATTGGTGTGTTGAGTATTTATTTACCTGCTCAAATGGGTGAGGATGAAGTAAGAAAAGTAGTACAAGATACTATTGCTCAAGTTGGAGCTGCCGGCCCGCAAGATATGGGAAAAGTAATGGGCCCAGTAATGGGTAAGTTAAAAGGAAAGGCTGACGGAAAATTAATTTCGGCTCTTGTAAAAGAGTGTTTAGTATAGTGTTTTAATAACAGAATAAAGATTAAAAAAAGGAAAGCGGATAGCTTTCCTTTTTTTTATGTGAAAAATTTATAAATACTACTTTTGTTAGAGCAAAATATTTTCCTTGAATAAAGAAATCCTAAAACTAGCAATACCCAATATTTTAGCCAACTTATCCATTCCAATGTTAAGTGTGGTAGATGTTGCTTTAATGGGGCACTTAAGTAATGAGTCCTATATACTGTCTATAGGTTTTGGTGTAATGATATTTAATTTTATCTATTGGGCTTTTGGTTTTTTAAGAATGGGTATTACTGGAATGACAGCTCAAGAGTTTGGCAGGGTAAATACGAATGAAGCTTCTCGCTTATTGTTTAGAGGATTAATTATAGCTTTCTCTGCTGCTATTTTATTGTTTTTGTCTAAAGATGCTTTGTTGCAGTTAGCTTTATACTTAATTGATTCAAATGGGTTGGTTAATGAGCAAATCACCAATTATTTTAGCATCAGAATTTTTGCTGCTCCAGCAACATTGGGACTATATGTTTTTATAGGTTGGTTTTTAGGTAAGCAAAATGCAACATTAGCTATGGTGGTAACTATTGCTGTAAATATATTTAATGCCTTTATAAGTTATTATTTGGTAAGTTCTGTAAATTTAGGAATCAGTGGTGTAGCCTACGGAACATTAATCGCTCAGTATTTAGGTTTCGCAATGGCTATTGTTTTCTTTCTAGGGTTTTATCGTAAAGAGTTAGCCAAAGAAGCATTTAGCCAAATTTTAGAGATATCAGCAATAAAAAAATTTATTGAGGTAAATGCTGATATTCTTATTAGAACATTGTGTTTGATTTTTTCCTTATCCTTTTTTAAAATTATGTCAACCAAAGAGGGTGATGTAATTGGTGCGGCTAATATTTTATTATTAGAATTTGTTTCTATTGCTACTTATGGTATTGATGGATTCGCGTTTGCTGCAGAGTCAATTAGCGGAAAGTACTTTGGCGCAGACGATAAATCGAACTTAAAAAAAGCAATACGTTATTGCTTCTATTGGGGCTTCGGATTAGGATTTGTTTATGCGTTGGGATATTTAGTGTTCGGAAAAAGTATCTTAGAAGGACTTACCAATCAAGTTGAAGTAGTCAATTTAGCAATGGAATATATCGGTTGGTTAATTGTTTTTCCAATATTAAGTGTAGTGCCTTTTATCTGGGATGGTATTTATATCGGATTAACTTCCTCTAAGGCTATGCGCAATACAATGCTGTTTTCTACCTTTTTGGTATTCTTACCTAGTTATTATTTTCTAGCTCATTTTTGTGGAAACCACGGTTTATGGTTGGCAATGATTTTATTTGTCTTAGCTCGAGGGATTAGTCAGACTATATTGGCAAAGAAAGTCGTTTTTGGGAAGCTTGTATAAAATATATAGTATATAAGTTTTAGAGATCTGTATATAAGGATTTCTTTTCTCAAAAGTATACTTTTGTGTTTATTGAGACTGTGGGGTATCCTGGATTCATAGATACTATAATCCTTTAGTGTTCTCTTATTA
>TARA_B110000459_G_scaffold26041_2_pt1 | contig 11890 bp, 11 predicted proteins | sample TARA_B110000459 | Tara Oceans TARA_B110000459 (sample SAMEA4398296) | marine metagenome | biome: Polar Biome; feature: [SRF] surface water layer (ENVO:00010504); material: water (ENVO:00002006), including particulate matter (ENVO:01000060) such as... | depth 5 m | reverse complement strand
TCCAGGCTGGTGACTGAACCATTCTCTATGTTTATTTTTTCGACTGCGGCATTGGTTTGGAATTCAACTCCTAAGTCAATTGCCACAGCATGCATTGCTTTGATAATTTCGTGCATCCCTCCTAATGGATACCAGGTGCCAAGTTGTAAGTCGGCAAAATTCATTAAACTGTATAGCGCTGGAATTTTATTTGGAGTAGCACCTAGAAAATAAGAAGGAAATTCCAATATCTTTCGAATCTTTGGATGCTTAAAGTATCGCCCAACCAAACCTTCAATCGAACTTAGTAAATCCAATGCAAACAAGTCCTTCAATAAAAGAGGATTAGCAAACTCCAAAAAACTTAACGAAGGTTTATTTATTAGGTCATTGATCCCTCGATCATATTTATACTTGGCATCTTTAAGAAACTTTTCAAGTTGTATACCTGCACCTGGTTCTAATTCTTCGAAAAGTAGACCCAGTTCTTTAGTAGATGCAGGAACCTCAAATTCATCATCTTTGCCGTAAAATATCTTGTATCCAGGATCGAGACGTTCTAAAGTGTAATAATCACTTGGTTTTTTACCAAAGTCTGAAAAGAATTTCTCAAAGACATCTGGCATCCAGTACCAACTTGGACCCATGTCAAAAGAAAAACCTTCAGCCTGAAAGAATGAGGCTCGCCCCCCTATACTTTCATTTTTTTCAAGAACAAGAACTTTTTTCCCTTCCTTGGCTAGGTAACAAGCAGCTGCTAAACCTGCAAAACCGCTTCCAATGACAATTGTATCTTTCATTATGACGCTAAACTCGAGTGGTGTATTCCATTTTTTTGAAGGAAAGCAATCATTTCTTTTCTCGCCAAGAAAATCCTGCTCTTTACTGTACCCAAAGGTAAATCTAATTTTTCTGCTATTTCATGGTATTTAAATCCTTGAAAATACATCATAAAAGTAATCTTCATTTCCGGCTTCAAGGTATCAATAGCCATTTTAATAGTCTCACTTAGCAGAATCCGCACACCCGGTTCTATTTCTCTTGCACTGTGATGCAGCATACTATCATTTATTTCACCCGGCTTGGAAATTGTTTCCTGCTCTTTTTTACGCTTACGGTAGTTATTAATGAAGGTATTCTTCATAATAGTAATCATCCAAGCCTTCAGGTTCGTTCCCTCCTGAAATTTACTTAAACTTTTACAAGCTTTAAAATAAGTGTCCTGTAATAAATCCTCTGCGTCTGCGGATGACTTGGTCAAGTTGAAGGCAACAGATTTTAAAAGAAGCTCAAAAGGCTTCACTTCCTGGTAGAAATTTTTTGCTAGAATCATTTGTTTAACGTTTTATGATGTAAACTTAAACAAAATAATTATGAGCGCAAAGGGTTTTGTTTAATTTTTTTTCCACAATGTTAAACAAAATATGTTAAGAAACGCCTAGATCCTCGAAGGAGTAGATAATCCTCGCAGCTTTGGGATACTTTAGATCCGGATGATAAAACGCTCTTCCCGCAAACATAAGAGCAACAGGATGAGAAAGCTCAGCGATTCGATTGATAGTATTTTGAATCGAGACTATCGGCTGTGATAGGATACTGACGCATAGCAAATAGTCAATTTTAGTCAGACTTAATATAGCTTTCACATCACTATCCGGAACAGATGCTCCCAGATAAAGGACTCTGTTTCCATTATTCTTTAAAATATACTCTGCTACCAGAAGACTTAGCTCGTGCCAATCTCCTTCAGGAAGAAACAATAAGAACATCGGAGCATCTGATTTCGGCTCAGGAAGATTTTCTATCTTATTAAATAAAAATCTTTTAATTATGTTGGATGCAAAATGCTCTTGTCCCGGATTGATACTATTCGAAGACCATAACATACCTACCCTACCTAAAAAAGGGAAAACTACCTTTAAAAAGAAATCTGTAAGGGTATCAAAATCTTCCGATTTTTTGAGAATATTGAGTATTAACTTTTTATCTAAGCAAATCATCCCTTCCACCAACTGATTGATGTATACACCCTCATTGAGATGTTCTTGATTCATTGCTAATACTTCGTGTGCTATTTCTTTTGAAGTTAAGCTTGCTATCTTCGAAATTTTTCGCCCCGAACTATTCAGAACGGAAACATTTAAGATAGTTTTTAATTGCTCGTCCGTGTAGTATCGAATATTTGTGTCCGTGCGCTTAGGCTCGACAATTTTGTAGCGTTGTTCCCAGATTCGCAGCGTATGAGCTTTGATACCAGATAAGACCTCTAAGTCTTTAATTGAATATTGTCCCATGCTTAACACAAATATAGAACAATTACTTTGTCAAATAGTTTACACCAAAAAACAAGAAAAAAACTATTATTGTAAATGCCGCTACTCTATTTCTTTCTTTAGGAATAATTTTAAAACCCAATGAAAAAATAATTGAAGAAACAACGAACCAAGCTATATAATTTTGAATAGGAACATGAGCACTTTCCCAAACCCACAATTGATACTTTATTGCAAATGGCTCAATAAGTAGATCCATAAATGTCATTAAAGCCGAGCACACAAGAACTTTCCAGATAAATGAAACATCTTTAGCGAGGTAATTAACCCCACTAATTAAGCCGTAGGTTAAAAGAAACCAATTGATTCCAATCATGAGCGGAACCCCAAAGACTGCTAAAGACATTCTGGAGGTATAATAATAGCTTCCAAAAGGAATTCCTGTTTGCACCCCTATAATCTCCACGAGCATTCCCAAAGCAAAAGTAAACATGAAAAATACAATCAATCTTAAGCTTGTATTGCCCTTGAAAGGCAATATCAGTAGAAAGGTGACTAATAAGTTTAAGGGAGTTAATGACGCAAAAGAATCCGAATAAATTGAATGTAGTCCAAATATTCCTACAAAATGTAGAATTAAAATAACTCCCATAGCAATGAAAGAAGGTCTATTTTTTACTGAGTCAAAAAGCACGAGTTGCAATTTTAGCTGATAGTAAACAAAGAGGGATACCTCCTCCCGGATGGGTACTCCCTCCTACAAAGTACAAGTTTTTTAACTTTCTATTTTCATGCGGGTGTCTCAAGAATGCAGCAAACATACTATTACTGCTATTCCCATACAAGGCTCCTTGATGAGAAGATGTAAACTGTTCAATTTTAATTGGATCTAAAACTTCTTCCATTTCAATAAATGAGGAGACATCCTTCTTTAAATGATTGTTCAACTTAACCAGAATATTCTTACGAGCAGTTTCAACAATACTTGACCAGTTTTGTCCTTTGTTTGGCGGTACATTTATCATTACGAACCAATTTTCTTTTCCTTTCGGTGCATCACTAGAGTCGGTTTTTGAACTGATGTAAACATAAACAGTAGGATCATCACTTACTTCACCTTTGGAAAGACAATCAAATTCATATTTATAATCTTTTGAAAAAAGCACATTATGCACATCAAATTCAGTCTCCGACAAATTCATGCCCCAATAAAAAACTAGCGCCGATGTAGATTTTTCTTGTTTTAGTAAAATCTTTGGTTGTCGTTCTTTTGGGAGTAAAGCTGGATAAGCTTTATTGATGTCCATATTGCAAAAGACAGCACTTGCCGGCACCTCCTCATTATTTATGACTACACCCCTAGCCGCTCCATTTTCAATCAAGATTTGGCTAACCGGAGAGTCAAATCTAAACTCAACACCTCGATCCACAGCCAAGTCATACAATGCTTTTACAACTTTACGCATCCCACCTTTCACATAGTAGGCACCTAACTTATGTTCAAGATGTGGAATTACATTTAATGTCCCAGGAGCCCGGTAAGGATTGGATCCATTATACGTGGCAAACCGATTAAATAGTTGTACCGTTTTAGCGTGATTAAACCACGACCGATTGCTAGCATCTAAAGTTTTGAAACTTTCTATTTTCATCAACATCTTAAAAGACTGCCACCAAGAGACTTTCAGATGCTTCTTAAATTCACGAATAGGATTTTCTAAAAAAATGGGGAACACAAAATCATAAACCTGCTGAATATGTTTGAAAAAACGATCTAAGTCCGGTTTTTTTTCGCCCAATTTATTGATAAGCTCTAGCTTGAAATCTTCTAGTTTGGCATATGCGTTAAGTTGCAGACCATCTGGATAAATATATTTGGTAACCACAGGAAGCTGATAGTAATTGTAAAAATCACGAGGATTTTTACCGCAATCCAAGAACAATTCATCCAAAAGCTCAGGAAGTGTAAACAGCGATGGACCTTTGTCAAATCGGAATCCCTTATTTTTAATTTCTCCGATCTTGCCGCCGTAAGTGTTAGCCGCTTCACAGAGAATGACCCTTTCCCCTTGACTTGCAAGACGACAAGCTGAGGCTAAACCCGCTATGCCAGCACCAATAACAAGAATGGGATGCTTATTTGTTTCTGAGAATTTCATGGCCACCCTTCTCCTTTTTAGTGTGGAGATACTTTTCATTATTCGGATTGGCATTGACTTCAATAGAAACGTTTTCAACTATTTCAATACCATACCCAATTAATCCTACTCTTTTCTTCGGGTTATTGGACATAAGCTTAAGTTTTGTTGCACCTAAATGTCTTAAAATTTGGGCACCAACACCGTAGTCCCGTTGATCCATATCAAATCCTAATTTCTCATTGGCTTCATAGGTGTCCAGTCCTTCTTCTTGTAATTTGTAAGCTTTTAATTTATTCAATAAGCCTATACCCCGTCCTTCTTGTTGCATATAAAGCAATAAACCTTGACCTTCCTTCTCTATCATTTGCAACGCCGCTGAAAGTTGATCACCACAATCACACCTTAAAGAATCCAATAAGTCGCCCGTCAAACATGAAGAATGCACGCGCGTTAAGACAGAATCACCTGGATTCCATTCTCCTTTGGAAAGGGCAAAATGCAAATCTCCTGTATTCATTTGGGTGAAAGCTGTTAACTTAAACTCTCCATGCTTTGTTGGCATATCAATTTGCACCTCTTCCTTAATAAGACTTTCGTGTTTTAATCGATACTCAATTAAATCTTCTATAGAGATAATTTTCAGGTTATGTTTTTGGGCAACTACCACAAGATCTGGCAAACGCGCCATGCTTCCATCCTCATTCAAGATTTCAACCAAAACACCAGCTGGCTCAAAACCCGCTAAGCGTGAGATATCAATGGCTGCTTCTGTATGACCCGCACGCCTTAAAACTCCACCTTTTCGGGCTTTCAAAGGGAATATGTGTCCAGGCTTTCCGAGTTCTTCTGGTTTGGTGTTAGGATCGATTAACGCTTGAATAGTTTTGGAACGATCTTGCACCGAAATACCCGTGGTGCAACCCTTACCGATTAAATCAACACTCACCGTAAATTGAGTTTGATGTAAAACCGTGTTCTTTCCGACCATTAAATCTAACTCTAGTTCTTCGCAACGCTCCTCTGTGAGTGGCGTACAAATCAAACCTCGTCCCTCCTTCGCCATAAAGTTGACAACTTCCGGAGTAACATTTCTAGCCGCAGTAACAAAATCACCCTCATTCTCCCGATCCTCATCATCCACAACAATAATTACCTTTCCTTCACGAATATCCGCCAAGGCTTCTTCTATACTATTCAACTTTATTTTACTCATAATCTCTCTGTAGGTTTCCAAATGTTTGTTTTAACCCCTTTTAACCAATCAATAAACCCCAAGAACACCGCAATGTTCATACATAAAAAGTATCGATGTATTCGAAGCAAATTTACGTTAATATTTACTCGCTTCAAAACAATATCTAAGGCAGGTGCAATTAAATTAATAAGCATCAATATAAACGCACAGCGAATAAAAGCATTACCGCCATCTAATAAGATCAAGGAGACACAAGTTATAATAGACAAGAGTATTAAAAATGGACTAAACCAACGCAGGATTTTGTGAGAAACAAAAGGGAGTCCTATTCGCCAGTTTTTTGTCCAAACTAGGTGAATATATGCTTTCAAGTTTTGAAAATTACCTGTTGAAATTCTGCGTTTACGATTAAACTCTTCTCGCATACTTCCGTTTAGATCCTCGTAAACAACCGCAGCTGGATTAGTAAGACATAATGCGTCCTCTTTCAAGACATTCAAACTTAAATAAAAATCCTCCATTAAGAAATTGGATGGGATTGAAATAATATGCTTAGCTCGAATCGCATAACAAGCTCCAAAGGCACCAATTGTGGCACCAAAAAGAATTCCCTCGTTGACCTTTATTTCACTTTCTTTTGCCATGTAAAATTGTTCTTGTTCGGCAATTTCCGTTCCTGCTATAATTGTATTTTCTATGACTGCTCCAACTAAGCCAACCTTCGGATTTTTAAAGTATTTAACCAACTCAAACAGGCAGTTTTCTTTGCTAATAATATTAGCATCCATCATTACAACTATATCATAATCAGTTAATTGCAAAGAGTAATTAAACATTTTATTTAATACATTAGCTTTGCCACTTCTTTCTTTAAAATGGTGCACATTAAAAGAGAAATTAGATGGAGTATTTTGCTTTATCAATGCGGCCGTTTGGTCATCTGGATGGTCCAAACCAACATGGACATCCAACAAAGTAGATGGGTAATCTAACTGATCAATATTCTGAAGTTTATTGACAATTACTTTCTCTTCATTATAAGCCGCAAACACCAAGGCAATTTTGGGTAACTCTTCAAGTGAATAACACGCCCCTTTCAGTGATTTATCTCGAGCAAAAAAAGATAATATAGTAGGGTAAAGAAGGTAATTATAAACAACCAAAGCAATAGAAAATATCAAAATAATTGTCAAAAGCTCAATCATAATCCCTGTAAAAATACGTCTAAATCTTTAGTGTATCGCCCTATACAATATTCCTGCTCGGCAAGTTTTTTTGCAGCGACCCCGATCCTATTGACACGCTCAGAAGATGTCATCAAATCCTCCAATGCCCTTATCCAGTCCTGAGGATACTCACTTAATAAAATATGTTCATCGTCGACACAGTTTATTCCTTCCGCTCCAATCTTGGTACTTAGAATACATTTACCAAATGCCATTGCCTCGATAATTTTTACACGCATACCACTTCCACTAAATAAAGGCACAATGATAACACTTTGACTGTTTAGGAATGCTTGAGCGCTGGCAACTTCACCCAAAACAGTCACCTTGTTATAATCCCAACTAAACATTTCTTTTGGGGTATTCCTGCCGGCTATCTGTAACTGTACATTTTTCCCATCTGCTACGAAGGGTTTCCAAACCTCCTTTAAAAACCATTTCACCCCATCAACATTTGGTTGCCAATCCAATCCTCCAAGAAAACCAACTGAAAACCTAGAAGGCAAGGCAGCTTTTTCGAAAATATCCAATGCTACGGGTATACATTTTATAGGATTTCTAGTTACACCTTGAAAATAAGCCTCATCTACTGGAGAAATTGGAATCAGCGCATCCATTTCTTGTATGACTTCCTCTTCATAACGCGTATATTGAGGAACCATTATTCGCCTTAAATAAAATCGCTTCAAACCATTTTTATAAGACGCTGCAAGCCTCTTCCAAATGACATGTTCAACATTATGCGCCCTTAAAACGACCTTAGCGGCACTATAATTTCGAATAGATTCTAAATAAGGGCCTAAAAATACTCCTTCACAGATAATGATGTCATACTTATGCTTATTCAACTGCTGAATTAAGGCTAACAGAAATTCTTGACTATAAAACCGTTCAATAATATACGGAATCTTAGAAAAAATACTCTTAAATGCACCAAGCGCGTCAATTTTCGCAGGCACCCGCACATAGCTGTAACTCACATCATCCAACTGCCCTTGAACATCATATTGGGCATGTTTCTCCGTTAACATTGCCAAAATGTCAAGTTGATGTCCTTTGGCAACTATAGATTTAGAAATTTGATGAATAGCAATAGATTCTCCATCAATTTGTGGAGTTGGTGATTTTTTACAAAGTTGTAATATTCTCAAATTAGCTAATTTATAATGAATACAGCAAATGTATATTACTTGAGTTAAGAAAAACTACTCTTTTTTGCCTGCAAGTAAATACAGTACAGCCATTCGAATTGCGACTCCATTTTCAACTTGTTGAAGTATAATGGAATGCTCAGAATCAGCTACGTCACTATCAATTTCAACCCCTCTATTCATAGGGCCAGGATGCATAATGACAATTTCTTTCTTTAGACTGTTTAAAAGGGATTTATTAATACCAAAAGCAATACTATATTCGCGTAGACTAGGTATATATTTAATATCCTGCCGCTCCAATTGAATTCTTAGCACATTAGCAATATCGCACCATGCCAGGCTCTCTTTCATATCATAAGACACCTGCACACCCATACTTTCTATATACTTGGGGATCAGTGTTGGCGGACCACATACCCGAACTTTTGCTCCAAGTTTTTTCAAACAAAGGATGTTAGATAACGCGACACGACTATGCTTAACATCTCCACATATCAAGACATTTTTTCCAGCCAAATCGCCCACTTTCTCTTCCATACTAAAGGCATCTAGCAGCGCCTGAGTAGGATGCTCATGTGTTCCATCCCCTGCATTAATTATTTGAGCATCAACGTGCTTAGAGAGCATTGCATGCGCTCCTGGGCTTGGATGCCGCATAACAATCATATCCACCTTCATGGCCAAGATGTTATTTACTGTATCAATGAGGGTTTCTCCTTTCTTAGTCGAAGATGAAGAAGCAGAAAAATTAACCACATCAGCAGAAAGACGTTTTTCTGCTAACTCAAATGAAACTCTAGTTCTCGTTGAATTTTCAAAAAACAGGTTTGCTATGGTGATATCTCTCAAGGAAGGCACCTTCTTGATTGGTCGATTTAAAACTTCTTTAAATTGTTTAGCGGTATCGAATATCAATCGAATATCCGCCTTGGTAATATCTTGAATCCCTAAAAGGTGTTTTTGGCTCAACAAACTCATTATTTATCCGGATTTGTTTTATCAATTAACCAAACTTTATCTTCCTCACCTTGCTCTTGCCACTCCACTAAGACCTTTTCTTCAATGATGGAGTCAATAGTTTTACCCGCATACTTTGCTTGTATAGGTAGATGCCTGTGCAAGCGTCTATCAATTAAAACGAGTAGTTCAACATCTGATGGTCGACCAAAATCCAGCAACGCATCTAATGCAGAACGGATCGTTCTCCCCGTATATAAAACATCATCGACTAAAATTATTTGTTTCCCTTCCAATGAAAACTCAATGTCTGTTTTATTTGCTTTCAGTGGTGATTTGTTGGTACGGAAATCATCACGATAAAAAGTGATATCTAATTTACCTATTGGAATATTCTTGTTCTTACTAATCGTGGCGATTCGTTTTGCAATTCTTTCTGCTAGATAAATACCTCTGGGCTGAACGCCGATAATAGCGGTTTCTTTAAAATCACCATGATTTTCAATTAACTGATGACAAAGTCTATCGATGACTAATTGAAAACGAGCGGTATCTAAGATGATTCGAGGGCTCATGAAGAGCAAATATAAACGAATTGAAGCGTAACTTTACATTTATATCACATTAATTTAGCTTTACAATAAACAATTATTGTGGTCTGAAAAATATAAAACTCTTATTATTCAGAATTGCTAGACGTATTTAACTTTCTTAAGTCTCATAAATTTAGATTGGATACGTATGCTGCTCAGAATTTAACTGAACTAGAATAGCTTTAAACGAGGTCCACTGCTACCCCAACAGATGAAAATCACTTGAGCGTTTTTGTTCATGCCGCAGCACTTTAGAAATGTTTTGAAAACCTTTAGATATATCCAGGAATAAGGAACGACATCAGTTAAAGGCTATTGCATTAAGTTATAGGATGATCTATGCTAAACGATACAATCGCCAATTATCCTGCGATCAGCAGATTTTTAAGAGTAGTTATTAAACTTCCTCGACAGCGTATCCCCACTCTTCAAAAGCGAAAGCCCATTCTTTATTTATTCGTCGTTGAGTTTCAGGATTTAAATTTCGAAAATTATTTTTCTTATAATTTTTAACCGAGTTAATGTATTCTTGTATAAAAGGTTGAGCTTTATCAAAATTAGCTAAGCCTAATTCTTGATACATGCGCGCTATCTGACTCGAAGAATCAGTTTCCATTTCATCAAAACTCACTTCAACCAAATTACCTTTAGGTATAAGATCTTTTTCCGCGATGTACTTTTTCATGGTACGCTCAAAGAAATACATAATCATATCCTCAATTTGTTCATGCGATACAAATTCAAGGAACTGTATTCTGACCGCCCGGAAAATAAGATGCCTGGTAGAAGTAAACACATCATAGGGGTTTCGGTGTATAAAAACAAACTTTGCATCTGGAAACAACTCTAGTAACTCCTTGACCCTTGATGTGTTATGCGGGTTTTTCAACACCAAACGTTTCCCATCATTATAGTAGCTTATATTCTTCAGCACCGTTAGATAATCAACTTGCCAAGCCTTTTTTTCATCCTCACTTATCCCTTGAAAAGTATTGTACTTATCAAAATATGAGCGATTACTGGGAAAACTCCAGGTGTGAAATCCTGTCTTGGTGCTCATAATACTAAGTGGCTGTTCTTCCTCCGCTGGCAGATCCGTATCCACACGAACATTGTCTTGTGGTCTAGTTTCCGGCATAAGTGGGGAAAGTAAAAACTTCAACCAAGACTTACTTAGCATAGCTATATTAAACAAAAAACTCTGGTAATTACTCAATGTACCAAACTGAGGATCTTTATGAAAAAGGTAATGAACATGAGTAGTTCCGCTTCGCCAATGTCCTAGAATAAACACTGGAGGTTTCTTAGAAAGGTCTTCCGCTTTAATACGTTTGCCAAAAATCAGATTTTGTAAAGCAACCAAGGGGCGCATCACACAATACACCATCCATGAAATTAACGCAGCTTTTTTTTTGTAAACTCCCTTTATTTCATTATCCTTTTTCAATTCTCGCCATACATGTGGTAAAGAATTGTAGAGTAGATGTCCTTTAATTTTAGGCTTTCTTTTAGGGTTTAACATTCTAGAGGAAATAATTTGACACGAAATTAAAGAAAGTTCTAGCAAATTCCGATAATTGGATAACAATAAGAAATTTTAAAGAGTTTAAAATATTCGTAGACGAAAAGATATAAATATTTGTTGCCAAGCGAAATTTATTCTTTTTTGTAAGGCTTGGAAAAATAGCATTTCTTATGAATCCAATATCGATTTCAAATCTGCAGGTGAATAATTGACAGATTTCAGTACTTTATTATCTCCTTTTCGATAGACGAGGTATTTAGCTTCTTTTTGTTGAATAAAGGATGCTGTACCATCCTTCTTTTCATAAACTTTCTGGGTTGATTCAGCTTCGTTAAGGCTCGCACATGCTTTGCTCATATTACTTCGCTGAACTTCATCAAACAAAGATTTAAATTTATCCCCCAAGCCAAACTCCAAAACTGCTCCTGATAGAACATATTGAATATCCGCTAATGCATCAGCAATTTCTACTAAATCATTATCTTCAATCGCCTCCTTAAGTTCATTTAACTCCTCTTGAAGCAAAGAAACTCTCAATTCGCAACGTTCCTTGGATGGTATCATGGGAGCATCAAGTATAGGCGCATTAAAAGTCTCATGAAATGCAGAAACATCGCTAAGCGCATTGGGTTCTTTAAACTTTCTCATAAATAATGATTTAATTGTTTTTTGATTAACAAAAGTAGTTATTCTAAAAATAGGGAGTAGTAAATTATCCACATCCTTCGGTAATATCCAGCAATATCGATGTAATTATCATCTACATATATCGAAAACACTAAATTACACTATATGCAGTCAGAACAATCACGGGGGTATCATTCAACTCCAAACTCCTCGCAAAATA
>TARA_B110000459_G_scaffold79530_2_pt1 | contig 11897 bp, 4 predicted proteins | sample TARA_B110000459 | Tara Oceans TARA_B110000459 (sample SAMEA4398296) | marine metagenome | biome: Polar Biome; feature: [SRF] surface water layer (ENVO:00010504); material: water (ENVO:00002006), including particulate matter (ENVO:01000060) such as... | depth 5 m | reverse complement strand
TGTGTGTGTGTGTTGTTTTAGTTTCAAAACCAATATAAAAATTATCTGCAATCGCTTTTACAACAACAAATATGAGACATAATCTTTCCAACAAACACGCCCATGTGATACATGATGAGGTGGTGGTTCTTTTTCTTCTTTGCTTATTCTGCATTCATTCACTACTTCGCGTCTCTCTCTTTCTCTCTCTTTTAATAAACATGACCTTAATATATACTGATGTTAAAAATACAAACAACATCTTGCTCGCGCGCACGGAAGGAGAGAAAACGTCGAAACGAGAGAGTATATTAGATTATACGCGTCTCTGCTTCGATTATTATTAATGCTCTCTCTTGCGGCGAGAAGACGAGGCTTTTTCAACACTTTTCTTTACACGTTCATAAATTTACGCGCACAACCCTTTGGCTTTGTTCACCGCGTAACTGATGACGTGTCCAATGTGTTGAAAATCTTCCGTTTCGAAATCCGGCGGCATCTTCATATCGTACGAATACTCCAAAACTTTATCCGTTTGCGGTAAATCGTACTTCGGTGTGCCGTACTTCTCCCAGTTTTTGTGAAAGCGGGCGTTAACGGAGGAGGTGAACCAGCCTAAGTTCACACCGAGTTCGGTGGTAATCTCTCGAAACTTGGCGTTTTCTTCCTCCGTGACGTTCTTCAAAGTGAAGTTCAAGTGGTCCCCAACATCTTCCACGTTCGGGCCACTGGTTGGGACGCTGACGTACTCACCAGCCATCAAATCGATGACGGAAGTGATCAACAACCATCTTTCCATGTATCTCGGCAAACGTTCCGAGTACAAGTTGGCAATTAAAGGGCGCATCATCGCGGCAGTAACTTCGTTCATGCGACTGGACAAGTTCGGCATAGTCAACATGTACTTCTCGCACAACTCCTGCGGTGGCATGCGCGCGTGCTTGCTGTACCTTCTCTCGTAACATCCAGACATGTACAAACATCTCGCCGCGATATCGTCGTCGTCCGTGGTGATAAACCCACCTTCGCCGGAGTTGATCACCTTATCGGATTGTGTCGAGTACGCCGTGACGACCCCGTGATAGCCCAACTGTCTTCCTTTGTATCTCACCCCACACCCGTGCGCGCAATCTTCGATCAACTTCATCCCGTGCTTCTCGCAAATAGCAACCACTTTATCCATATCACACACCTTTCCTCGCATGTGCGACATCAACAAAACCTTCGCGCCGGATTCGCCCGCCTTCTTGTCCAAATCATCCAAATCCATCGTAAAGTTCTCCGTGCATTCCACCAAGACCGGTTCGCACCCGATTCTTAAAATACAACTCGGCAGCGCGGTAAAAGTAAACCCGTTGGTCAAAACTTTATCCCCTTGTTCCACTCCAGTGGCTAACATGGCGATAAAAATCGCGCTCGAGCACGAGTTCACCCCGATTGCGTATTTTTGACCAACCATCTCCGCGAACTGGTCCTCCGCTTGCGCGACCTCACTCGTCTCCGCCGACGTCGCGCAGTATCGAAAAACACGCCCAGATTCCATCACTCGAATCGCCGCTTCAATTCCTTCAGTTGGAATAGACATCGGTTTCGAAAAATCTTTCGTAAACTTCTCCGGCTTGACGAAACCAGCTTTCTGCACCGTGCTGGACTCGATGGACGTCCACTGGTTCGGGTTGGTATTCACGGAGAGCTCGTCGCTCCCATCGAGAACGCCGTTTTCCGCCAACGCGTACTTCGTGGCAATTAACCCACCTCTTCTTCTTTGTCTCCTGATCCCGATGATACCATCATCCCGATCGGTGGTGGTGGTCGTCGCAGCAGCAGCGACGTTGTTCACGACTTTTCGTCGAAGCGTCGTCTTGACATCATCAGAAAAAGAACATCTTTGCTTCACCTTATACTTCAAAAAGCGACCGTACAAATGCGAGGACGCGAAAGACATCTTCTCTGTTGTTCTTTCTCGAGCGTGTGTTGTGTGCGTGTGTTCTCGAGTTGTGCGGGTTTGTATGTGCGCGCGCTTTTTGTGAAGAAAGGAATATGCGCGTCCCAAATCTCCCTTTGAACAGCTATCCAGCTTATTATAGCGGTCCAATTTCAGACGAAGAGAGATCAAACAGAGGAAAAGGCGGGAAAAAGGAGGACAATTTTTTCGTTTCGACGGTTGAGAACTGCTCGCTGGTCGACACGAAAAAGAGATTTTGGATTCTTTTTTCATCTGGTGGTCGAGACGGATTTGAGTGAAAAAAAGGTAGTTTTTTCGTTCGTTTCGGGAAACACTCAACTCACTTTTGTTGGAGAAAACACACACCAAAAGCTTTGTTTGCGAAGAGAACGCAGAAAGGAGGAGAGAGAGAGACTTGGAAGAGAGGCTTTTGTCGGCGAGAAGAAGAAGAAGAGATTCGCTCTTTCTTAATTCTTTCTTTCTTTCTTTTGATTATGTCCGACAAAGAAGATGTTTCTCGTCGACCGGCGCTGACCAATCCGATGGCGACCAATTTACGCACCACTGGTGAACGTCATCAGTTTTGTTCGCTCCAAGGCCAAGGCGCGTTAGTCACCGGCGCGAGTGGAGGCATCGGTTTAGCCATCGTCGAACGTTTAGCCGAGTGTGGCGTGAATGTTTGCATCGTCGCTCGACGCGTGGAGAAGCTGAACGAATTGAAAGAGAAGTTGGAAACCGAGTATCCAGACGTGACAATTTTTCCTTTGCAGTTGGACGTGTCGAAAACGAGCGAGGAGGAGATGTTGAAGATACCGGAAAAAGTTCCATTCCAGGTGGATATTTTAGTGAATAACGCAGGATTGGCGTTAGGGACGGAAGCCGTGGATACGAATTCAATCTCGGATGCGATGACGGTGGTGAATACGAATATCATGGGCGTGGTGGCGTTTACGAGAGCGTTCGCGAGCGGGATGAGAGAAAGAGATAGAGGACATATTGTGAACATTTCGAGCATTGCAGGACACGAGGCGTATATTGGTGGGAGCATTTATTGCGCGACAAAGCACGCGGTGGATGCGTTTACGCGATCGGCGAGACACGATTTGAGAAATTCGAAAGTGAGAGTGTCGAGCGTGAGTCCGGGCGCGGTGAGGACTGATTTTACCATGACGAGATTTAAAGGAGACGTGGATGCAGAGGCGGCGTTGTACAGAGGCTTTGATCCTATGATTGCGGAGGATGTGGCGGACCAGGTGATATACGCGTTGAGTCGGCCGATGCGGACACAGGTGTGCGATATAATTTCCTTGGCGAATGCGCAGTCCGCCGCTAGAGATATCCATCGAGGCGATTGAAAACGAAATTTTTATGTAAAAAGATCAGTTTCTCTCTTAAATTGTTGTACAACAAGGTCATCTAGTAAGTGCTAGTACTATCATTGCTACTACTATTAGTATACATCATAATCTCTTAAAGTTCCGCGGCGCCATTTACATTCCCGTTGTTCAAAAACTTCACGGTGAAGAGCATCGTGAGAATCATTCCAACGAGAATTTTGACGTGTTCGCTCGTGACTACGAAAACGCTCGTCTGAGAAGAAGAAGGAGCGTGTTGTTGATGATTCGCGGCGTAGGCCGTTGCCGCTTTCGTTCCAGGCGGTGGACGAGGTGAGGTTGGGTTTGTGACTGTATTCGCAGCAGTAGTAGCAGCAGCGTCTTGATTGTGGTGCAATTCTTCCACCGCGCGAGAGACGAGTGATTTTTCGTGCTTCAACTTTTCGAGTTTCCGCTTGGCGTCCAAGAATTCTTCGTGCGCCCGCGCTGCTTCTCTCGTCTTTTGCTCTAGTCTGTCGTTCGCTTGACGCATTGTGCGTTTTAAGTCGGACTGTAACACGTCTCTTTCTCTCTCTGCAATCGCACGCGAGTGTACTTCTACGCGTAGTCTTTCGACAACTTGCGCGACGGCATTTTTCGCGGCGGCTTTACCACGCTCGAGTTCACGACGCGCGCGGTCGCGGTCGCGACGTAACCGTTCCACGTCAACTTTCAATGCATCAATTTTCATCTCGTACCTCTGTTTTTCGAGCGCCGAGGCAAGGTTATTTGCTTGGTGTTGCCTACCACCACCACCAAACTGATACTCGCTCCGCGAAGCCATCGGGTGGAAACTCGAGCGTCCACCGGGCGACGACGGTGCTATCGACTCAGGTCCACCACCGGTATCAGGCTGTCGGGAAACACCCGCTTGGGATGCAACCGCCCACGCTTCCGATGCGGCAACTCGAGCGGCTTCTGCCTCGGAGCGAAGTTGCTGCAACTCGATTTCAAGATTTTGAGCTCGCGATTCTGCAGCTTGGAGACGTTGTTGCTCGAGCCAACGCACTCGGCGACTTTCGGCATCTTTCTCGTCCTCAGTTTGCGCGTCGATGCTATTATCGTACGGAACTGCAGCAGTTGAGTCAGGTTGTTGTTGTTGCTGCTTACTCGACGTTTCGATTTCAGTTTTCAATTTCGAGATCTTCATCTCGGCTTCATTCACAGCTGACTCCAAGCGTTCAACCTCATTCGACGCTGCGACGTATTCCTCGTTTCTTCGTTTTGCTTCCGTTTCGAGCCGAACGACTCTCTCGAGCGAGTCTTTGAGTTTTTCGTTCGCGTCTGCTAAATCACGTTTGGATGTGCCCAACTCCATCTCCAAAGCGTCTGTTCGATTCAAAGATTCCTCTCTCGCGGAATCCGCCGTCGATAAACGCGTCGGTGAATCCTGTTCTTCTGCTTCGACGAGCTTCGCTTCGAGCTCTTTCGATCTCGAATTTGCAAAATCTAAACTCGCTTTGAGCTGCGTGAGACTTTGCTTCGCCTCTTGCACCCTCGTCTCGGCGTCTTCCACGTGCTTCTCAGATTCAACCAGTAATACTTCCGTTTCTTTCAATCGCACATTTACTTCGTCTCGCTCAGTTGTAATCTCCTCGACAGTTTTTTCGGCCACTTTCAAGGCAATTTTCATCTCGTCGCACTCGCGCTTCGCGTCTTTCGCATTTGCACGCTCACGCTCCATCGCAAATTCTTCCGCTTTCACTTTCGCTTCGACTTCGCCGAGCTTTTTGGTCTCTTCTTCGAGCAACGTTTCAAACTCGACGAGCTTTTCTGTCGCTTCTCGAAGTTCGTCTTTCAAACTCGCCGTGCGCTTTTTTTCGTGGTTCAACGCATCTTTCACGCGCACTTCTCTCGACTCTGCGTCTTCGAAATCTCGCAACATTCGTTCTCTCTCCGCCTCGGCATTGCGTTTTTCGCGCTCCGCCTCTCGGCTTCGAACTTCCACCTCTTCGAGCGTCTCTCGGAGCATTGAAACTTGGTCTTGGAATCCTTTCCCTTTGGAAACTGCTTTTGCAAATTTTTCCTTAGCATCCGTGAGCTGTGTTTTGGCTCGACTGGCAGATTCCAAGGCGTTCTCGGTTTCATTTTTCGAATCGAGGAGTTCTCGCTGGAGCGTCTTCGCTTGAAGCTCGAGTTTCTCAATCTCCTGTCGATATTTCGACTCCAGGGAAGTTTCCGTCGAATCTACGTTTTGAATGGCATCTTCGAGGCGTTTTTGAGCGGTTTCGAGATCCGAACGTAACATGTGCGCGTCGTTGTCGGCTTTCTGCAATCGATCTTTGGACTCGCGAAGAGCCGCTTGACTCTCTTTCATCTCTTCTTTCCTCTTTTCTCGCGTCTCTTCGAGTTTCTTCTCAAGGTCGCGCGCGATAGATTCCAAGCCTTGTCGTTCTTTTCTTCGGTCTTCTTCAGCCTCACGCAATCGTTCGTTTGCACGTTGGTATTCGGCCTCCAAATGTGCAATTTTATCTTTTTGCTCCTCGTCGAGTTTACGCAACGCCGCATTCTCCTCCTCGACAACTGCCACAACCGCGGGGTCGGGTTTCGTTTCTAAATCTTGTTTCATGCGCTCTTCGCGTTCTTGCATCTTTTTTGTTTCCGTCTCGAACTTCATTTCTGCGTTGTGATGCGCCGCTATAGCATTGGCAACTTCTACGTTCGCGATTTCGTTCGCCCGAAGCGCGTCGCCAAGCGCTTCTTTCAAAGCGCTCGTTTCCGATTCTCGATCAACATTTGCCTTGTCGATCTCTTTTTGCATGCTCTCAGTCGTATCTTTTAAAGCATCTTCGAGCAGCTCGAGTTTTTCTTCCAAAGTCGATTTTTCGGAGGCGATGGCTTCAAAACGTTCGCTCGTTTTGGATTCTAACTCGAGTCGCAAAACCTTTTCACGTTCGGCAAAGGAGGCTTCCAATTCGCTCCGTGTCGCATTCGTTTGCGAACTCGCCGTTTGGACGTCTACTTTTAACGCGTCGATGGTCTTTGACGCATTCTCGAGGGTACCTGTCAATCGGGAAACCTCCGCGTCGAGCGCTTCATTGCGTGCGAAAATTTGCTCGTACGCCGCTTTTGAGTTTATCTCAAATTGCGCTCGGTCGCGTTTCAGACTTTCGATTTCGCTTTCGAGCTTTTTAATCGTGCGTGCTTCTTCGTTGGTTTGCGTTTCTTCTTCTGTCGTGCTTTTTTTGTACTCTTTCAAAAGGCGTTCGTTGAGTTGTCGTAAAGAATCTGCTTCGAGCTTACTCTTTGAGCGCTCTCCTTCGAGCGCTTCGAGTCGAGAAAACGTTTCCTGTCGTTCTTTTTCCAGCTTCGCGTTGGACTGTAGCAACTCCTCACGGAGTGTCGCGAGGGCATTTTCTCTTTCCCTAATAGTGACTTCAAACCGTGCTTTCGATTCCTTTTCCGTTGCATCTAAAGCTAGAGATTTCTCTCGTTCAAACTCGCTTCGCAACTGCGCCATTCCCTCCTCAAGCAGCGCGCTCTGTCGCGCCTCTAATTCTTGTTTGCTTTTCTCTGCGTCTGCGAGTTTTGCAATCTGTTCGGTGATGCGCTTGCGCAAGGTTTCGTTTGTGATTTCACTATCTTTATACCTTTGCACTTGATCCTCGTACGCTTTCGCGTACGATTCTAACTGCGTGTTTGCGGATTCCAACTCCATTCTCAAAACGTCTGATTTTTTCATCCGTCTCCCTGATTTCGTCGCCGAACCCGGTTGCGAAGATTGCGAGTTATACCCACTGACATCCGCAGAAACGACTATACCACTCAAATCTGTCAGTGACCCGCGTCTACTGGCTGACGCAGACGCGGAGTGCCCTATTCCTAAATTCGAGAGATTCTGGTACGAGCCTTGCAACGAGTTATTACCGCTCGTATTCGCCGCAAAATTTGGGTGAACGTGCAAATTCGCTAAGCTTGCTGACCCACCAGACATATTCGAAACATTTGACATGACTCTGGGTAAATCAGCTCTCGATGCTGATCGGGACGCAACCGACATACTCCTCCCTTCGACGTCAATTTCAGACTCGTCTCGACTGTCTTCCTCTTCCTCAAACGCCGTCGCTGCGTCCCAGGCGAAAATGTTTTTATCGCCGGAAGAGAACAGCTGCAACATCCTCTCATCATACGATAACGCCCAGACTTTCTCGCCGACGTGAGCATCCAACTGCGCTACGAACAAGCGCGAATCGGGATCCCATATTTTCACGGATCCGTCGTACCCGGCCGAGGCTAATTTTCCTCCGCCGCACTCTTGCAACGCGCAACAGCCTCCATCGTGCGCGATGTAGCTATTATTATTACTATTGCTATTTGCATTGACACCATCCAAACCCAAGGATGTCGGCGGCAAATCCGAAGAACTAACGATATTCGTCGCCGTTCCTCGATCTACGTTCCATGCGAAAATCTTCCCGTCCTTCCCTGCGCTAAACACGTGTTCGTTATCGTTCGTAAACGTCGCCACCGCACGAACCGTATCGTGATGCCCTCCTCTCAATTCGTTCATCTTTTGACCACTTTGTGTGGAATAAACCCTCAAAACACCATCCCCGCACCCGACCACGAGCATACTTTCGTCCCGAAAAAACGTTAAGCAATTCACCGCGCTCCCGCCGTTTGCGTTCAGCGTAAATTGTATGCGATCCGCCCGCACGTTCCAACACTGCACGGTCCCGTCCCAACTCCCAGAGCATAATAAACTCCCGCTCAAAGTCGATACGAGTGAGCTTATTGGTTTCCTGTGCCCAGTCAACACCGCCACCGCTTGCGCCAAACTCGTATCCCACACTCGCACCGTCCCATCCCAACTTCCACTGGCGACATAATCATCCTCAAACGCGCACAAAGACGATACCGCTTCTTCGTGTCCGCGTAGTTTCTGCACCAGTTGCGCGGTGTACGGATCCCAGACGTTAATCTCTCCGTTCGCGGACCCGGTCAGAAGTAATCCTCGCCACGATAACAACGCGTAGATAGAGTTTGTGTTGTTATCGTGCTGCTTCGGGTAGGACATGGGAAGAGGACGGATTTTGTTTTGATTTTTAGGCCGGATGGAGCCTTGGCGGAAGAGCGAGAACATGCTGCGTGTGTGTGTAAAAGAGAGAGATGCGCGGCGAGGTTTTCTTTGTTCTCTCGTCGCAGCGCTCGCCGTTTAGTTAGCTTCTCGTCGTTGTTATCATCGTTGTTATCATTTGTTTCGTTCGCTGAAAATGTGCCGTTTGAAAAAGATGATGAAAAATGCCTACACAATACTGAATTATTACAACGCAGCGCAACTCTCTCTCACGGGGCAACAACAAAAATACTACACCATCCTTATAACTCTGGGTTTCTTCAACAACGTCGCCAACCGTTCGATTTCTTTCCTCTGCGCGAGATCGTTGACGTATTTCAAAGCGGTTTGTTTCAATTTTTTCTCCGTCTCTTTGCTCGTATCGTTGAGCGCGCAGCTGAAAATCTCGCCTTGCGGTTGGAATCGAAAGTATTGGTCCTTGTCTGCGTCGAGGACGTGACGGATAGTCGCGTCAACTTGAACGACGTCACAAGTGGCGTTGACGACGTTCGTGACCCAGGAGGCGCCGTAAGTGGCGGGGACGTCGCGGGCGACGGGATATCCAGTGCCGAGCGAGCAGAGGATGAGAGGCCTTTTTGGGTTGAATATCCGTTTGGCTTCAAACACAGCCGCAGCGGCGGGATTGTTGCACGATATGGCGCCGTCGATGAATCGGAGTTGCGTTCGCGAGCTTTCCAGCGGCGAGAGTTTGTTCAAGCCGCCACCGTGCAGTTGGCCTCGTTTGGCTTTGGCTCTGGCTTTTTCCGTGTCGTCGTCGAGGTCCTCGTCGTTTAGTATATCGTCGTTTAGTATATCGTTTGGACCCAAGCTCGAAGAGGATGGAGTTTTGTGGTGTTCCGCTGAAGATGTGGATGTTACGCCAATGGCTTGAGTGGTCGTTGTAGCCGCGGAAGACGTCAAAGGAGAAGGAGAAGAAGAAGAGCCCAGTTTCTCGCTCATCTCTACACTTCCGTATCCGAGTTCTTTTTCACAAATGAGTTCTTCCATGTACCACGGCGCCGCGGTTGTTGCGCGTAACGCCGCGGTCATACCAATTCTGTAATCACCGGCGTAATCTAACTCCGATTTATTCTTTATTTTTCCTGACGTCGATGTGTCAACGACGGTTGATGGCGAATGGTTCTCGCGGCGATACGATCGGTGCATGTACAACGAACTCGGGTTTCTCGAAACTAACGAGGAAACCAAAACGACTCTAGGTGCAGGCACGGCAGAACGGAACCATCTTTGGTGCGAGCCGACGGAAAACATTTCTTCATCCGGATCGTCACCGAGGACGTTGCGTAATACGTTTTCGAACGATTTTGCTGCCACGTGACCGGGACCTTTCGTCAACAGCGAGACGTACGAATCCGGTTTGAAGACGTCTTTCGCCATTTGCTCGTATAAAGAGTCGAGTTCAGCGACAGTCATGCGCAAGAGGCCTGCTCCTAGAGCTATGATACCACCAGTTGAAGTCCCGACGATTAAATCAAACACTTCTCCAACACACCACGCGCCAGTAGCTTCCAAGATGCGTTTGAGAATAACAACCGTGACGTATCCTCTCATTCCGCCACCATCCATGCACAATACGCGCACTGGCGTGGTTTCCGATTCGTCCAGATCGTAAGCTTCCGCGCGAATGCCTAAATCTTCAGAGCCTAAGGAGTTGACGATACGTTGCGCGACGCGCCATTTGCGAAACTTTCTCGCAGATTGTGGGTCGAACATGGATGCAGATGACGAGGTAGGGGAAAGCGCATCCATCGACGACGCGCGGGAAACCCCTTTGGACGAGAGAGGGTTGTTCCATGGATTATAGCATCGACCGACGAGGACGCCACCTTCCGGTGCAGTCTTCTTACTCAATAAAGCGGCGTTGTCAGAATTTGTCGCATCCCGGTCTTTCAACGCTAACAGAAGCGCGTTGCGTAATCTGCGGGCCACTTGATTCGTGCTCCCGTCTTCGCTCTCAAAAGCAGGGATGTCGATGCGAATCACGCAGTCTTCGCCAAAGAGTTGGTGTCGTCGACGACTTTCAGCTTTTGCACCCTCGTGGTTTCGCGCGAAGACATCGCCGGGAACGACAAAGACTGGAATGTGCAACTCGGAGCTTTCAAAGTTTGGATTTGCGATGAGAGGTTGAATCGTTTCCCGAGCGTCACTCTCACCGGCAATTTTCGGCCAGACGAAAAAGACTGCTTTCGCGCCTGCGTTTTGAAGAAGCCACGTTAAACGCGGCGCTTGTCGCATGATTTCACAAAAAGAGCCCCAATCATTGCGCTTGGCTTTGATGGCAATCACTGAGCCTTTATAGCAAGCGGACATTTTATCCCCTTCTGTGTCGTTCGTTTCGCTCAACAAGTGCTCGCCGGCGACGTCTTGCCAATCGCTTTCGGAATCAGATAAATCTTCGGCGATAGTTGCAGCAGCTTGCTTGGTGGGTGGCGTTGGTATTCTTGGATCGACTTCCCCGTGCCAGCCAGAATCTAACCGAGAGAGCGCTTGTGTTTCGAGAGGTGATAAGGGCGCTGACCCGTTTCCTGTTGCGCTCCTCATCTTGCTAGGTAATTGAATTAAACCATCGAATTTCTTATGCGTCGGCTTTTCGAGCTCGATGACTCGAAGAGGCGCCGCATAAATACCTTCGTTATCTGGCATCGCTGGAAACTGTGCTCGCATGCAACTCATTTCGAAGCATTCCGTGCTTTCAGCAAAGCTTGAATTTCGTCTGCGATGCTTCGGCTTCGGGTCCTTCTCCGAAAAATTCTTCCCAGATACAGACGACGAGGACGTCGAGGCCATGATCACTTTACACGTTTTCAAGTCGTTCGCGGCGAGCCATTCGACAACGCGTTCGAGTTTCAGGAGCGGAGTTGTGTCTAAATCAGCACCTAAAAACCCGTTCCATGAGGCTAGAAATGAACGCAAGATTGCCTCGAGCGAGTCGCGACGAATCGCTTCGGCTAGATGCGCACCGTTGTCTCGCAAACAAAACGCCGCGAGCGTTCTGATGCATGTACGTATGTTTTCTTGGTGTGCATTGATTCTTAATTTTCCATCTGCATCAATCTGATGTACAATTCGATCGCTAAGGTACTCAATCGTACCGGCGGCGATGAATTCACGTGCGAGCTTCGCGGAATACTCGCTCTCGCGTTTTCTCGATATTTCTCGCATCCAGTGCTCAATTCGCGCCGAGACTTGACTCGCTGCATCGTTCGACTCGCTCGCTTTGAGCGCATTCCACTGAAAACGACGCATGCGTCGTCGCGCGAAATGAATTAATGTGCTAAGCAACGGCGTCGCCAATATGTTCGAGTGTGAAAACTTGCCGCCGAAACCGAGCTGCGCGGATTGTACCAAGTAATTTGGTTGAATCTTGACAAACTCGGGCTCTCCACTTGCACGAGTGCTTTTCGATGTTTTTCTGTCTTCATCTTCAGCCGCAGCAAAGAGGCACGGCTCTACCGCTTCAACGACCGCGCGAAGCTTCAGCGACTCGAGGCGTTCAATTTCCCTTCGTTCGGGGATAATATCG
>TARA_B110000459_G_C16625417_1_pt1 | contig 11904 bp, 9 predicted proteins | sample TARA_B110000459 | Tara Oceans TARA_B110000459 (sample SAMEA4398296) | marine metagenome | biome: Polar Biome; feature: [SRF] surface water layer (ENVO:00010504); material: water (ENVO:00002006), including particulate matter (ENVO:01000060) such as... | depth 5 m | reverse complement strand
GAAAAATTATATTCATCCAAAACAACAAATATCGCTTGAAGATATAACTTTTACTTATCCCGGAAAAAAAGAGCTAACTTTAAATCATATAAATATGACAATACCAGCTAACAGTGTAATAGGTATAGTTGGTCCATCTGGCTCGGGCAAATCAACGCTTATAGATATTTTGCTTGGTTTAATAAGTCCGCAACAAGGTCAACTAAAGATTGATAGTACAATAATAAATGATCAAAATTGTCGCCATTGGCAAAATACTATTGGCTTTGTAGCGCAAAGTATCTTCCTATCAGAAGGCACCATTGCTGAAAATGTTGCTTTTGGAATCTCGCGAGATAAAATTAATCAAGAAAAGGTGCAGCAAGCAATTAAGCTCGCTCATCTTGATGAATTTCTTCAAAGTCTTGACCAAGGTATACACACTAAGGTGGGTGAGCGCGGAGTGCAGCTTTCCGGGGGGCAGCGTCAACGAATAGGCATCGCTAGAGCGTTATATCATGAAGCAGAGGTAATCATCTTTGATGAAGCAACCAGCTCTCTTGATGGAATCACTGAGAGGATGATAATGGAAGCTATTGACAATTTCATTGGTAAAAAGACAATAGTTATGATTGCACACCGACTTAAAACTGTACAAAATTGTGATCAAATATTTTTTATTGATAAGGGGCAGGTAGTTGATCAGGGTACCTTCAAAGAATTAATAGAAACAAATAAATACTTCAAAAAAATGGTAGCTCACTCATAAACATAAATGAATAAGTTTAGATTAATAATAAATTCAAACCTCTATTGATAATAGTTTTCTATAAAACTATGTAAAAAGATTTTTAGTAAAATAATCTGCGATAATCAAAGCACATCATTAGCAAAATAAAATTATATTTATAAAATGAACAAAAGAAATCTTCTAATTATTTGTCTTAATATCAAAGATATTCATAAAATTTATAAATTAGATCTCTCTATTTACTCGAGTGTAGTTGTTGCATCTGATGATTTTAAGGTACATCAAGAGGTTAAGAGGCTAGACGTAATAGATGAGGTGACATTTTTACAAAAACCCATTGCTTATCCAAAAGTGGCAGATGGTGTTATCGACATGATCAGTAAAGTTAATAATTATTTTGAAAAGGTAGCTGAGCTAGAAATCTTTAATAAAAAAGAACTTTTTTGGTCCTATCATGTGGAAGGGGGGTACACGACCCAAAGATTGCAGGATACATTACTGGCCATAGAATGTGCTAATCTTATTTTTGATGAGTATGTAATTAATGAATTGGTAACATTGGGCTCGAACAATTCATTGATGATAAAGATTTTTAAAAGACTCGCATCTAAAAAGGGCTATAAAATATCTTCTTACAATCACATATACTCGCCAAATAAGAATGAATTTAAAGATATTATAAGGCCTATTTATTATTTATTTAGATCACTTTTAAGCAAAATAATATCCAAGAGACCCAAGCATTTTGAAAGTACTAATATGGTTTTATTTCAAATATGTGGGAGTGGTAGTAAGCACATAAATAATGCACTTTTTCCCCAAGATGAATTTTTAAAAAATGGGCTCACTCCCCTCAATATAATATGGGGAAATGCAAAAGAAGTAAAAAAAATAAATAAAATGGGTTATAAAGCGATCAGTTTAGAATCATATTTAAAATACAGCGACTTTTTTATAAGTTTGTTTAAATTATTGTTAGTTTTTAAGAAAATTAAAATATTAAAGAATTTATTTTACAAAACAAATATTTTTATTTACAAGGACATAGATGTTACAGATATAGTTTACGGGAGTGCGCTTCAGTCTTTATATACTGATGGGCCTGAAAACTTCAGATATAGAATCGCAGCTGAAAGGTTTGTTTCAGAATATTCAGAGCATTTGGTCGCTATTAAATATTGTGCAGCAAAGTTTTTAACACAAGGAACCATAATGTCTGAGATTTTTGAGGACAAGTATATAAAGTTTGATTATGAAGTTGGCCATGGGACGCCTGGCCCTTATTCGGAATACAACTCAAAAAAATATCACAACTTCTTTTCTAATAACTACATTAAATTTGTGTCCAACGATATTGAAAGACACTACTCTATAGAATACGAGAGTATATCTGAAAAAAATGCTATTGTTTATGGCGCAGGAAGGGCGCACTGCCACTTTAATAATATAGATGTTCTCTCAAAAGCAAATTCTAAGAAACAGATAGGCATAAAAGAAGATTATGACATATATATGCTATTGGATTTTTCTGGAGTTTTACCGGGATATATTTCTTTAGAGGAGCTTACTTGCCTTTTAAATATTGTGGTAGATTTTTGTAAAAATCATCTAAATATAGCTCTTATAGTTAAACCACATCCCTCAGCAGATTTGTCACCATTAAGTAAGGTATTATTAAAAAAAACTAACAATATATATGTGATTGAGAAAAATATATTGCCAGATCATGCTTTAAATATAGCAGACGTAATGATAAGTAAATTTTCTTATATGGGTGTAGAGGCTATGATCTATGATGTGCAAGTTGTATCGGTGTTACTTGATGATGAAAGCATATTTAAGGTTTTTGGTGAAGCTGCAGAATATATATATAATAAAGAAAATTTAATTATTCTTTTAGAAGAAACTCTATCTTCAAAAGATAGTTTCAATCAATGGAAGGATTCGTTTAAAGATAAAAGGAAGCAGTTCGTTGAAGAATATTACCCAAATTTAGAAAAAAGTTCTAATGAAATTATAGTAGAGACAATAATAAAAAAGCTAGATGAATAAAAAAAATACTGAAATTTTGCATTTAATTAAAGAATCGAATAATACAATTGAGGGAGTTTCAGGCGATATTGAAACTGTAAAAAAAATTATTTCAAGAACACAAGAAAACATTAATTTTAAGTCAAGTATTGTCCCAATAGATTCTCTTAAAGATTGGAAGTTTAATGGAAGTACCGGCAACTTCTTCCATAAATCTAATAGGTTTTTTTCATTGCAGGGCCTGAGAACTGAAGATAGTCAGTTTCCAATATTGGTTCAACAAGAAATTGGTATCTTGGGATTTCTTGCTTCAAATATAAATGGTGTTTTACATTTATTAGTGCAATTAAAAGTAGAGCCAGGAAATCCAAATGGGTTTCAACTTTCACCAACAGTTCAAGCCACTAGAAGTAATTATTCACAAGTCCATGGAGGAAAACTACCTTCTTTTTTAGAGTTTTTTATTCCAGGAAGAAAAACTACAACTATTAGAGATACCTATCAATCAGAGCAAGGGTTGAGATATTTTAAAAAAAGGAATAGAAATCTAATTGTTTTTACTGATAACCCTCCTAATGCTGGAGATAGCCATATATGGATGACATTAGGTCAAATAAAAGAGTTTTCAAAAGAACATCTTCTCATTAATTCATGCGCTAGAAGTGTCCTTTCTATGCTTCCCTCCGGCGATTATAAATCTGAAGATAGGAATTATTTATACTATGATGATCATGAGATTTTTTCTTTATTGCTTGACTCATATGATTCATCTATCGATCAAAATTGGTTACTAAATCTAAATGAAATTAAAAACTGGCGCTCACATAATGGATCTTTTAGCAGAGATCAAGATAATGATTTCAGTATTATTGGAGTAGAGGTAAGTGGTCTTTCTAGAGAAGTTAGCACTTGGACCCAGCCACTTTTAAAAGAAAGCTCGAAGGGAGAATATGGATTGCTAATTGGTACCATAGACGGAATACCTATAATTTTTTGGAAATTAAGAAATGAGCCTGGATTGTTTAAAGGGGCTGAATTGGGGCCTAGTTGGATTAACAGAGGCAGTCAAGACGAGTCAGATACATGGCAGTATCAGCAGAGTAAACAGGGAAAAAATTTGATTCAGATTGAATTAGCAGAAGAGGGCGGAAGGTTTTATCAGGCAATATTTAATCATAATATAGTTTGGATAGGTGAAACTGACCCAAAAGATCTTGACAAAGATATTATTCCACTTACTTTAAAACAAACAGAAAGATTCATAAGTGATTATTCACTCTTAACAATAGAGGCAAGAAGTTTATGGTCTCTAATTAGGAGTGAGTGGTTTGAATAAGGTACTAATTTTAGGTAATTCTAATATAGCTAACAAAAGAGTAATACCAGCCCTTTCATCAATTTGCTCTGTAGGGTCCATTGAAATCGCGTCGAAAAAAAATACTCCTTCATTGACTGGAAAAATTACTAAAATTTATAATTCATATCAGGATGCTCTTGAGAGCTTTGATGGAGATTTGGTATACATTTCATTACCTAATCACCTTCATGATAAATATTTAAAAATGGCTATAGATAATAAATTAAATTGTGTAGTGGATAAGCCAGCCATTCTTCATCCTGATACATTGGACTATTTAAAGTCAAAGAATACAGATAATAAAATTATTGCAGAATCTGTTGTTTTTATGGAGCACTCGGCTTGGAAATCCTTACTGTATGAGCTAAATGGTCCTTCTAATATTTCTAAAGTAATTGGAAATTTTATGATTCCAGAGTTGGATACAAATAATTTTAGAATGAATAAAGAATTTTTTGGAGGAGCTCTAAATGACATGAGCGCATACGCAATGGGCATTGGTCGTTGGCTTTGGAATTCCTCTCCAAAAAATATTAAAATTGGCAATGTAGAAATAGATAACGGGTTAATTAAATCTTTTTCTTTTATTGCTGATTATGGTCTAAATAGAGTCTCAATGGGTTCTTTTGGATTTGGCTACGAATACCTTAATAATGTTACTATGATTGGAAAAAATTCATGGGGTGGCTATGATAGGGTATTTAGTCCGCCGCCAGATTCAACTATAAGTATTAGTGGAAAAAAGAAGAATGATCCTTGGATAAGAGAAACTGAAAAGGAAGACTCTTTTAAGATATTTTTAGAAAAAATACTGAATGATATCAATCTAAATGAAAAAGGCGATTGGTTTAAAATGGTTGAAAATACCTTTTCTGATCATTTGAAACTAGCTAATGAAATAAAAAAATGGAGAGAGCTATGATCAATGTTTGGAATTACTTAGATGAATATGAAGTAGAGAAAGATGAAATTCATTCAGCTATTTCTAGTGTTCTGGAATCAGGACAATTAATACTAGGGCCTCATGTAAAGAAATTTGAAGAAGATTTTTCTGAATGGTTTGGTTCAAAATATTCTGTAGGTGTTGGCAATGGTACAGATGCTATCTTTCTTGCATTGAAAGCATTTGATATAGGTGTTGGTGATGAAGTAATAACGGTTTCCAATACTGCCGTACCAACTGTATCTGCAATTACAGCAGCTGGAGCTACTCCAGTGTTTGTCGATATTAACCCAGATACATACTTAATGGACATAGATCAGGTTAAATCAAGAATTTCAAAAAAAACAAAAGCAGTTATCCCAGTTCATTTATATGGACAAACTGTCGATATGGATGCACTTAAAAAAGTTATTAAAAATTCTGATATAAAAATAATAGAAGATTGTGCTCAATCAACTGGTGCTAAATATAAATCTAAATATGCAGGAAATCTTGGTGATATTTCCTGCTTTTCATTTTACCCAACTAAAATTCTTGGAACTTATGGTGATGGTGGTATTTGTATGACAAATTCTAAAGAGCTAAATCTCAAACTAAGGAAATTAAGATTTTATGGTATGGAGAAGACCTATTATTCTCTTGAGCAAGGTTATAACTCTAGATTGGATGAGATTCATGCAGCTATTCTTCTAAAAAAATTGAGTCATTTGCATGAGTATGTAAACAAAAGACAACAAATCGCCTTAAGATATTTTAAAGAATTAAAAAATTCAACATACAAACTTCCAACTATTGCTAAAAATAATAAACATGCATTTTATGTTTTTGTTGTTGAGCATAAAAAAAGAGATGAGGTAATGAAAGAGCTTTCCAGAAGAGGTATTAACTTAAATATATCATACCCTTTTCCAATTCATTCAATGCCAGCTTTAGATGAATTGGCCGTAAGGTATGAGTTGCCTAATACAGACAATGCTGCAAAATGTATTTTTTCGCTGCCAATGTATCCAAATCTATCAATTGAAAAACAAGAATTGGTGATTAAATCACTACTTGAAATAGATAATAAATTAAAAGATGACTAACTACTGCACTTTATTTGATAGTAATTACCTCACTCGTGGTGTAGCTATGTATCAATCTCTAAAAAAATATACTAATAAATTTCATTTGTATATTTTTGCTTTTGATGAAAATTGCTACAACTTACTTAAAAAATTAGATTTAGAATTTGTGACTATAATATCTTTAAATGAATTTGAAGATGAAGAGCTTTTAAAAGTAAAAAATTATAGAAGTTCTGGCGAGTATTGCTGGACTTGCACCCCATCTATTATCAAATATGCAATAGAAAATTATAATCTACAAAGCTGTACTTACGTTGAGTCTGATATTTTTTTTTTTTCAGACCCTCTTTTATTGATAGAAGAGATTGGAGATAAATCAGTTTTAATTACAGAACATCGGTACACGCCAGAATATGACAAAAGCTCTTCAAGTGGTAAATATTGTGTTCAGTTTATGACATTTAAAAATGATACCAATGGTATAAAAGTATTAAATTGGTGGAGAGAATCTTGCATTACTTGGTGTTATGCTAGGCTTGAGGATGGAAAGTTTGGTGATCAAAAGTATCTTGATGACTGGATGACAAGATTTGAAGGTATTCATGTATTAAATCATCTTGGGGGAGGGGTAGCTCCATGGAATATTCAGCAATATAAACTTGAAGAAAATCCTTTTGAGCTGGTTTTTTATCACTTTCATGGCCTTAAATTTTTATTACGTAATAAAATAGATCTGGGTGGTTACAAATTAAGAAAAGAAGATATAAAAATACTATATAAACCCTATCTATCTCATTTAGAAAAGATTAAAGATAATATTTCTGTCTTAGATAGTAGTTATGATTATCATGGGACCTCATTTCTTAAAAAAGATTGGAAGACACCTTTTAGATACCTTAATAGATTAATAAAAAAAAGTTATACTATCTATGACAGAAAATACATATCAAGGCTTTAAAAATGAAAGGAATAGTTTTAGCAGGAGGTAGTGGCTCAAGACTTTACCCTTTAACAAAAGGGGTAGTTAAACAATTACTACCAATTTATGACAAACCGATGGTTTATTACCCATTATCTGTTCTTATGCTAGCTGGAATAAAAGATATATTAATAATTTCTACCCCAAAGGATATAGATAGATTTAAAGATATTTTTGGAGATGGAAGTTATTTAGGCATAAAAATAGAATATGCTATTCAGGCACATCCAAATGGACTTGCTGAAGCCTTTATTTTAGGACAAAAGTTTATAGGTAGTGATGATGTTTGTTTGGTTCTTGGAGATAATCTTCTATACGGCGAAGGCTTGATTAAATTACTTGAAGATAGCAAGCAAAAAGTTAAAAATGAAAATAAAGGGGTTGTCTTTGGCTACTATGTAGATGATCCTTCTATTTACGGTGTTGTGGAATTTGACTCAAATAAAAAAGTCATAAGTATTCAAGAAAAGCCTCAAAAACCAAAAAGCAATCATGCGGTTATTGGTCTCTATTTTTATCCAAATGATGTTGTTCAGATTGCAAAAAATATACAGCCATCATCTAGGGGAGAAATAGAGATAACATCAATTAACCAAGAGTATTTAACTTTAGAAAGGCTTTCTGTAGAAGTTTTAGGTCGAGGATATGCTTGGCTAGATACGGGGACACATGAAGCTCTACTAGAAGCAGGAAACTTTATAGAGGTCATAGAAAAAAGACAAGGACTTAAAATAGCTTGCATAGAAGAAATAGCCTATAACAAAGGGTATATCTCACAGGATCAATTAATTAAACTAGGCAAAGAATTATCAAAGAATAGTTATGGACAATATCTTCTGAAAGTTGCTAATTTATAATTTTAATTTAACTTGGACGAAGATATGAATAAAAAAATACTAATAACTGGCGGGGCTGGTTTTATTGGCTCAGCTTTAATACGCCACATAATTCAGAATACAGATCATACCGTTATTAATGTCGATAAACTTACTTATGCAGGCAATTTAGAGTCCTTAGCTCCCATTAAAAATAACCCAAGATATATCTTTGAGCAAGTTGATATTTGCAATGCAGATAAAATAAAACTTATTTTTAACAAACATTGTCCTGATATTGTGATGCATTTAGCTGCTGAATCACATGTTGATCGATCAATTAATGCCCCCGGAGATTTCATTCAAACTAATATTGTCGGTACTTATATTTTACTTGAGGAAGCTAGAGCCTATTGGATGAGTTTAGTTAATTCTAAAAAAGATAATTTTAGATTTCACCACGTCTCTACAGATGAAGTCTATGGTGATTTAGGCATAATGGACAATCTATTTACTGAAGATACACCCTACGCACCAAGCTCCCCTTACTCAGCTTCAAAAGCAAGCTCAGATCATCTAGTTCGCTCCTGGCAGCGAACTTTTAAATTGCCAACATTGATAACTAATTGCTCTAATAACTATGGCCCATATCAGTTCCCAGAAAAACTCATTCCACTAATCATCCTTAATGCATTGGAAGGTAAAGATTTGCCAATCTATGGCAATGGCAAGCAAGTTCGCGATTGGCTATATGTTGAAGATCATGCCAGGGCATTACTTCATGTAGCACTTACCGCAGAGATTGGTAAAACCTATAATATTGGCGGATGTAATGAATTGCAAAATATTGAGGTTGTTAGAACTGTATGTAGTATTCTCGACATTTTAGTGCCAAGTAAGCTTGATAGTATTACAAAATATGAACAACTTATAAAGTTTGTGGATGATAGGGCTGGGCATGATTTAAGATACGCTGTTGATGCTACTAAGATTGCAGATGAACTTAATTGGAAGCCAATTGAAACTTTTGAAACCGGCATTAAAAAGACAGTAGAGTGGTATTTACAAAACATTGCTTGGTGCAATCGAGTTAAGGATGGGAGTTATAAAGGGGAAAGACTAGGAGTTTTTAAATGATAAAAGATATTACTTTATCAGACGTCCTTGGCACTTAATTACCAGTCTTTTTTTGTTAACGGTATTCACTAAATTTTTTTAGGGTTAAGTTAAAAAATGTTAAAAAATAAAGAATATAATTTATCTACAATTATCATATTAATGATTTCAATAATATTTGCTATATTGGTAGGCTCTGGTTTTTATGGATACGGGCATGATTTTTATGAGGCATATAATAAACCTAACTTAAATTGGGGGGGTGTCTTTGATCGTCTAGGTTATAGGATATCTTCTCTTACTATAAACGGAGCACATATTGGTGTTCAAACTGTTACTTTTATTCTTGCTATATCTTCAGGAGTTCTAGTTAGAGAGCACATAAAATTTAAGCAAAGTTATTCTTTAATTTTTTTTGTATCCCTCTATCTTATTGCTATTCACACTTGGCCCATAATCATGTCTACAAGTAATGCCATGAGACAGGGTTTGTCCATGTCTTTTATATTTATGACTTTAGTTGCCAGCTCTCGTAAAAACTACTACTGGATGCTGCTTTTCTCTCTATTAGCTATATTCACACACAAAACTGGCTTAATTTTAGCCTTAATTGCTTATTTTGTAGCTGCTTTAAATAATTTGCTATCAGGCTTATCGCAAAATAATAAAGCTGTAATAAACTTTATTATTGGAGTATTTTTACTTATTACAGCCTATTTTTCTCTTGAATTAGTTGGGATTGTACTTGCTGATGATGAGGGTAGCAGAATAATTGGGGGAGACTTCAGGTTGCCTTTTGTTTTTATTAGTTGTCTCTACATATCCCTTTCCTTTTTCTATAGAGATATTTTAAATAATTCATTTAATTTATATTTATATTATTTTAGTTTTATTTCACTCTCATTCTTATTGAACGATCTGAATTGGCAATATGAAAGATTGGGAATGATGATGCTCATTCCATATATATTATCTTTTGGGGTGTTGCTAAACAGATTTTCATATAAAATTTATATGATTTTAATATTCTTGGCATTAATTTTTTTAACAATCTTTATGGGTATGTATGGTGCATTAAAATAAGAGACTTAAACCATATTTTCTATTACTTTAAAAATATATGAGATTCCGATGATATACATAATAGTGCCTACCTTTGCTAAGGTTGACGAAACCAAAAAATTATTAGATTCAATCCAAAAAAACATCGAAAAAGAGCATCTAGTTTTATTGATTGATGACCATCCAGAAAAAGTAACACTTAGTGCTATTGAGCAAAATAATCAAGTGAAAGTATTGCCATCAAAAAAAGAACTTTGGTGGGTAGGTAGTATTAATCTAGGAATTGAAACATTATTTAATTGTTATGGCTTGCAAGATGAAGATATTGTAGTTTTTGCAAATAGTGATGTTCAAATAGAAAAAAATAGTTTTGATATACTTTATGGCGAGATGCAAAAAGATAAAAATCAACTAGTCCACCCTCGAACCTTCGATCAAGAAAATGTTGAGGTATCAAGTGGTGCAAATATAGTTACCTTTTTCCCTTATATTACAAGACATCCAAAAGATTTTAAAAAATATAAAGAAATTATTGATATGGGTACTGCAAGATTTCTTATGATGAGTGGGGGAGTGCTTAGTCAAGTAGGGTATATAAATCAAGATTTAGTTCAGTATGGTGGTGATAATGATTTTACTTTAAGTGCTAAGCGTTTTCATAATATTAATACATATATTCTAAGAGATGCAATATGCAGATTAGATGACTCTCTAACAGGTATAAAAAATCATAATATCCAAGGTACAAAAGAATTATATAAAAGTTTTTTTTCTATAAAGTCACCTAATAATATTAAGTATAGATATGAATTGTTTAAGAGATTTTTTGGAAAGGCAGGAGCTTTTTTTATAACAGTAAGCATGTCATTTAACACTATTATAAAATTTATTATTAGAAAAAAACAAAAATGAATTATCTAGCAATTACTAGATGCTTGATCGTTGAGTTAAGCATGAAAAGGAAAGCAGTTTCCTGATTTATTTTGATCGCACAACGCAATTAGTCTTTTATAGTAACTATGTAGCTATATTTTTTATGTGTTTAGCTATACACTTTTAAAACTTTTTTGATAAGTTAAATGAAATGAATTTAAATAATAACAAAATATCTATCATTGGCTTGGGCTATGTTGGGCTGCCTTTAGCTATTGCTTTCGCAGAAAAATTTCAAATAGTTGGCTATGATATTGATAAATCACGTATACAAGATCTTAAGATTGGACATGATAAAACACTTGAAGTTGAGGAAGCTTTATTAGAATCTGTTAAATCAAATATTACTTATACATCTGATATCCAAGATACAAATGATTGTAATATCTATATTGTTACTGTACCTACCCCTATCGATAAGTTTAATCGTCCAGATTTAACCCCATTGGTTCAATCATCCATGGCTGTTGGCAGCGTTTTGAAAAAAGAAGATATTGTTATTTATGAATCTACGGTATATCCAGGCGTTACGAGGGATGTTTGTGTTCCTGAGTTAGAAAAATCTTCAGGTCTGATTTTTAACAAAGATTTTTTCTGTGGCTATTCTCCAGAAAGAATTAATCCTGGTGACAAAGAACATACCGTCACAAAAATACTTAAAGTTACTTCTGGTTCAACACCGGAAATTGCCAAACAGATTGACCAGCTATATAAAGAAATAATTATTGCTGGAACCCATCTGGCATCTAGTATTGAAGTTGCAGAAGCTTCTAAAGTTATTGAGAATACTCAGCGTGATGTAAATATTGCTTTGATAAATGAGCTGGCACTTATTTTTGATCAGATGGGCATTGATACTAATGAGGTAATT
>TARA_B110000459_G_scaffold203630_1_pt1 | contig 11923 bp, 24 predicted proteins | sample TARA_B110000459 | Tara Oceans TARA_B110000459 (sample SAMEA4398296) | marine metagenome | biome: Polar Biome; feature: [SRF] surface water layer (ENVO:00010504); material: water (ENVO:00002006), including particulate matter (ENVO:01000060) such as... | depth 5 m | reverse complement strand
AAAAAGAAAAAGCCACTTGCAGCTTCATATAACGAAGAATTAGATGAGACTACTAATTCTGCACTTTTAAAGCCTGTAACTACAACTGGTGTAGATGGAAAAAAGCGTACAGTTATGAAAACAGCAAAGCCAAAAATTACTGATGATAATGGCCAAGATAAAATCATTACTAACGAATCTATTCTTAAAGAGCTAGCAGAAAATGTTAAGTTTAAAGTTGGATTGATGAAGCTTAAAGATGGCAAATCAGTAGTTCTTAAAAAGCAAGATGCTGACTTATTAACTCAGATGTTTAAAGACTTATCACCTAATAACCGTAAAAAACTCGGTGTGGTTGCTATGAAAGATCAATCTGGATTCGATGAAATTCTTGGATTTGCTAGAGAAGCATTGTAATAATGGCTTGGGTAGATGTTCCAGGATCAAACGCTATTTGGCAATATGATAATGCAGCCAAGAATGCAACAGGCACATATTTAGACGCTAATGGAACAACCGCTTCTGGCATCAGATCGTTTACACCTACAGGTGGTAACACACAGTATACGTATGTTAAGGTCAGAAAAAAAGGCGAGACTGCAGAACGCGGCGAATTAAACAAGAACTATTATGACGCTAGAGCATAGTAAAAAGAATTATAAATATAATAGAATAATACAGAGGCACACAATGAAACTTATTACCGAAGTTGTAGAAGAATGTAATGTTAATACCGTTCTTAATGAAGAGACCGGCGAGAAGTCGTACTTCATTGAAGGCATCTTCATGCAAGGCGATATTAAGAATCGTAATGGCCGTATATATCCAAAGGCGGTTCTTGAAAAAGAAATGAATCGCTATAACAAAGATTTTGTCAGTACTAAAAGAGCACTTGGAGAGTTAGGTCACCCCGATGGACCTTCGATCAATGGCGATAGGGTTTCGCACCTTATCACAGAGATGAAACAAGACGGTTCTAATTTTACTGGTAAAGCAAAAATTCTTGGCACCCCAATGGGCAACATAGTAAAAACCTTTATGGACGAAGGCGTACTAATTGGAGTGTCTACAAGAGGACTTGGTTCTGTTAAGCAAAGCAAAGACGGAATCATGGAAGTACAAAACGATTTCCATTTAGCTACTGTTGATATTGTAACAGATCCATCTGGTCCTAATTGTTTCGTAAATGGTATCATGGAAAATGCAGAATATTTCTTTGATATTGCTTCAGGCAATTGGCTTCCTCAGGATGTGTCTATTGAACAAGTGATTGAAGAGATTCAAGAGACAGTAGAAAAAGAAGTTAGACGAGTCGTTCATCGTGTTGATGAAAGCACTGCTGCTGCGTTATTCGAGCGGTTCGTGGCAAGTCTTAGAAAATAACTTTTTATAAATAGTAAACATATAGAATAACCAATTAAAAGGAGTAGAACATATGTCAAATGAATTAGACGAAAAGTTCGTTGAAAAATCTGGCGGAGATGGGGTTCCTGCAGCAGAAGTTGCAGATAGCGTCACTCCAGCAGGCGGCGAAATTAAAAAGAAAAAGGCAGATGTCAAAAAGAAAGTCGACGCTACGGCTGACAAAGTTGACAAATTAACTCCAGGCCAAGGTGCTGTTAAAGAAGAAGCCGATGAAGCTGATGCTGAAACAGTAGTAGAAGTAGTTGAGATTGAGGAATCAATCCAAGCTATGTTTGAAGGCATGGATCTTTCAGAAGAATTTACTTCGAAAGTAACGCTAGTATTTGAAGCGGCTGTTCATGAAGCAGCATCTGCAAAAGCTGATGTTATTATTGCGGAAAAAACTGATGCTCTAGAAACAGAGATGAAAGAATCAGTAGACAGCGCAGTAGAAAAAATCGTAGAAAACCTTGATTCTTATCTCGATTACGTTGTAGAAGAGTGGATGAAAGAAAACGAACTTGCTATTGAAACCGGCGTTAAGGTTGAAATGGCTGAGTCATTGATGACTGGTCTAAAATCTCTTTTCGAAGAGCACAACATTGAAATCGATGATGAAACTATCGACGTAGTTGCTGGGCTTGAAGAAGAAGTTGAAGAGTTGAAGACTACTGCCAATGAAAAAATCAGCGAGAATGTTGATTTGCAAAAGCAGATTGCAGCCCTTAATGCTGACAGAGTATTTGATGAAATGACTGAAGACTTGACTATCACCCAGCGTGAAAGATTAAAAGTTCTTTCTGAGAAACTCGACGTACAAGATATTGCGGAATACCAATCTGATCTAACAACTCTAAAAGAGTCTTTCTTTAAGAAAGCAGCTCCTTTAGTAGAGGAAGTTCAGGAAGAGCAAGAAATCATTACTGAAGAAACTAAAGTTGCTAAACCAGCATCCGAACACTCTTCAATTAATGCTCTCGTTGAGTCTCTAAACGCAAGACAAAAATAACCCAAAATATTAATTTATATAAATAGATCCAGATAGAACTTATTTAAACAAGGAGATAGACAATTATGGCACAGTCAAACTATCAAGCGCTTGTGGAGAAGTGGGGCCCAATTCTTGAGCACGACTCTTTTTCACCAATTGCAGACAATCACAAGAAAAGCGTAACAGCTACAATTCTTGAAAACACCGAAAGGGCTTTAATGGAATCCGGGGACATCTCCGCTTCTATGACAGGTCTTCTAAGTGAAACAACAGTAACAGGCGATGGCGGCTTCGGCTCAGCTTCAACTGCTGCTGGACCAACTGCTGGTTATGATCCAGTATTAATCTCATTAGTACGTCGTGCAATGCCTAACTTAATGGCATACGATATTGCTGGTGTTCAGCCGATGACAGGACCAACTGGTCTTATCTTCGCAATGCGTTCAACGTACACTAACCAAGCTGGCGGCGAAGCTTTCTATAACGAAGCTGATACTGACTTCTCTGGTACTGGTACACATGCACAAACCTTACCACATGCTTCACCTACTACAGGTACTGGCATGGGCACAGCAGCAGCTGAAGCTCTTGGTGACGGTGGCGGAACAAGCTTTGCAGAAATGGCCTTCTCAATCGAGAAAGTAACCGTTGCTGCTAAGTCTAGAGCGCTAAAAGCTGAGTACACTACTGAGCTTGCACAGGATCTTAAAGCCGTTCACGGTCTAGATGCTGAAACAGAACTAGCAAACATTCTACAGTCTGAAATCTTAGTTGAAATCAACCGTGAATTAGTTCGTACAATCTACACAAACGCAGTAGCTGGTGCAGCTGCAACAGCAGTCGCTGGTACATTCGACTTAGATGTTGATGCTAACGGTCGCTGGTCAGTAGAGAAGTTTAAAGGTCTTATGTTCCAGATCGAGCAAGAAGCTAACGCTATTGCTAAAGCTACTCGTCGTGGTAAAGGTAACATCGTAATTTGTTCTTCAGACGTAGCTTCTGCATTGCAAATGGCCGGTGTTCTTGACTACACACCTGCTCTAAACAGCAACTCACTTACAGTAGATGATACTGGTAATACTTTCGCTGGTGTACTTAACGGTCGCTACAAAGTATATATCGATCCATATGCTGGTTCTAACTACCTCGTAGTAGGCTATAAAGGTTCTTCATCTTTCGATGCAGGTATCTTCTATTGCCCATACGTGCCATTACAAATGGTTCGTGCGGTTGGTGAGAACAGCTTCCAGCCAAAAATCGGATTTAAAACCCGTTATGGCATGGTATCGAATCCATATGCACAAGGTGGAACACAAGGTTCTGGCGCACTTACTGCCAATACCAACGTATACTACCGCAGAGTGGGTATCGCAAACTTATTCTAAGTTTGAACGATATATAATAAGAAGGGTAGGTCAACTATCCCAATTGTTAGAATAGAATTTAGGGGTCCTTCGGGGCCCCTTTTTTTATCCGAGGTAATCTGATAGATTGTGTACTTTAGATAGGAAGTCGTTATAAGCGTCTTGAACTTTATTCTGCTTATAGAAAAAGTATTTACTGATTCTTTCCCACATAGATTTTTCTACCATAGGATACCCAAACGAGAATACGATACATTCGTAATGTTTGTAATTACGCCACATCTGAATGTTCCAGAACTTAGTTAGTTCTTCATCTGTATATGGCTTTTCACGTCTTTCCATTTGAGAAGCATTATCAAAGTTATGATCGTCATAGACTATGTGTAAAGTTATACCACCTTCTGCCCACCACGGTACGTTCTGGCAGGGTCGTTCTACTGAATTAATAGTATTATCATACCAATGAATATCACAGTTCAGGGCTTTCATTTCATGTATGAACTGACCTTTTTGTGCTGGATTATTAAATACTACACCAATATATCGATGCTTTGAATCTGCATGACCTTGACAAGATGTAAATGTTAGATAACCTCTTTCTTGTAAGGCTAGCACTGCATCTCTAACTCCTGGTTCTAAGTTCTTTTCTATAATATCAGAATACTGACTTACAAAAGTAGATACGTATTTACCAAAATCATCTTTAAACACATACGTGCGACCATTGTCAAAATGCTCATTGCCCTTAACGAACATAGCATATTTGTGACAATCTTCAGGAGTGTTTAAAGTTGGGATCGTTTCTTCTTGAACATATTGTTGTTCGTATTGAATACGATATTCATATTGGCTTTTCATCAGGAGCTCCATAACTAAACAAAAAAGGGAGAGCTATTGCCCTCCCCTTTATTTATCACAGACAAAGATATTAGTCTTTGCCGAGCTGCAACGGTTCCATAACTGCTTCAGCAAACTGCATAAACTCTTCGCTTTTTGCAGCCTCTTGAGCTAAGTTAGATGCATGATAGATACGTGCAAGCTTATTAAAGTCTTTCTTTGGTACTAAACAATCTTCGAGAATTTTCTCAGCAATTGCTTTCATATGGTCTTTTTCTGCTTCAATTCTTACCATAGAGTTAGACATTTCCTTCAGAGCATTCTGAATTTGCTGTCTATTCTTTTCGGTAATGATTGTTGGTAGTGTTTCGTCACTCATTTTTTACTCCTCATTTTATAGTTTCCCATCTTCTCTAAGCTGGGCCCTGATTTTTGTTGCCGAGATTTCATGAATATCTTTGCCCAAGTCGTGTTCGGTAAAAGTATAACCAACACCTCGACCATAGCTAATATCCACAATATTAGGAACGCAAATAATAATATATTGATCACCATTATAATAACCTTCGTTAGCCAAATTGCTTTCAATCTGTTCTATAACTGATATTTCACCAAAAGGATTATCTGTTTGTTCCGCCGTTCGCCCAGCACCAGCATCGCCGTTAATGTTATGTACATCTCTTACCATTATAGCGACCTGTCCAGTCACTTCTAAGGCCTTCTTAAAAAGGGCTGTATGACCAGGATGCCAAGGTTGCCAACGCCCTAGCATTTGAGCTGTGGGCTTCTGATAGTCAAACGTGTTAATCATGTAGTTATTTTCCTTTCAATCCTATTCTAATATACTTATACCACAATCTTTCGTGACCATAGTATAGAACGAACTTTATTACTATATCTGCCGCAAACACCATTCCTACTGCTTTAGGTGGTAAGCCAAAATAAAAAGCAATTGATGCTGTGGTTATACTAGCTATTATACGCCAAGTTACGGCTTTTGTCAAATGCCTAATTTTACTTACTGATTCAGACATTAATGAAACCTCTTAGATCTTTGCATCCACACTGATACAACTTCCATCAATTTTTGATGTGTATCATCAAACCATTCTTTAACGTGATAATCACATTGTGTAGGAGGTACAAAGATGTTGTTTGTATCTTCATATCGTCCTGATTTGATAGTATCCATCCAAACGGTAAAGTCTGGATTAAATGCTAGCCGTGCTTCTTCAGTAGGACAAACAAAATCAGTTACTGCAAGAGCTCCAGCTTTAACTACACCATCACTTAAATGACGCATACGATGAGCTTGACGCATACGGCCATCAACACTAAAATCCCAGTCGTCGTATTCAGTACGAACTTCGTCAGCGTTGATGTGAATGCCACCAAGTAGCTCTGCTAAAGGTTTTGCTAAAGTAGTTTTGCCGCTTCCTGGCAAGCCAAAAATGAGTATTTTCATTACTTCTCCTTTTTAGGCTTTTTATCTGCGGGCCTACGCTTATGCATGTATTCGATATTTTCTGGCGCAGTTTTTGCAAACGCTTTAAGATACGTGATCTTATTGCCTTTCGCAAGCCATTCGTCAATCTCAGACTGGGTCGTGTTTTCTTCTCGAGCCATGTGTTTCTCCTTTCTATAAAAAAGGGTAGCCATTGCGGCTACCCCTGTTGAACTTAAGCGTCTGCCAGTTCCAAAGCGAAGTCTAGTGCATCAACTTTTTTCTTAGCGTTACTACCGAACCATGCTGCAGTCATACGAGCATCTGCAGTACGGCCAACTTTGTGGTCAGTCATATAAGTTACTGCGTTATATGCGTTCCACCACGATCCAGGACGGAAGTGATCACCAGGTTGGTTTTCAACGAATTCCATCGCTTGCTCTGCAGTCCGTGATAAGACTTTATCTTCACGAGAAGACTCACCAAAGATTTTACCGAAGAAGCGCTCAAGATCAGCACGTTGGTATTGCTTAGAACCCAAGAACTCAGCTGCTTCTTTGAATTTCTCAACTTTGTTGTGAGACAAACCAAGAATTTCTTTAACTTTGCTAGCGTCAAAGACTGAGCGGTGATTCATTCGAACAGATGGTTGGTTTCTTTCGTTAAGAGCCACTGCCAAAGTATTGTTACAAACAACTCGTTCCATTACGAACTTGATGTCGATAGCTTTGCCGTATTGGTGTGGATTAGAAAAGAGCATGTAACCTTTAACTTCGTCACCGTTGAATAGAGTGAAGCCGTCTTTTACGTCAGCTAACGCCCAAACAATCTGACCATCTTTTAAAGATCCAGCAGTGTCCATTTGCATATCACCGGCTTTTACAAAATCTGTAAAGAAGTCAAAAGCTTCGGAGTTTTGCACTGGATTCCAGTTTTTACCTACATGTGTTAACACTTTGCTGTCGGTAGAACGTACCAAAGCTTGTTGTCCTGTAGGATACATGTCGCCTTTGTGACGAAACAATGTATCGATTTTTTCTACTTCCCAGTCGAGTCCTGCAGCGATCTGCATTTCACGAGGAGTCATATCGTCTGATACCGGAGTACCAAGACCGTGCCAAGGTAGACCTTTGCTTGCGCGATAAGCCATTGAAGCTTCGCCGTTTACCATTTCAAGTTCATGTGCCATAATATAGTTTTCCTTTGATTTAAGTATTATTTGATTTGATAAGACTATTATATATCATTTAAGAACGAATGTCAACACTTATTTTGTGTTTATTCCTTTAAAAACACCTTTAATGTTCTTCCTTCGTCTTGCATACTAATGGTAGCACTTTCAACGTACTTCACAAGTAGTCTACCTTCTTTACCAATAACCTCTACACGAGTTATAACTGGTTCTGAAGATGTGTCTTTTTGTGTAGTCATTTTAAGATACCGATCGCTGAACACCTCCATAATATTTCTTCCTTTTTGATTAATTTATATGTATATTATACATCATCTGGAAACAAATGTCAACAGTTATTTTCAATTAATTGCAAGTTTTTTTATATCGATACGTTATAAGAACTTCGATTCTTATAACTTAATGATCTACCTGAGATGCCATTGGAAGTGCGTCGATCATATCCCAAGCGTATTCTCCAAAGCCAGATTTCACAATATTCACAACATCGGCAAAAGGGCCTTCAGTGTCGTCTTGTATTGTTGCTATAAAAGCATTTGGGCATCTTCGTTTAAGATATATTCGGTAGTATTGTTCAGCATCTTCCTTATCAAAAAAGCCAACGGCTTTAGTAATATCTAGCAGGTTATTGGTTGAAAAAAGAGCGACTAGTCTGCCGTCTCTTGGATCCCTCTCCATAAATGACATGTCCTCGTTCTTTGCAGTTCCGAGAAATATGCCATCTTTAGGATCGATGATAATGAATTTTTCTTTTTTATTGCTGTTCATAATGCTTTAAAAGCTCCACTTCACCATTTTCATCTAACTTAGATTTAATATATTCATCTTTAATTAGACGATCAATAGTAGCTTCTATGATAAGATGCGTGTTGTCTTCAGTAGTTTTTTTAGACATTCTCGCCCCAACAAACGTAAAAATAACTGCGGTTAAGAGTAACCAAATTTCCATGTTCATGCTGCTAATTCTCCTTGATAGCCTTCCCACCACGACGGGGCAGGACGACCTTTTTCCCACTTAGCGAAATGCTTAGAGCGGTGATAATAATTGCGATATGCTTGCACAGGATTGCCCTGCACCATACACTCTGGATAAGCTTTCATAGCTTGTGGAAACTCAGTTATAGTTTCATTAGGGATATTTGAAGGAAGGCTTCTAAGGACGTCTGAGAGCTTCTGATAAGTCAGATGTTGTTTATTAAAGCGAGTTTCGAACTCAGCACAGAGGGCCAGAAAGTGCTCGTAATGCCATATGTAATTAGCACTAGTAGCCATAGTCCACACTGTACAAGGGTGATAGTGATGCACTGCGCTGTACAGAACACCATCTAGATTGTTGTTTGAATGCGGATATGCTTTAACCATGCGCTTGCCAGATTTTGACGGGCGCTTTTCCATATAGCCGTCAAGCATACGATGAGCAGTAGATAGCATTTGTGCAGCTTCTACAATCATTTTTGGAATATGCTTGTCGCACATCATCTCTGCTGATTCGATAGGACACTCTGATAGGACGAATACGTTCATTACTTTACCCAGATGTGGTTGAATTTTGGAGGAAGATTACTGCATGTATACGCATCGCCTTCGGCGTAATTTGTAACACCGATGCACTGATCAGTTGTATAACTTACCTTAACATCTGGTATCATTAACATATTGAGAGAAACTTTAGCAGCAAATGCAGTACCGGCGATAATTACAAACCAGCCAAGTATAGTAAATTTCATAATTTTCTCACTCATAGTTGTTTCCTTAGATTTATTTATGTAACTATTATACATCGTTTAAAAACAAATGTCAACTGTTATTTTCAGGCTGGGGAGAGTTAAAATCAAGATCATCCATAGGCTCAGAAGAGCCGTCGTTTTCCATACCATCGAACTCTTGATCGATGAATTTTTGATCTACGTCTTCATAAGTAATTTGCATTGTGGAATTCCTTTCCATTAAACAGTTTTATTCATTGCTTTAGCATCAACGATAAATTCTTCACAAGAAAAATCGAACTCATCATTAATCGCATCAACAGGGATAGTAAAATCAGTTTTACCAAGATCGATGTAGACATCAGCTTCAACGAAGTTCCAGTTCATTGTGCCGTCTTCGTTACGATTTGCTTTCAAAGCAGTTGCTGCCTGAAAAGCTTTGTCAAACGCGGGAATCCAAGTATTTGAAGATGTATGATCCATGATGTGTTCCTTCTTATTTAATTTATAATACTATTATAGACTATTCTGAAACGAATGTCAACAGTTAATTTCATTTAATTTGAAGTTTTTTGTGACGTCTTTAAACTTTCTACGAGTCTTAGAGAACTGCTTCTTTGGAACTTTAAACAGCTCAACAATAGAAGATCCAGCTTTCATGTAACCAACAAGTTGGCTTTTCTCATCGAAAAAGTAAGTGTGGTTGGGGACATAAGTGTATGAACCCCAATCAGTAGTTTCTTGAAGGCATTTAGTAATCATTTCTTCCCCTTATAACCAAGAGCTTCCATTGCACCAACTGGAGAATCGCTTTGTTGAAGCTCAACATACTGCTCGATAGTAACATTTTTTACCAAGAAGTTAACCCACGCTTTCCAAGGCTTATATCCATATTTGAAACGAACAATGAATGTAGGCTGTGGCTTACCAATCCAAGATGGGTGGCAGTTAGGACGAGCCACTTCCATGTTAACAGATTTAGTGTGGCGTCCACGATACATTAGATACATACCGTCCCAAGTGAAGTCGTCTTTGATAAATGCTGTTGTCATAGTGGTATTCCTTAATTTGTTTATATGTATATTATACATCATCTAGAAACAAATGTCAACAGTTAATTTCATTTAATTGCAAGTTTTTTACTTTCTTTTATATCGATATATTATATCAGCTAAAGCTACCATAACAAAAGGTAATATAAGCAAATAGAACAAAACAACCTCTTTTTCAGCTGCACCATCGTGGATACGCTGAAAAGAGGCTATAAAGACGACACAAAAGAATGAAACAATAAGAGCTATATTAGCCTTCACTTCTACCCCATTTTTCAAAGAACCGCTGAGCCATATCCTCTGTTTCAAAAGAGTATGTATCTTCGTACGAATCAGTGAATGTTTGAATAGACCATTGATATACTTCAAGCTCAGCTCTGCACCATTGCTTGCCGTTGCCTCTATTATCTGAGCAGGCTGTAACTAGCCACGCATCATCTCTCCAACCCATTTTGTAATCGTGTACTTCTAACGGTAATTTTGTAGTTGGAAGCTTTTCTTCACAGGTATATCCCACACTTTCTGGTCCTGTTAGAAAAGCTTCAGTGTCTTCTTTTCTAGTACATATGATAACGCAAGTTCCTGAAGGATCTCTGACTATATACATTTTTTTTATGTCTCCCATACCATTGTTTTAATAGATTCTTCGTCGAAATTAGTTCCCAGAACTTGGGATGCTAATTCTTCGAGGTAGTCAAAATTGTCAGAATGAAATTGATAAAGAGGATTTCCGCCAGCAGGTCCGTTTTGTTGGATAAGAGTTACTGTACAGCCGTAACCTTTTGCAAAGTCAATTATTTCTTGGTGAGTTGGTTCAGATGAGATGTCGAGTTCTATATTGTATGTCATAGTGTTATCCTTTGATTAATTTATAGAGCTATTATACATCATCTTGAAGTGAATGTCAAGGCATTTTTAAACCTTTTTGTTATAAGGAATCAATTTCTTATTACAGCTGGGCCAATAGACGTAAACTCCATACCGGACATGTTACCCACATAAACTTTGCCATTCCATTTCATTCGAATTTTGTTTGTAGCAACGTATGCATCAAAACTAACTTTGTCTTTAACATTATCACATTCAGCTTCAACAGATACATCTGTACGAGTGCTTGTAATGTTGCACACATCTTGATAATAAATCTTATTAGTAATATTCATATTCCATTAATCTCCTTGTATTTTTTTCTAACAGACAGAAAGTGTTCTAGGTAATCGAAAGTGTTGATCTTAAATACTTGAGATTCGTGTCCGTCAACTGCAATTAGAATAACTGCTTGTTTGATTGGAATACCGGTTCGCTCAAGAAATGCTGCAGCATAGAAACAAGCTTGCATGAAGTAGCCTTCAATCCATTCTTCTTTCTTTGGTTTACGTGAGGTTTTGAAATCAATGATAGATAGAACACCATCATATTCAGCGATGCAGTCAACTTGACCAGCAGTCTTGAGTTTATCGCTATAGAGGAATACTTCTTGCATCCATACGTTATCTAAACGACCATCAATGGTTTGTCGTAGATCGTTGAATGTATTGAGATTAGATGGCATTTGTTTGCCTTTCCAATCTTCTTTATTATCGATATAATCTTCAGCAAGTTTGTGAACTGCTGTACCACGACCTGCCGCTTGACGAGAAATCTTATTTGCTTCCTCGTGACCTATTCGATCACGCCATTCCATGATACCTTGCTTTGAGAGCATTGATAGAACAGTAGTGATCGAAGGATATGCATTACCTTCTGGAGTAAAATACCTTCGACCAGATTCAGTAGTTTTGCGAGTTAACGATGGTAACACTATTCCGTGCTCAACGTGTGTAAACATAATATAAGCCTTATTTGTTTCTATTAATATAAATTATATCATAGAACTAACTAAATGTCAACTAGTTTTACATATTTGGTTATAACCAAATTCTATGTGGTGTACTTGGGGTAACGCCGTGTGTTA
>TARA_B110000459_G_C16625437_1_pt1 | contig 12013 bp, 10 predicted proteins | sample TARA_B110000459 | Tara Oceans TARA_B110000459 (sample SAMEA4398296) | marine metagenome | biome: Polar Biome; feature: [SRF] surface water layer (ENVO:00010504); material: water (ENVO:00002006), including particulate matter (ENVO:01000060) such as... | depth 5 m | reverse complement strand
TTAGGACAGGTCCTAATGGCGTTTATTACATTAGCGAATCCACTAAAGAATTGTAGACCTTCGGCCTCACTACTTATAGCCATTAATTCATCAAAGCTAGCACCAGCACAGAATGCTCTTTCACCCTCAGATTTAAGAATGATAACTCGAACTTCGCTATCCTTACCAGCTATGTGAACAGCATCACTAAGTTTACTTAGTAAAGCACCTGGTAAACTGTTAGAAGCTGGGTGGAAAAAGGTAATTGTAGCAACGCCACAGTGAACATCAGACTTTACAAAAGCAACGTCTAAATTATTCATTATCCTCTTTCTGTGAGTGATACAAATGGTCGTGCGTTTGCTCCTTGGTAAACCTGACGTGGTCTACCTATAGGCTCTGACTTCTCAGCCATTTCCTTCCACTGTCCTATCCAACCTGGCAGACGGCCTAATGCAAACATAACGGTGAACATATCTGTAGGTATTCCCAATGCACGGTATATGATACCAGAATAAAAATCTACGTTAGGATATAAGCCTCTCTTGACAAAGTATTCATCATTTAAAGCAACTTGTTCTAATTCCTTAGCAATATCTAAAATGGGGTCACTGACGCCTAATGCTTCAAGGACCTCATCAGCTGCCACTTTAATAAGAGTAGCGCGTGGATCGAAATTTTTGTATACTCTATGACCGAATCCCATTAATCGGAAGCTGTCTGTTTTATCCTTAGCCTTGTCTATCCATTTTTGGAGTCCTCCACCATCATGACGAATCTGCTCTAACATCTCAATGACAGCTTGGTTAGCTCCTCCGTGGAGGGGTCCCCAGAGAGCTGCTATACCAGCAGAAACAGATGAATAAAGATTCGCTTGTGAAGAGCCTACTACTCGTACAGTTGCTGTAGAGCAGTTCTGCTCATGGTCAGCATGAAGGATTAGAAGTTTGTTTAAAGCACGTTCTACAACGTCATTCACTTTATAATCTTCAGTAGGTAGGCCAAACATCATTTGAAGGAAATTACCACAGTACGTCTGCTCATTACGAGGGTACATAGTAGGTAGACCTTTGTTATGCTTGTAAGCTTGAGCTGCTAGTGTAGGTAGTTTAGCTATTAGGCGATGAATCGTTTTATCAATGTCTGTTACAGATCTTTTAGCTCCTTGAGATTCAGGGTAAAAAGTAGAAAGACTAGCAATCATTGAAGAAAGCATCCCCATTGGGTGAGCCCCTTGTGGAAAAGCGTCGAAGAAACGCTTCATGTTCTCATGAACGAGAGTGTGATGAGTTATTGACTCATCGAAATATTCTAACTCCTCTTTTTTCGGTAGCTCACCGTAAACAAGTAGGTAGGCTACTTCTAAAAAAGTAGCATTTTCAGCAAGTTCTTCAATGCCGTATCCACGGTAACGAAGTATGCCGTTCTCACCGTCTAAGTAAGTTATTGAACTTTGAGTTGAGCCTGTATTTTTAAATCCTGGGTCAAGAGTGATGTAACCTGTAGTACTGCGAAGTTTACTGATATCGATCGCTTTCTCGTTTTCAGTACCAGTTATAACTGGAAGTTCAATTTCTTTTCCGTCAAGGATTAGTATTGCTGTTTCACTCATTGTTTCGCGGTTTTCTATTTCAGGTGTGTGTGTCAAAGATTTCAATATCCGCTTCAAAAAGCGGGGTGCAAATATAACACGATCAAGCGTCTAAAAGCAATGACTGAATGCATATCGGATTATTACCAAGTACCAACGAATTCAGATGAGTATTTATCCCAAAGTGGTTGCATCTCTTCTTGAGGGGTTTTACTATTAAACTGATCATGAAAAAACGTAAGTAAAACTTGAAGTTGACGTGGTTGTTTATAACCAGAAATAGGGGCAATAACGTTTAATTCTTCATCGAAATAAACGATAGTAGGGTAGGCACTTACCTTTAAAGCTATAGAAAGTTGGTGAACTCCATTACGGCCTTTGCTATTTGGATTGTAATTGGGATTTGTATACTCTTCTCCTCTAAATGTAATAGGGTCAGGGTGCTCAGCGTCTAGTTTCACGCAATAGTAATTTTTATTTACGTACTCTATTAAGCCTTCATTTGTAAACGTATTTGCCATCATCATCTTACAAGGACCACACCACTTTGTGTACACGTCCATCATAACTTTACGAGGCTCATTCTTTTGAGCTTCTGTGACTTCTGCAATGCTCAGCCAATTTATTTGAGCTTCTTGAGCATTTAATTCTAAGTTAGATGTTAGTGCTAAAGCGATTGTTGCAATTAAAAGACGCATTGTTTTTTGTTTTAGTAAAGTTTGCAATTTACAAAATAAAAAGGTTGAGAGATGAGATTTACATTCATAGTTGTATTTTGCGGGGTAATTAAAATTTAAAAAATATGTCTTCAACAGAAATTAAGGCTCACGATAGAGAGTTGTTTGGCCACCCAGTAGGTCTTTACGTTTTATTTTTCACAGAAATGTGGGAGCGATTTTCGTATTACGGAATGCGAGCAATTCTTGTACTTTATCTTGTGTCGGAAGCAAAAGGTGATAACCCAGGATTAGGTTGGGCTGATGGTGAAGCTCTTGCACTTTATGGATGGTACACCATGATGGTGTATGTGATGTCTGTACCAGGAGGTATCATAGCTGATAAATTTCTAGGCCAAAAAAGATCCGTCTTTATTGGTGGAATACTCCTCCTAATTGGACATAGTACTCTTGCAATCGAACAGATGTGGGCATTCTATACTGGTCTAGTGTTTATAGTACTAGGAGTAGGTATGTTAAAACCTAACATTTCTACAATGGTAGGAGGACTCTACAAGAATGGAGATATTAGAAGAGATAAAGGATTCACGATATTTTATATTGGAATTAATGTAGGTGCGTTTATCTCGAGTTTAGTTGTAGGTTATGTAGGCGAGGTATATGGATGGCACTACGGATTTGGACTAGCTGGTATTGGAATGGCTTTCGGTGTCATTCAATACGCATTTGGCCAAAAGTATTTAACTCAAGTAGGTAATTTTCTAGGAGATTCTGAAGGTGATAGACAAGTTATGGATGCGCCATTAACTAAAGTTGAGAAGGATAGGGTAGTAGTTCTATTAATTTCATTCTTATTGGTTATTGTATTCTGGGGTGCTTTTGAACAGGCTGGTGGACTTATGAATATCTACACAATGGAAAAGACTGATAGGCTATTAGGCAATTGGTTAGTGCCAGCTTCTTGGTTCCAGTCTATCAATGCGATGTTTATCATTTTCTTCGGAACAACTGTTGCTTTGTTTTGGGCTAACAGGAAATTGAAGGGAAAGGTTTCCACCTCTTTGTTTAAGATGATAGTAGGTCTGATTATTATGGGTATAGGTTTCTTCTTTATGACTGCAGCGACTGCACAGTATGAAGCAACTGGAAGTTCTGCTATGTACTGGTTAGTGCTTGCATACCTTTTCCATACTATAGGTGAGCTTTGTTTATCGCCAGTTGCTTTGTCATTTGTGACCAAGCTCGCACCTGTTAAGTACGCATCAATTATGATGGGAGTTTACTTTATGATGACAGGGTTTGGAAGTAAACTAGCCGGTCTATTAGGCGAGTGGTCTTCTAGCTTAGGAGAGTACACAATCTTTACTGGAATAGCCGTTATTAGTGTATGTATAGGTTTACTTGTACTTGTATTAAGAAAGAAACTAGAAGTGCTTACTCATGGAGTTGAGGATGCCGAGGCTTAAATAGTTTTATACATGATAGAATCGGGGTGACCTTGCAATTAGCAAAGTCACCCCGATTTTTGTTTTAGAGTTTTAAGAAAGAGAGTCTTTAGAAATTCTCTTTCACAAAGTCCATCATCATATTGAATAGGTGAAGCCTTGTGTTTCCTCCGTAAATCCCGTGATTGCGATCTGGGTAAGCAAAGAAGTCGAAGTCTTTATTTGCCTCGACTAGAGCGTTTACCATCTCCATAGAGTTTTGGAAGTGAACATTGTCGTCAGCTGATCCGTGAACTAAGAGTAGTGCTCCTTCAAGTTTATCTGCATGATTAACAGGACTATTGTCCTCATATCCAGATTCGTTTTCTTGAGGAGTTTGCATAAATCTTTCAGTATAAACGCTGTCATAGTACTTCCAATTAGTAACAGGCGCTACTGAGATTCCTGCGCTATACACTTCAGCACCTTTTGTCATGCAAAGTAGAGTCATAAATCCACCATAGCTCCAACCTTGAATACCTATTCTATCAGAATCCACATAATCTTGAGAGCCTAAGTATGTTGCAAAATCTATAAAGTCCTCTGTCTCTAATTTGCCAAGTTTCTTATAAGTACTGTGTTCGAACTTGCGTCCTCTTAGTGGAGTTCCTCTAGGGTCAACAGACACCACTATGTATCCTTCTTGTGCAAGGTATTGATACCACATGAGGTTAGATCCTCCCCAGCTGTCACTTACAGTGTTAACGCCTGGGCCTCCGTAAATAGCTACGTACACAGGGTATTCTTTAGTCTCGTCAAAGTCTGATGGAAGTATCTTCCAACAATTTAATTCAGTTCCTGAAGTGTTAGTGAAAGTGAAGAATTCCTTATTTGAATAATCGTAATCGCTTAGAGTATTTCGAAGCTCTTCATTGCTTTTGAGTGTTCTTACAACTTCACCTTTTCTATCCCTTAAAGTGATAACGGGAGGGGTGTTAGCGTCGCTATGATTGTGTATTCTGTATGAGAAATTAGCTGAAAAGTTTGCGCTGTGATGACCAGGAGTATTGTCTAATGTCTTAATTTTTCCTGTTAGGTCAACAGAGTGTAGGTGCTTTTGAGTGGCACCATTCATAGATGAACTAAAGTAAATATTTTTCTTATCCTCATCATAGCCCATGAACTCGACAACATCCCATTCGCCTTTTGTGAGTTGGGTTACGTTTCCAGAGTAGTCAAACTTATAAATATGATTGTATTCATCTCTTTCGCTGGTCCAAAGAAATGACTTCCCATCTTTTAAGAAAATCAGATTATCGTGTATATCTATATAAGTTGAAGTGGCTTCCTTGAAAATCTCTTTCGTGCCTATTCTGTTGTTAGGAAAAGTGCCTTCGGTGAGAAGGAATCGAAGATCGTTTTGGTGTCGGTTCATTGTCAAGATGCATAACTGCTCTTCGTTTTTAGTCCAAAAAAACCTAGGTATGTAATGTGCGCTTTTTGTAACCGCCACTCCGTGATTAATCCCAGTTAATAAGTCGTGGATGAAAACCTGTACATCACTATTCACCTCACCCGCTTTAGGGTATTTAAAAGTGTCAAGCTCTGGGTATAACCCACCATACATAGGCATGTGCATCTCCTTAACGGCACTTTCGTCAAATCTGTAGTATGCGAGTTTATTTCCATCGGGCGACCATTTTATTCCGTTATCATCACCAAATTCTTCTTCGTAAACCCAATCAGTAGCTCCGTTTATTATGCTGTTTGCAAGTCCGTCATTTGTGACTTGAGTTTCAGAGCCTTCTAATAGATTTGCTATAAAGACATTGTTGTTCCTAACGAATGCAACTTTATCAGCTGATGGAGAAAAGGCTGCTAATCTCTGCTGGCCTTTTGAGAAATCGGTTAATGGCTTAGCGAGCTCAGTTGATTGTGTGTCGTAGATATAGTAATCTGCATAAAATGAATGTCTATATAAGCTATTGGTATTTGTGGTGAGTAGTATAAACCTCTCGTCAGCACTAAAAAAGTAATCTGTAATATATTCCCTTGCGTCTTCAAAGGCTTCGAGAGAAGTTACTATAGTAGCAACTTTTTCCCCAGATTTGTAAGAGTACATATTTATAGAAGATCCTTCTTCTTCAGTAAGCCCGCTAGTAGTGTAATGAGTACCGCTAGCCATAGAGCGAATTCCCCATACACCATCAGATCTAAACTCTCCGCCCCAAATTTTTTCGTTGGAGAAGGTTTGGGCTGAAACAGAAAAACACATTATAAAAGTGCTTAAAGCGAGTAGGAATGTGAGTTTGTTTGTAAAATATTTACGCATCTGAATTATCGAATTAATTGCTGTTTACTTTTGACAGCGTACAAGATAGTCATAAGACAACATTTAAGAGCAATGCCTAAGAATTATAGAGATGTTTTTCAAAATATATTGCCCCCAGAAAGATTGCATTTTGAGGGTGATGTTATGGAGCTTCACTCTAAAGATGAAACTGAGGATCTTAGATTTTATCCAGATGTCGTTGCAGAGCCTGAGACTACGGATGAAGTTTCATTATTAATGAAAGTCGCTTTCGAACATGAAATTCCTGTTACGGCAGGTGGAGCTAGAACAGGTCTTAGTGGTGGGGCTTTAGCCGTAAAGGGTGGGCTTGTCTTGTCTCTCAGAAGAATGAATAAGATTTTGCTTATCGATGAGAATAACCATCAAGCTATAGTAGAGCCAGGAGTTATCACAGAAGTGCTCTCAAACAAAGTGGCTGAGAAAGGCCTTTTTTACGCTGTTGATCCTGCATCTCGTGGAACATGTACGATAGGAGGCAACTTGGCGGAAAATAGTGGTGGGCCAAGAGCAGTGAAATATGGTGTGACTAAGGATTGGGTTTTAAATCTTGAAGTTGTACTTGCTGATGGAAGGATAATTGAAACAGGTGCTAACACTTTAAAAAATAGTACAGGATATAATCTTACAGCACTGATGGTTGGTAGCGAAGGAACTTTAGGAATAATAACCAGAGCGACTCTAAAGCTCCAGCCTTTACCTAGGTTTCAGGCATTAATGTTCGTTCCATTTAAGAGTGTGATTCACGCTTGTAAAACAATATCTGAAGTTTTTAAAGCTGGGTCAATGCCTAGCGCTCTCGAATTTATGGAACGAGATGCAATGGTTTTAGCTCAAAAGTTTACAGGAAATACTGAGATAAAGCTATGCTCAAGTGATGAAGCGTATTTGCTGATTGAGGTAGATGGCTTTGATGAGTCTGAGATTATGCCTCAATGCGAACGGATGTTAACTGTACTAGAAAATAATGGTGGAGGTGAGGTGTTGTTCGCGCAATCAGAAGCTGAAAAAGAAAAACTTTGGTTTTTAAGACGGAGAGTGGGAGAGGCCGTTAAATCTGCTAGTGTTTATAAAGAAGAGGACACTGTGGTTCCTCGTGGAATGCTGCCAGAACTTTTAACAAAGGTGAAGACCATAGGCCAGAAGTATGGTTTTAGGTCAATCTGTTATGGGCATGCTGGAGATGGAAATCTCCATATAAACATCTTGAAGGACGAGTTGAGTGATGAGGTTTGGTCTAATGGATTGAAGATGGCTATTAGGGAACTGTTCGACGCAGTTGTGGGAATGGGAGGTACTTTAAGCGGTGAGCATGGCATAGGTTTAGTCCAAAAGGAGTTTATGGATATTGCCTTTTCTCCTGTCGAACTATCTGTTTTAAAGATGATTAAAGACGTCTTTGACCCTAAAGGAATCCTAAACCCAGGAAAAATGTTTCCAAACGTGTAATTGTGGATATTCTTCAATTTCAGTGCGTATAATAAATGAAATGTAGAATTATCTTTATTCTTTAAATAAAGGAATAGAGAAGATGGCACAAGATTTATTGAAAGGGAAGAAAGGTATAATTTTCGGTGCGTTGAATGATATGTCAATAGCTTGGAAAGTTGCGGAGCAAGCAGTTGCTCAAGGAGCAGAGATTGTTCTTACAAACGCACCTATCGCAATGCGAATGGGCACGATTGACGAGCTCGCGGCAAAGTGTAATAACTGCCCCGTAATACCAGCAGACGCTACTAGCGAGGAGGATATTCAAAACTTGTTCGAAGGCGCTATGGAGCATTTCGGAGGAAAAATAGATTTCGTTTTGCACAGTATAGGTATGAGCCCTAACGTTCGTAAAGGCAAGCACTATACGGATATTAATTACAAGTTTTTACAAACTACTCTTGATGTTAGTGCTATTTCACTTCATAAAACTTTAGCTACTGCTAAGAAGCTCGATGCTCTGAATGAGTGGGGCTCTGTTGTTGCTCTTTCATACATCGCAGCACAAAGAACTTTCCCGGATTACGGTGATATGGCTGACGCAAAATCTCTTCTTGAAAGTATTGCAAGAAGCTTTGGTTATCATTATGGTATTGCTAAAAAGGTTAGAGTTAACACTATTTCGCAATCACCTACGATGACTACTGCTGGATCTGGAGTGAAAGGATTCGATGAGTTTATTGCGTACTCTGAATCTATGTCACCCCTAGGAAATGCAGATGCTTTGTCTTGCGCAGATTACTGCATTTCAATGTTTAGTGATCTAACTCGTTATGTGACTATGCAAAATTTATTCCACGACGGTGGATTCTCTAACACAGGTGTGAGTATGGATGTGATCTCTAAATTTGCTCCCGAGGAAAATAATGAGTAAAATAGTTGTTCTCCTATAGTTAATCTTTAATTAGATAGTTAATTAGAAGTAAATTCTCTTCTTCCGACTTTCCGAGTGATGATGTCTTTATCCATATCCCAACCTCTTGCCGGGCTATATTCTCGACCGTAAAAAATTATCTGAAGATGTAATTTATTCCACTTTTCCTTGGGGAATAATCTCTTCGCGTCTTTCTCAGTGACTTCCACATTTTTACCTGTAGTTAGCCCCCATCGATACATTAGCCTATGTATATGTGTGTCAACAGGAAAAGCCTCCACACCAAATGCTTGTGACATCACAACAGAAGCAGTTTTATGTCCCACTCCAGGAAGTTCTTCTAAATGCTCAAAACTCTCTGGAACAAGTCCATCATGTTTTTCCACTAAGATTTCAGACAGTCTGTGAATGGCTTTCGATTTTCTTGGAGACAGTCCACACGGCCTGATAATCTGTCTGATTTCATCAACATTTTGCTTCATCATGTCCTGAGGCGTTGAAGCAAGTTCGAAAAGTTTAGGGGTGATTAAATTCACTCTCTTGTCGGTGCACTGAGCAGAAAGTAAAACGGCGATAAGTAGAGTATAAGTATCTGTATGATCAAGAGGTACAGGAGTCTCAGGGTAGAGCCTCTCAAGTTCCTCAATTATATAATCTACTTTATCTAGCTTTCGCATTGTAACAATTTTATACTAATCGCAATCTCGGTAAAGGCTTGACATTCTATTAGTGAATATAAACTCAGTATCCCAATAAGGAAAATGAAATTCACAGACGTTTTCTTGATCTTCGTAAACCTCCATGAACATTTTTACCATAAAACTATTTGTACTGCAATTTTTAACTGTAAACTGTTCCGATTCTAAATATAGGTAGCAGATGTCATAATCGTATTCAAAGCCTATAAAGTCAAATTCAATTTTATGACTATTGTTCGTAAACATAATATGATTCAGTACGTAGTCAGCAATTAATGAGTCAGTCTTTACGTGCTGATTTTCAGCTCCTATTTCAAGATCGAGTCCCTCATGTGATCTTTCTATAGCAAGTTCAAGGTCATCAGTAAAGACATTCATAACCACTTGAAGAGTCTTTGTCTCATTATTATAGTCGAAAGTCGATTTAGTAAAGTGAATATCGTGGTTAGAACTCGCGATAAACAGACACATAAGTAGTACTCGAATCATTTGTTAAAGGTATATATTTATAGCATGGAGTCAATGGATGTTTTCGCAGACGAAAGAGCAGTAGAATTACTTGATAAATTACAGAGTTCAGATAGGATTGTTCTAACTGCACATAGGGGGCCGGATGGCGATGCTGTGGGCTCAACTTTAGCTCTTTGGAACCATTTCAAAGAACATGGGATTGTTTCAACTGTGGTTCTGCCTGATCCATACCCTGAGTTTATTCATTGGATGAATGGGCACGATGAAATAATTCTTCACTCTGATCAACCTGAGCTTGCAGAAAAGTTAGTGAAAGAAGCAGAGGTTTTATTTGTTCAGGACTATAATGACCCTTCCAGAGTTGGCGATCTTCAGAATGCTTTGGAAAAGACTGAGGCATTTACAGTGATGATAGATCATCATCAAAAACCCACTGACTTTGTTGACTTGATGTTCTCTGACGATAAAAGTTGCTCTACTTGTGAAATGATTTACAGGCTTATAGAACGTTGGGGTGAAGCTTCTAAACTATCTATTAACACGGCCTCTTGTATCTATTGCGGAATAATGACAGATAGTGGTTCTTTTAGATTCCCATCAGTTTCTCCTAAGACACATCAAATTGTCGCCGCCCTTATCGAAACGGGTATGGATCATTCAAAAATTCACTCCAGAGTTTATGATTCAAGTAGAGAGGGGAAGCTTAAGCTTATAGGATATGCGCTCAGTGAAAAACTACAGGTTTTCCCTAAATTTCACGCAGCTATTATATCACTTTCAGCTGCGGAACTTGAAAGATTTGGTTATCAAAAGGGAGATACTGAAGGGCTGGTTAATACTGCTCTCAGTATAGAGGGGGTGAATTTTGCTGCTTTTATTCATGAGTCTAAAGACAGAATAAAGATGAGTTTCCGTTCTGTTGGAGATTTCAGTGCTAGAGATTTTTCAGCTAACCATTTTGGCGGCGGCGGTCATCACAATGCTGCTGGAGGAGCATCGACAGATTCGTTAGAGCAAGTTGTAGCAAGGGTTATCGATCTTCTCCCTAATTATGCTTCAGACCTTGATTATCCTGCTCCTTGATACAGACAGGTTCTACTTTGGCCTAACTCTAATTAGTTAAGTCCTGCATAAGCCAAGCAGGAATAGCTTTGTCAAGCATAATATACACATTTTCAAATCCACTTTGCCCGCCATAATATGGGTCGGGAACTTCTCCGTTATTTGGTAAAACTAGATTTATCTTAGATTTTTGCACTTCGTTTTCTGCTAAAGCGCAAAGGTCTTTATAGTTACTTTGATCCATGACTAGTATCAGATCGTAATAGTCAAAATCTTCTTGTTTAATTATTCTAGATCTTTGAGAAGTTATGTCATGACCTTTTATTGCCATAATTTCAATTGATCTGCTGTCTGGTTTACATCCTTCATGATGGTTTATAGTACCCGCAGAATCAGTTTCAATGTTAAGGCCTAAACTTTCTGCGTGATGAATAACCAATCCATGTGCAATAGGAGATCTGCAGATATTCCCAAGGCAAACTGTTAAAATTCTATGAGGAGCTTTTGTCATGAAAATAAATAAGTCAAGTTCTGTATTGATGCTTGCCTAGGACAATTAATATTGAGGGGCTAAGTAAAATACATGATAAAAAAAACGGAACTAAATGAATAGTCCCGTTTTTAAAATTTAATATTATTACTAGTAAATATGTGACTAGTGAATAGCAAGTTTTTTCTCTAAATCATCAAGGTACTTTCTAAAGTGCTTATCAGTTTCACTTAAGTTATTTACAGTTCTGCAAGCGTGAAGTACGGTAGCGTGATCTTTTCCTCCGCAGTGAAGTCCAATGTTAGCTAGAGATGATTTAGTCATCTTCTTAGAGAAGTACATTGCAATTTGACGAGCTTGTACTATCTCTCTCTTTCTAGTCTTAGACTTAAGTAGTTCGATAGGAAGGTCAAAGTAGTCACAAACAACTTTCTGTATGTAGTCTATGCTCACCTCACGAGCTGTGTTCTTAACGAACTTGTCTATCATCTGACGAGCAAGATCTAAAGTAATCGCTTTTTTATTGAGGCTGCTTTGAGCAATTAGTGAGATTAAAGCTCCTTCTAATTCTCTTACATTCGTAGTGATACTATAGGCTAGGTATTCTACAACTTCGCGTGGCATATCAATACCATCTCCGTACATCTTCTTCTCAAGAATAGCCATACGGGTTTCAAGAGAAGGTGTTTGAAGATCTGCGCTTAGCCCCCACTTGAATCTACTAAGTAGCCTCTGCTCCATGCCTTGCATTTCAACAGGTGGTTTGTCAGCTGTTAGAACAAGCTGTTTCCCTGTTTGGTGAAGGTGGTTGAATATGTGAAAAAACACGTCTTGTGTCTTTTCTTTTCCGCTAAAAAACTGAACGTCGTCAATAATCAGTACATCTATCATTTGATAGAAGTGACTGAA
>TARA_B110000459_G_scaffold203506_1_pt1 | contig 12033 bp, 9 predicted proteins | sample TARA_B110000459 | Tara Oceans TARA_B110000459 (sample SAMEA4398296) | marine metagenome | biome: Polar Biome; feature: [SRF] surface water layer (ENVO:00010504); material: water (ENVO:00002006), including particulate matter (ENVO:01000060) such as... | depth 5 m | reverse complement strand
TGTTGTTGTTGTTGTTGCCTTTGCTCTCGCGATTCTTCGCGATGGATGTTGCGTTCAATTCTTTGAATATTCTCACTGTTCAACTCTTCTTCTTCTTCTTCTTCTCGCGCTTTCTCGTCGTCGACAATGTTGCGATTTCTCCTCGATGCGAGTAATCTTTGCTGCGTCGCCGCATCAGATCGAGGTTGGAGAAATACTCTGCGTTGCGCGTTGCGTTGTCGCATTTGGTGCACGTACGGTGACTCGCCCAAACTCGCCGCTTCTTCCGAAGACATGGCCCCGTCGCCGAGCTTCGCCGTATCTTTCTTCGCGCCCATCATCATGACTCTCACCGGTACGTCGCCTACGACAGCCATTCTCGCCATGTTTTGCGTCGGCGTCAACACTTGTCGGAACCAACTTGTCTTCTTTGTTTCTTGCGCGGAACCTAAACTCGGGACGGAATACTCGTGCGGCTGCGCGTGTTGCACCGCCGGATATTCCGGCACCGCGCTGAACTTTGCGTCCTCGTCGCCGGCTTTCTTCTTCGCCGCTACCGTTTTCGCCGCCGCTTCTTCGAGTTCCGCCATTGGCGTTTTTAAGAATTTCGGGTCGATGCCTTGCTCTTTGTAATACTCCTCCTCGACGACGGTCGGTTCGTGTTTGGACATGTGAATGGCGTCTTGCCATCTTTGCATGGACCCGTACACGTCTTGGCCGGCTTTGACCGCTTTCTTGTGCTCTTGCAAAAATTCCGCGGCCGAGTTCACGGCTTCTACGTAATACCCACCAATCATCTCTTTCCAAACTTGGTCGTGGATTTCGCGGTCTTCTTCGTATTCTTGGACTTTCCTGCCGTCCGCGGTGGTGACCACGGTTCCGTCGCCAATCGGCACTCTCTTCGGTCTGCCGCTTTCCGGATCAATGACCACTTTCGTGTTCATCTTCTCCTTCCCGTCTGGGCCAATTTGAATGCCGCTCTCTTGCTGCGCTAACGCCGACAAGTGCGGCTCGCCGTCCACCACGCGAAACTTTCCGTCATCTAAGCCTTTCATGCCAATCGTATCCGGCTCTAATCCAACCTTGGCGGCGCCCCACAACGCGTGCGCTAAAAACGTATCGTCTCTCTGGTAACTCTCGCAATTACCCGTTTCTCCGCTCGTTCGCCCAAAAGTCACAATCGCAATGTTTTCTTTCGGCAACATGAAAATAGCGGACCCTTTATCGCCGAGAGTCATCGCCACGAACGACGTCGTCGACGCGCCGAAAAGAGGACCGCGCAAATTCTTCGCCGCGTGGCCGCACGGGGTCGACCCCAACGCCACCGGCGAACAGCACGTCGCTTTCTTCGGGATTTTCTCGTCTTTCTCCAACGGTTGGTGCACCCACGTCAATAACCCGTGCTTATCGTTTTGCTCGGTTTGCGTGAACACCTCGTACGCGAAGTCTTTGTTGAACAACTGAATGGAATGCCCCGTTTTGTCTAAAGTCACGCCTTTGTTCAAAAACAGCTGCGCCAACTTCAACGCGTCTCTGCAAGACAAACTGAACCTCCCGGTGAGCGAAAATTCCCCGTCCGTTTGATCGTCGCCGTTCAAAAAAGCCTCTTGCAACCCGAGCGGTTCTAAAACCGCCTTTGTCGCCCACTCCTTCGCGTCTCTCTTCACCCGTCTAAACACCGCGTGCTGAATCGCATCCTCCACGACTTTCAAATACAACGAATTCCTGTGATCTCTATCGAAACTATCGTCCAAATCCCACTCTTGTCCGGGTTCGTTCGCTCTTTGGTTCTCTTCTACCGCGCCGCCGTGCGTTTGCTGCAAAATATGCCTCGCCGTCACCGTCGTATCTTTCCCGAAAATCTCAACCGCTAACGGCGTGTAATCTAACAGCGGCTGATCGAGTTCAATCAACCCGTCTTTCACCGCGGCACCAATCATCGCCAGCGATAAAAGCGCGCCAGATGTATCCGTCGTCCTTTTCGCGTTTGGACTCGAGGCAAAACCTGGGTAGTTTTCGTGCACGATGGCGCCGTCCTTGGCGACTAAGAAGCAGTCTCGCCCAGGGAGGACCGAGAGACGCGCGTCTGCCGTCTGTGTATTCGTAGTGTATGATGAATAACGACGCGTAATAAAAGAAACGTTCATAACGGTGAGTCGTACTCTAAAACGAGGATCGAAAGAAAGACGAGACGCGCGCCAAAAGATGATTTTTAAACGAGAGAGAGAGAGAGAAGAGGAAGAAGAGGACGACAAATGTTCCCCGACCTCTAAATGCGAGCCGCGGCTCTCTCGGATGAGATACAAAAAGAGAGAGAGAGACAAAAAGAATACACGTACCTCTAAGCTGCTCTGACTCAAACCTTTGGACGCGGGGGTGGCGAATTGCCACTCTCCTCCTCCCTCGCTGCCGTGCGCGTCCTTTTGTGCGCTGTCGTCATCATCCTCCGCGGTGATGGTCTCGGGCGTTGTTCTCGTCGTCGTTTTCCCCAAAGAAGAGGATGGATTTTGTTCTTCGAACGATGCCAACTCTTTCTGCGCGTGCACACCTGTTATACTCGTCGCCTCAAAGAGAATAATAAGAAACAACAGCGAGGACGAAACGACGGCGAAGGAGAACGTCATCGTTCGTCCGTTCGTCGTCCTCCGCGAGTTCGTCGTCATTATCCTCTCTCTCCTATACGTGTGTGTGATTTTTGACGGGTAGTCTCTTTTGGTTCTCGTTGTGTTCTTGTTAAACCCTACCTACGGTAATAAACCCTAAACAAAAAGTGCTCTAAAAAGTTGTGGGGAATATGCACAAAAAGCAGAAGAATTTCATCGCATCATAGAACACATATTTTAAGACACAGACACGCGCGCGCTCATTATTTAACCAAGTCGTCGTGCGCACGGAAGAGCGCAACACTAGTACTCCAGCAGTGGTGAAACTCGTTTTTTATTATTAAAGTTCTCTTTGAATGATTTATTAAAGTTCTTTTTACGTTGAATTATATACACTAATACGAGCTTAACGAAAGAAGGAGAGAAAAAAAATGGTGGCGGTTGTGGTACCCTCCCCTGGGGGTGTTCCTTTTTTTTCTTCCTTTGTGTTCGCGACGACTTTGACGACGACGGCTTCGTGGTGTTCTCCTTCTCGAGGAGGAGGATCAGCTGCTCGTGGAGGAAAACGCGCGTTTCGTTTTAAAGCGGTTTTTGTTGCGAAAGGAGGAGGAGAAGGATTTGTTGGACGAGAATGGATAATTGGAGAAGAACAGAAAAGCTCTCGTGGTGGTTTTTTAACGAACTGTAGGAGGAGGAGTAAAAAGAGGAGTGGTGCGACGAAGATCACGAAAAGCGTTTTAGACGAGGAGAAAGAGGAGAAGAACACAGAGAACGGCGATTTTACCGCCAAAAGTGTTGGTAAAAATCAGTGTCACTATTGCGACCGAACCGCGTCCTCTCGATGGTACAAGAACAAGACCCAATGCAACGCCTGCTATAACCGAGCGAGACGAATTCGGATTAAGAATGATCTCCAAACGCACTCGTGCGAAATGTGTCAAACGTCGAGTTCGGTCGAGTGGTACCGAAACAAGTTCGTCGGCGGGAAAACTGGGCGGCTGTGTCATTCGTGTTACTGTCGGGAACGAGCGACGGCGCTCGACGTGAGGTGCGCGCAGTGTCAGAACGAAAGGACGAGCGGGAACTGGGCGATACCGAAGAATAAAGGCAAGTTTAAACACGGAGATCGGTTGTGTAACGCTTGCTACAGAAGGGAATTATTTTCTTTGAAAGTAGAGGCGCGACGCGAAGAGGAAAAAATTACGACGAGCGAAGGAGGAGGAGGAGGATCGCATATGTATTCGCGTCGATGATTTATTTATCATTATTGTACAAATATATATTATCTAATGTTGATGATGCTACCTACGTATGTAAAAAAGCTCTATCTAATCTCTCATCACAGCTTACTCCTTGATCGTAAAGAAGAAGAAGAAGAAGAAGAAGGACTCGTCCACGATATCACCTTCCCCGGGTTCATTATGTTCAAAGGATCCAACGCTTTCTTTATCGACCTTTGGATATCAATGTGCGCCTCGCCGTGTTCGCGGACGATGTGTTTCATCTTCCCGACGCCAACGCCGTGTTCGCCCGAAGCGACACCTCCGACGTCTAACGCGGCGTTGACTAACTCCTCTTCTAATTTGTGTAACTCTTTTTCGTTATCGTCGTTGAACGGAATTAAGCAGTGGTAATTGCCATCCGCGATGTGGCAACACATCACGCACGGGAATCTCGCTCGTTTAAACAACCTTTCTGCGTTGGCGATCGAGTCCGCGAGTTTCGAAATCGGTACGCACACGTCCCCGACGTAAACTTTCTCTTTTTTGTGCGTGCCCAACTGTATGCCGCGATATCGCATCGCCCCAAGATAGCATCCTCTTCTCGCTTCCCAAATTGAATCCAACTCGTCGGCGTTTTTCGCAAACTGTATCGTGCTCTTTCGACAGTTTTTCGAGGTCGCGAGTTCGATGAAACGGTCGTAATCTGCTTTCGCTCTCTCGTATCCGCCTTCGTCGGGTAGCTTGGAATCCACAAACTCTAAAAATAACGTAGGCGTTTCAATCATTTTCGTCTTAAACACGACGTTTGAGACTTGCACGCCTTCCGAGTTTAACATTTCGCACCTCAACAGCGTCTCCAAATTGGCGTTTCGCGCCAACACGACTGTTTCCGCGGCGTCGCGAACCGTTTCAAATTGCACCACCGCCCCGACTCTCGTTTTTGGAATCGGAAACAATTTCACGGTCAGTTCCGTGATCACGCCTAAAGTGCCTTCCGCGCCTAAAAACAGAGCGTTTAACTCGTACCCCGTTGAGCTTTTCCTCACGTTTCGTCTGGTTTCGATGCACTCGCCTTTCGGCGTGACGACTTTCATGCTCACGATATTTTCCTTCGACGTTCCGTACTTGAGCGTTGACAATCCGCTCCCCCCCGTGCTCGCCATCCCGCCGACGCTTGGATTCGAGGACGGATCCGGGCCGAATATAAACCCATACGGTTCTAAAAACGTATTCAACTCGTTCTTCAACACGCCCGCGCCGACCGTCGCGGTGCGTTGCATCTCATCCATCGACATCGTTTTCAAAAGCGACACGTCCAAAACAATCCCACCAAAGTACGCCACGCACCCGCCTTCCAATCCCGTCCCGGCGCCTCTCGGAACCACTGGTTTCTTGAACTCCGCGCACGCGCGAACGATATTTTCAACCTCTCGCGTTGTTTTCACTCGCACCACAGCCTCCATCAGTTCTCCTCCTCCTTTACGTCCGTGTGCGTTGCCCATATCTCTTTTGCACGATTCAAAGAACTCCCCCGTCGTGTGCACTCTCGACGACGCGTCGTTTTCGTCGTCGTCATCATCTGCGAGCGCTTTTCGTAATCGCTCGAGAAAGAATTCATTTTCCTCACACTCTTCCTTTCTCGATGACGATGATGATGATGATGATGTGACGCGCATTCTTTACGACGAGACGTGCTCACTCTCTCTTTGTTCCGCGAAGAAGCTTTTCTTCGTGCACGAAGTTTACTCTTTTCCTCAAACTCTTCCTCCTTTCTCGACGACGACGATTAAGCTCATTCTCAAAAACGAGAGACGTACTTATTAAACTCTCTCTTTAGTGTTATTCATGCGGCGTTGTTGCTTTGAAGGAATCGAGATGGAAGCTTTTGGAAAGTTTTTTCAATCGTCACAACTTGTATTCGTGCGTATTCGAATACAACAACGCGCAGATATTACGAACGCGTTCGTCAAAGAGATCTAATAGAATATACACACATATATATATATTAAAGCAACGGAGGAAGAATGAATTTTGGAGGCATGCCCCGCGGGGGCGGACGGAAGGTAACATAGATTTGTTCTCGGATATATGCGTTTTCGTCTTTGACGCGACTACTCTTTGTGGCTGCGGTTCTCGTGCCGCAATGAGAAGAAATCCAATCCATCTTTTTTTTTCCTGCTTTCGCGCGCGAGTGTATCGGAGGAGTCGATCTCTTCTTTCTCAGAGATGATCATCCCTCTCTCTTTTTGTGTGCCGCGGAGCATTCGAGAGGGAGATCGGGTTTTCCAAAACGCGCGCTTCGTAAGAGAGAGAGAGAGAGAGAGACAAACGGATGATGTGGTTTCCGATCTCCCCAGGAAGGGAAAAAAGAGAGAGAGAAGACCAACGCTTGATCTCACCCAATACGAAAAGAAGTGCACGAAAAGAGAGGAAAAAAAAAACGAATCGACAGCCAAAACATAATATATCAAAGAAAGAAAGAGAAAGAGCTTTTGAAGAGAAAGAGAGAGAGAGAGAGAAAGAGAGTGTTTTTTAAGAGAAAAGAGAGACATTTTTCCTCCTTTCTCTCTCTCCTTTCTCTGTCTTCCCCGGAGGGAGGAGCGAGTTGAAAAGCAGACAGACATTTTTCGTATCACCGCGTGACACTGACCTCATCTCTCTCTCTCTCTTTTATTACTTCACGCGACGATGAAATAATACTTTATTATAGTCCAACGATACGAAACTGTACGACGTGCTCGGGATTTCGAAATCCGCGGACGCGACGGAGATTAAAAAAGCGTACAGAAAAGCGGCGATTAAGAATCATCCGGATAAAGGCGGCGACGAGGCGAAGTTTAAAGAGTGCACGCACGCGTACGAGGTTTTATCCGACCCAGAGAAGAGAGAGTTGTACGATAACTACGGCGAAGAGGCGTTGAAAGATGGCGGGGGCGGTTTCGGCGGAGGCGGAGGGTCGCCGTTTGATATTTTTGAGCAGATGTTTGGCGGGAATCCGTTTGGCGGCGGCGGTGGTGGGAGAGGAGGCGGGCGGTCGAGAGTGAGAAGAGGAGAAGACGTCGTCCACGGGTTGAAGTTATCGTTAGAGGATTTATACAACGGCGTGACGAAGAAGTTATCGCTGGCGAAGAATATTATTTGCCCGAAGTGTACCGGGACCGGGTCCAAGTCCGGCGCCTTGGGTACGTGTCGAACGTGTTCCGGTTCCGGCGTGAAGTTGGTCGTTCGACAAATTGCTCCGGGCATGGTGCAACAAATGCAAACCGTCTGTCCGGATTGTCACGGAAACGGTCAAACGATTTCGGAAAAAGACAAATGTCCGGGATGTAAAGCGCAAAAAGTGGTCCAAGAGAAGAAAGTTTTGGAAGTGCACATCGAGAAAGGTATGATGCACAACCAAAAGATTGTGTTTAACGGCGAAGCGGACGAGGCGCCGGATACCGTTCCCGGGGATATTGTTTTTGTTGTTCAACAAAAAGAACACAAGACGTTCACGAGAAAAGGAAGCGATTTGTTCTTTGAGAAGAAGTTGACGTTGACCGAGGCGTTGTGCGGGTTCAAGTTTCAAATCGAACACTTGGATGGACGAAAATTAATCGTCGGGTGCGAGCCGGGAGAGATTATTCGCCCGGGAGATTTGAAATCCATCCAAAACGAAGGCATGCCAATCCGAGGGAACCCGTTCAACAAGGGGAAAATGTTTGTGAAGTTTACCATCGAGTTCCCGAAGAACGGCGAGATGTCCGGCGATCAAATCCAAGCGTTGGAGAACATCTTACCGAAACGACCGACGGTTGAATTAGACTTGGAACACGGCGAGGAATCGGATTTGCACGACGTCGACCCGCAAGTAGAAGCGAGAAGGAGAGAAGAGGAGAAGAGAGCGGCTGGGAACGCCTACGATGAAGAGGACGAGGACGAGAGAGGAGGCGAGAGAGTGCAGTGCGCGCAACAATAAATGAAAAGAGAAAATCCGGGTCATCATCATCATCACTATCATCATCATTACTATCACCACCATCATCATTACTATCATTACCACCATAACGAAAGAGGATAAATACGCGAAAGAGAGAGAGAGAGAGAGAGTGAGAGAATAAGAGTAAGAGTTAAGAGTGAATATATATAAAATAAGAGAGCGATTACACAAACAAACAAAAAGTAATATTACATCGCGTGCGCTCTCTCTTGTCGTCGTCATCATTTGATGACACTTGAACTTTACAAATCCCAAGACGTTTCTCAGTCTCGCAATTATCATCGATAGGAAAGAATCCATCCGATTTCCTTTTGTACGTCTTCACGTCGAACGGTTGTTTGATCGTAACATCTGGATGATTTCTCGCGTCCGCCGCGTACATTTTCCTCCCCTCGTTTCGATTCAGGAATACCTCCGAAATCTCCCCGTCTTTTGAGGCGACTCGGCCTGCTTTTCTCTTCTCCTCCTCGTCCTCGTGAAAAAAGAGACCCTTCTTCTGAATCCTTTTCATCATTCACGACGCCGGCGCGAGAAAAATCCGTTCGACCCATTCGCCTCGAACGACCGATAAATTCTCCCACGCGTTCGCTCCGAAAACGTATTCAAACGCGCCGCTGTACCACACGAGAGACCATAAAACGCAAACCCCGACGTAAATTTGTACTCCGAATTTCATTTTCGAGACGTATTCGTCCACCACTTTATCCGTTTTGATGCTCGTATTCGATGAAGAAGCCTTTGGGGAAAAGTAATACGCGCACGCGGCCCAGACGAGCGGTAAGAAAAAGTACCCGAGGTGGTAGGATTTCCGGCACAAACGCCGAGCGGTTAACGTTTGTTCGCCGAAACTGATATCGTCGATGGTGGAGACGTGTGAAGGTGGTGCGTCCTGTGGAGTTTTGAGAAGATCAATAAGGGTAAGAAGAGAGAGAAACCGCGCGCGTTACGAGAGAGATGAGAAATCCAATCCAGAGAGACGAGATGTGTTTACGTGCGACTAAAAACGATGATATCATCGCGAACGAGTCAGAAAACGCACCTCCACGTCGTCGTCCTCGTCGACAGCCATGAATTCGTATATCTTCTCGTTTTGCGCGTTCTCTGTCCTCGCCCGCGCGAAACGGAGCTTTCAGAGAGCGTCGAGAGAATGAAGAACTTTTGCTCTCGCGCTTCACTTTTTCCCCACGGGACGTATAAGCTCTCTCGAGGGATTCTTTCCCGTGCGAGTACTATGAGCGGAACGAAAGAAGAATCAGACGACGCGTTCCACATCTGGCCGCAACTCAAAGGCGACAAACACTTCGTGCACTCCTTACCGTTATCCGACGTGTATTTAAACAACGACTCGACTTGGCCCTGGGTCGTTCTCGTTCCACGGGAAAACGATATGGTTGAATACCACGATTTATCGAACGAAGCGCAGATGCAACTGATGCGAGAGATGAGCGCACTCTCGAGAGTTTTATTGAAAGGGTGGCCTGAGATTGCAAAACTGAACACCGGGATGATTGGGTGCGTGTGCAGGCAATTACACTGCCATATTTTAGGACGATTCGAGAACGATACGTGCTGGCCAAATCCAGTGTGGGGAGCCTCCGAGGCGAAGAAATATAGCGAGGAGGAGGCGAAAGAAACGAGAGAGAAACTAGAGAAATTGATTAAAGAAGAAGAAGAAGAGTTGTTGTTGTTGAAGTCGTCTACAAATTAGATTTACAAGTGCGGGTAGTATTAAATTTTCCTCCACGTCGCGATGATTGCGTTCCTCAAAAGACGCGCGGTATGCGTTGTTTTTTCTCATCGCGCGCCTCGGATTAAATGGTCCCCGAGCGCTTTTTTCGCGGGCGATAACGTCATTATCTCGCACCCGGTATCGGTGACGAGTAACGTGTGTTCGCACTGCGCGGTCCACTTCCCGTCCGCGGTGACGGAAGTCCACCCGTCTTTCCACATGATGTCTCTCGTCCCGCCGATGGTCAACATCGGTTCAATCGTAAACGTCATTCCGGCTTCGATCGTCCCCGGATCGTTGTTTCGGTGGTGCCGTATCGTTGGCCCGGAATGGAACTCTTTCCCAACTCCGTGACCGACGAATTTATCCACGACGCCAAATTTGTGCTTATCAGCTATCTCGTGAATCGTCGCGCCGATTCTTCGTAAAGGCACGCCCGGTTTCACAATCTTTATCGCCGCTTCTAACGCGTCCTCGGTCACTCTGCACAACGTCTCCACTTGCTCGGAAACCTTCCCAACCCGAATCGTTCTCGAGGTATCCCCGTGATATCCGTTCAAATACACCGTCACGTCAACGTTGATGATATCCCCATCCAACAACGTCTCGTCCGGCGTGGGTATCCCGTGGCATATGCACTCGTTCAAGGATGTGCACACGGATTTCGGAAACTCGCCGTAGTTCAAAGGACTCGGGTACGCTCCCGCGTCGATGATCATCAGATGTACTTTTTCGTCGATCTCCTCCGTCGTCACTCCAGGTTTACATAAACTCTCCGCGTAATCTAAAACTTCCGCGGCTAATAAACCCGCTTTGCGCATCCCTTCGATTTCATCCGGCGTTCGAGCGAATTGATACTTCGCGTCGTTATACGGTGGTAAAACCCCGGTCTCGGCGTAATGTGGTTTCAACGTGTCTTCGTACACTTTCCTCATTTTGGTCACCGTGCCTGGTTTCAACGCTTTCCTGTTTTGAAACCCGTTTTCCTCGCGTCCGTTGACTGTGTTTTGGACTTTCTCTCGCGTTTTGTTGAGGATTTCCGAGGCGAACCCGGATTTCTTTTTGCACTCGATCGCCGTCTTCGGGGTTGAAACCGTTCTCGGTTTTGGTCTCCCATTTTCGAATCCTAATCCTCCGCCTCGGTACGCCGTCGATGCCCGCAAGAGTCGGAACTTTGCCACCAAAGGGACGTTTTTATACGTCGTGCGCATCTGATAATATTTCTCTCTCTCACTCTGTTTGTGATGCCTGCGTCGCGTGTAGTATCTGTGCGTCCGGAAAAGCTTTGAGAATGGAGCAAATTCACTTTCAGATAAAATGGAAAAGTGACGAATTTTTCCCCAAACATCCATCTTCTCGGGTGGTCGGGAGATGATGACGACGAGACCCTTTTCCTTTTCCTCTTCCTCTCGCGCGGGAGGGTGGTCTCGAGTGAGAAGCGAGAGGAGGTCGTTCTTTGCTTCTTTGAATTCTAGAAGACAAAGAGGAGGAAGAAGACAGAGAAGAGGAGGAGGAGAGCTCGGGGTTGTTTTTGCCGCCAACGCGGAGGACACGAACGCGTGCGAGAAGGAGGAGGAGGAAAAGCAGAGCGTAACGACGACGACGACGACGGTACTAAAAAGCAAACAGAGGCAGAGAGACCATCGGAAACGAAATCGCGCGCGGAACAAAGAGAAAAACGACGAGGTTGTTCGAGAGGTTTTGGAACGGTTTTTACAGGTGTTGAAACCGTTGTACGAGGAGGAAAAGGAAAAGGAGGAAAGTTCGTCGAAAGAACACCAACAACTCGATTCTTCGTTTCGAGCGATGTATAATATGAGACAAAGAAGAAACGAGGAGGAGGAGGAAAGTTTCTCTCCTCCTCCTAATCCTTGGGCGATGACGACGACGACGACAATAATAGATTGGTCTCGGTTTCCGAAGAGCGCCGATCCGGCGCGGGCTATAGGCACGGCGAAGAAAACGTCGGCGGCGAGAGGCGTTCGGAAACGGAAACAGATTGAACACATTTACGAAGCGTTGCGCTCGCGAAACGTGTTAGGCGGTAGTGATGGTAGTAGTAGTGGTAGTAGTAGTGGTAGTAGTAGTAGTGAGCATAGCTGCGGTAGTAGTAGCGGTAGTACGAGGAGTAAAAAGAAGACAATCGTGGATTTCGGATGCGGGACGGGGAACCTTCTCTTAGCTCTGGCTTTCCTGTTTCCCGAACACGACTTTATCGGCGTCGATTTGAACGAAACGTCCATTCGTATGCTCGACGAACGCATAGAAAGCGCGAAGTTAACAAACGTGCGATCGAAATTATCTTTAATCGAAACGTTCGACGAGGATTTTGATGTCGCGTTGGCGTTACACGTGTGCGGTAAAGCCACAGACGTCGTTTTGCAGACGTGCGTGGAGAAGCAGAAAGATTTCGCGTGCGTGCCGTGTTGCGTGGGGAAAGTACAAGCGAACGGACATCGCTCGGTTGGCGGAATGCGCAAAAAATTAATAAACGTGGACGTCGTCGGTTCGAAGAACAAT
>TARA_B110000459_G_scaffold203996_1_pt1 | contig 12103 bp, 9 predicted proteins | sample TARA_B110000459 | Tara Oceans TARA_B110000459 (sample SAMEA4398296) | marine metagenome | biome: Polar Biome; feature: [SRF] surface water layer (ENVO:00010504); material: water (ENVO:00002006), including particulate matter (ENVO:01000060) such as... | depth 5 m | reverse complement strand
AGCGTTTTGATCACGATCATATCTTATGTCAGATCTTGCACGGGGCCCAGGATCGAAAGATGGGCTGGGTCGTACAGGGGCGCAACGGCGCATCGCGAACAGTCACACCGTCGGAATCGACCACCGGGTTCGCTCGGGGCCAAGATTCGCGATGCGATCACACCCGAGGTTGGCCATTGACGTCTCCAACTCGGCGCACAAAATTTCGAGGAGACGCTGCACCCCAAACTGGCCTCCCGCAGCAAGCGCCCAACATTGAAGGCGTCCGAGCGCTACCGCCTTCGCTCCGAGTGCCAACGCCTTGCAGACATCGGAGCCACCTGTGAATCCGCCGTCGATCATGACGTCGGCTGAGCCACCAACCGTTTCAACGATCTCTTCGAGAACCTCGATGGTCGAGATGTTGTGGTCGAGAGTTCGACCACCATGATTCGACACATAGATACCTGCACATCCGCGGTCGACACCTGACCGGGCATCATTTGTTGAAAGGACGCCCTTGAGAACAACCGGTAACGAGGTCGCTGCACAGATCCACTCCATGTCGTCCCAGGTGGTGCGTTTGCGGAACTCAGAGTCGTACCCCAGTCCGGCGAGATTTTCCGGATGAGCGTGCAACGCCTGACTCCACGTGAACCCGTCGAGGAGGACCCGATCGCGACGCCCAACTACCGGCGAATCAGCCGACACGATGATTGCGGCAAACCCTGCAGCTTCGACGCGCGCGATAACCGCAGCGAGCCAGCCGCGGTCGCCCCCGACATACAGTTGGAAGAAGTGGCGGCCGGGTGCTGTTGCTGCCACGTCTTCCCAGGCGTCCGACGCAAGCATTGCGCACGTGCTCGAAGTTCCAGCTGTTGCTGCTGCTGCTGCTGCGAGGACGGCGCCCTCCGGGTGATACAGCGAGGCGGCGCCGACCGGAGCCATGACGATCGGCAATCGAAGCGGTACGCCGACAAAGCTGCTGCTGACGTCGACTTCACCGACGTCGACAAGCACCTGCGAGATCAGCGCGAGCCGGTTCAGGGCAAGCGTGTTGCGGTCTGCTGTGACCTCCCTACCCGCCGCCGCGTCCCCCCAAAGAAAGTGGGAATGATCCAGAGTGCCCCGAGCCCGCTCGACGAACTGCTCAACCGACACAAACGATGTCACAGCACCGCTCGATACCGATGTCGTTGGTTCGCGGCCGAGCGAATCGTTGGCCATTCGTCAGCCCCGAAGCCGAAAATTGAACATATCATGCATGATATATGACTAGGTCGCTTGACGAGAGGCCCTGCACGACGGCAGTGGCTCTGACGCCTCTATGACAAGCACCGGAGCGACTTCATGAGCGTGCCGGGCCGCGATCTGATCTGGAATTCCGGCGCCGACCATGCGAGCGGGCGGCATCTCCCCAAACCGGTTGTCTACGGCTTGCTGGCATACGCCATTGTGATCCTTGGAGCCAACTGGCCAGTCATGGCAACAGGGCTCCGGTCGATCACCCCGATCTGGATGGCTGCAATGCGAATAGGTGGCGCTGCAATTCTCGTCGGCGCCGTCAGCGCCGTCAGCGGAAATGTGATCGTGCCACCGCGGCGTGACCTGCCGATCATCGCCTCGGTTGCCGTCTTTCGGCTGGCGATTTTGATGACGCTCGTCTTTTTCGCGCTTCGACTCCTCCCTGCGGGGCGGGCATCGGTTCTCGTGTGGACGAGTGCCCTCTGGACGGTTCCAATCGCGGGCGTCTTCCTCAGAGAGAAGATCTCGAGGCCGAAGTGGACTGGTCTCCTCGTCGGCTTGATCGGCGTCGTCGTGATCTCAGAGCTGTGGGACAACGACTGGCGCCAACGGGACGTGATAACCGGTACCGGCCTCCTCCTCGCAGGAGCATTGGTCAACGCGTCGACCGCAGTACACATCCGCCGACATCGATGGACAATGACACCCTCCCAAGCGCTGCCGTGGCAGCTCGGGATCGCATCGATCCTGCTGACGCTGCTCGCGCTCATCGTTGAAGGCGTTCCCTCTATCCAGTGGACGCCTCAACTCAAATTGATCGTTCTGTATCAGGCTGGACTCGCGACAGGCACGGCGTTCTGGGCGCAGATCGTCGTGCTACGAAACCTGTCCGCGGTGTCAACAAATCTCTCGATGATGGGGATTCCGGTGATCGGCGTTGTCTCGTCGATCATCGTTCTCGATGAACAGATCACCTTCGCACTGACGCTTGGCATGGCACTCGTTATCACCGGCGTGTCAATCAACATATTGTCGGACCGCCAAACGGACGACGACCACACACAGAACAAGATCTGACATTATGTATGATCATGCGATGGAACCGCTCCGGGTAGGACTCATTGGACTGGGCTGGTGGGGTGGAGTCCTCGCCCAGAAGACCGGAGGGGCCGGGGTCGACATCGTGAGCTGCTTCGCTCGAACCGTCGCAACGCGAGACGACTTTGCCAAGGCATACACCTGCTCATCTGCGTCTTCCGTCGACGAGATGCTGTTGGATCCAGACGTCGAGGCAGTCCTGGTCGCAAGCCCTCACTCCACCCACAGCGATTTGGTGATCCGGGCAGCCCAAGCGGGAAAGCACGTGTTCTGTGACAAGCCCTTCACACTTGATGTCGCTAGTGGAAAACGTGCGATGGCTGCCACCGACGCTGCCGGAGTGGTACTCCAAGTCGGACACAACCGTCGCCGACAACCGGGGACCCGACGTTTGAAGCACCTGATCGACAGTGGTGGCCTCGGCACCATCGTCTACGCCGAGGCCAATATGTCGCTCCCTAAAGAGCTGACGCCGCGAGGTGGCTGGCGAGGCAACCCAGCGGAAAGCCCCGCCGGCGGCATGACTGGGCTGGGCGTGCACATGGCTGACAACCTCATGTATCTCCTCGGGCGACCGTCGCGCGTATTCGCCTTCAGCCGACAGGTCCTGGGCCGCAGCGACCTCGATGACGTCACTACGGCAAACCTCGAATTCAAGAGTGGCCCACTCGCAGTACTCAGCACGTCACTGGTGATTCCCGACATCTGTCGAACAGCAGTCTGGGGCATCAAGGCCGCTGCTGCAAACGAGATGGACGGAGCCCAATTTCTTTTTCAGGCAACTGGCGAAAAGGGCTGGATCACTCAGCCCATCGACGAAATCGACACCGTCGCAGACGAACTCGCCGAGTTCGCACAAAACGTACGCAACAGAACCCGGCCAGAAACCGGAGGTCCGGAGGCGCTCGAAGTCATCGCCGTGCTGGAAGGCATCGTCGAGAGCGCAGCGACCGGCCAGGTTGTCAACCTCGACGAAATACGGGCGCGGGAATGAAGGAGCATCAAGTGAGCAAAGAATCACAACGCTGGGTGTTCGATTTCCAAGATCTCGATGATGCAAAACACGCCGTCGGCGGCGACTGGGACGCCGTTCGGGGTCTCCTCGGAGGAAAGGGCGCCAACCTTGCCGACATGGCGGCACTCGGCATCCCGGTGCCGCCCGGGTTTACGATCACCACGAAAGCATGTAACGAGTTCGCTTCGCAGAGCAACCAAATGCCTGCCGGGCTGTGGGACCAGGCCGGCAGCGCACTCAAAAACGTTATGTCGCAGACTGGTCGAACTTTCGGTGGTGCTGACAATCCGCTCCTCGTCGCTGTGCGCTCTGGCGCAAAGTTCTCAATGCCCGGAATGATGGACACCGTGCTCAACGTCGGGATGAACGACGTCGTCGCTGAGGCAATGGTCGACAAAACCGGCGACGCACGGTTCGTCTTCGATTCGTACCGACGGCTCCTCCAGATGTTCGGGGCAATCGTGCTCGGTGTCGACGCAGAACGGTTCGATCACGTGCTGACGTCGGCACGCCGAGCCCACGGCGTCACTTCGGACAGCAACCTCGATGGCGATGTACTCCGAGAAATTACCGACGAGTTCAAGAAGATCATTGCAACAAACGGATCCGAACCGTTTCCCTCCGATCCGATGGATCAGTTGCAATTGTCCATCGAGGCCGTGTTCAAGAGCTGGCACAGCCGACGAGCGCGCGACTACCGCGACGCCTCGGGGATCCCCCACGATCTTGGGACAGCAGTCAACGTGGTCGCCATGGTCTTCGGGAACACGGGCCCGACCTCGGGCACAGGCGTTGCGATGTCGCGCGACGGAACCACTGGTGAACCCCACCTCGAGGGCGACTACTTGATGAACGCTCAAGGAGAAGACGTCGTTGCCGGCAACCGTCCGACTAAACCAATCTCCGAGCTCGCTGACGACGCACCCGAATGCGCCCGAGACCTTCTCGCCACAGCAAAGCAACTCGAGGCGCACTACGGCGACATGCAAGACATCGAGTTCACGATCGAGAACGGTCGCCTCTGGCTGCTGCAAACGAGAGACGGAAAGCGAACCGCTCAGGCAGCTGTGCGTATTGCGGTCGACCTTGCGAACGAGGGTCGGATCTCGCGCCAGGAAGCAGTCCGCCGAATCACGCCTGAGCAGATCGATTTCTTCCTGCACCCTCAGTTCTCGGGCGACGAGATCACTCGCCGACCTGTACTCGCGTACGGCCTCAACGTGTCACCAGGCGCCGCAGTCGGAGTGGTCGCGTTCGATCCCGACCTGGCGCAACGCTGGGCGGCTGAGGGGCGCCCGGTTGTGCTCGTTCGCCAAGAAACCAAACCTGACGATGTGCATGGGATGCTCGCTGCCGTCGGCATTCTCACCTCAAGCGGGGGTCGTACAAGCCACGCCGCACTCGTCGCCCGCCAGTTTGGCAAACCGGCTGTGACCGGTGCATCCGACCTCGATATAGACCTCGCTAATCGATGCGTCACTATTCGCAACATCACAATTGCTGAGGGCGACTGGCTCTCCCTCGATGGGACTACTGGCCGGATCTATGCGGGCCAGGTCCCCACGGTCGATCCTGATCTTGACAACGATTCACTCGCCACATTGCTCGACTGGGCCGACGACATACGGACGCTCGGGGTTCGCGCCAACGCCGACGATCCGATCGAGGCGGCTCGTGCACGCCGGCACGGCGCTGAAGGGATCGGACTGTGCCGCACGGAGCACATGTTCTTTGGGTCGGAACGGCTTCCAATCGTCCAACAAATGATCACCGCACCGACGCTCGCCGAGCAGCGCGAAGCCATCGACTTGCTCTTGCCGATGCAACGTGAGGACTTCACCGGTCTCTTCGAAGCAATGGACGGCTTGCCAGTGATCATCCGTCTGCTGGATCCCCCGTTGCACGAGTTCCTTCCGAGTTGGACCGATCTCCACCGAACAATCACCGATCTTCAACTTCGCCTCGTCAGGGCAGGTGATCTCCAGGCTGTTGAATCACTTATTACAGAACTTCACGAGACGAGTGCGATGCTGGCTCGGGTCGAGGCACTCAGCGAATCGAACCCGATGCTCGGGTTGCGCGGCGTTCGACTCGGTCTCCAACTCCCTGACCTCACCCGAATGCAGGTGCGGGCTGTGACCGAAGCAGCGGTCGGCGTCATTCGAGCCGGGGGTAAACCAAAGCCGGAAATCATGGTGCCGCTCGTCAGCCACCACAACGAACTTGCAAAGCAGCGCTTGATCATCGAGGAGGTGGCCGCTGAGGTGATGGCCGAGTCCCACGTCGACGTCCCCCTACAGATCGGCACGATGATCGAAGTCCCGCGAGCTGCGCTCACCTGCGAGCAGATTGCCGAATTTGCTGACTTCGTGTCGTTCGGCACCAACGATCTGACTCAAACCACGTTCGCGATCAGTCGTGACGACGCTGAATCCGCCTTCCTGCTCGACTATCTGAACGACGGGCTACTTGACCAAAACCCCTTCGCATCAATCGACGATGACGGAGTCGGGCAGCTGATGCGGCTCGCACTCGCCGGTGCTCGCCGTGCAAAACCAGGCATCGAGTCAGGGGTGTGTGGTGAACACGGCGGTGACCCCGCGTCGATCTCGCTCTGTCACGAGATGGGCCTCGACTACGTGAGTTGCTCGGCCTACCGCGTTCCGGTCGCACGACTCGCCGCGGCGCACGCTCAGATCCAGACCACGCAGACCACGGTCTAGCTTCCTGTCACGTTGTTTCCTTGACTCATTCGGTGTTCCGCTGTCGTCGCAGTAGCAGCCCAATTGTTCGAGGATTTTGTCTTCGGTTTCGTGCCAAAAAACGGTTGTCGGATTTTCTTGGTGATGAGCACAAAAAACTTGCAGCCGGCCAGGACCTCACCGTTGATCGTTTGTCAGAACGTGCGCGACGTTGCAGTTTTGGCGCTGGTCAGAGATCACCTGACTTGGAAGGTCCTCATCGCGCCACACCATCACCGACGTGCAGACTGAGAAAACGAAAGCTCCGTCTACCATGTGATCGCGGTCCTGCTATTGAACCGCAGCGGCGAGAGCCATTCCGGCCTGATCCGGGCTAAGCGGAAGTTTGATTACCTCGTTGAGCTCGGCAGAAAGGTCAGCGGCTGTATATAACTCCATCGTCATTCGCGCCAAGCGCGGCTCGACCATCACCGGGCGGTCATACGACACCGCCTCGAGGAAGTGCGTCGTCTCGCGCTCCATTGGACCGGCGTACATATCGCCAACCGCCTCCCCCGGCATCGTCGACAACGGAAACTGGATCCCCTCAGCAACCGTGTTGACCACGATGTCGCGGTGGCTGTCGTCGGCAAAGATTGATCCGGCGGTACCAATCACTTCGATCCAGGTGGTCGAGGCATTCTGGTAATGGTTGGGCAGGGACATCCCAGCGTTAATGGTGACGACCACGCCATCGTCCATCGTGATGACGGTGATCTGTGAGTCCGGCAACCCGACCGTGTCTCGACGGATTCCGTACGAGTTCTGTGAATAGACGCGCACCGGCCGCCGAGGCTCAAGGCACCACATCGCGAAGTCGATGTCATGCGTTGCTTCCATCACAGCAGGCGACAACTTGATGCGATTACCAATCTTTTCGCCAAGGCCCCGCCCGATGTGACGACTGACGAGGATTGCTGATGGCTCTCCGAGGGTGCCATCAACAATCGATCTTTTGGCCAAGGCTTGCTTGGCGCTGAAACGTTGGGAATACCCGATAGTGAACTTGAGCCCATTCGCCTCTGCAATGTCGATGAGGTCATCAGCCTCGTCGAGGCGCAGTGCCATGGGCTTCTCCAACAGCACGTGTTTGCCGGCAGCAAGCGCTGCCTTGGCCATTGGATAGTGCGTGGTCTCGGGTGTTGCCGAGACAATGACAGTGTCGATGTCATTTCGCGCAATGAGCTGCTCCCAGTTGGCGACCGCGGAAGCAGGGTTGGTCAGCGCGATTATTTCTGCAAGGCGCTCTGGGTTGGTCTCAGCAATATGCAGATTTGCGACAATCGGGTGGTTCGCTGCGGCAATCGCCCTGATGCCACCGCACCAGCCGGTACCAATAACTGCAACGTTGAGCGGTTTCATGTCATGCCTCCAAAAGCTGTTCGGGTTCGATTGGGAGCTTGATGGCCTTGCCGGTTCGCGCTGACAGGTCCATTGCCATCGTGAGCATGAGGTTGCGATGGCCTTCAGCAGCGGTGGCATGCGGCGTCGCGAAACCCTTCGACAAGCGGTTGAACCAGGTGAGCGTTTCCTCGCGCATCGGGCCCCACAACATTCCGTCGGAAATGTCACCCGGTGGATAACTGCCGAGAAAGTCAACGTGGCGAGCAGCTGGCGCCTCGAAGCCTCGGCTGCGATAGCCCGCCGGCTGCGGAATTTCCGACGCCACGATCACGTCGCGGTGCGTGTCTTCGATATCGATCACGCCCTTGGTCCCAACGATGCCAATCTCCAGCCCGTACACAGCGCCCGGCCAGACAACGGGGAGCGCCCAACTGATGCCCATGCTGAACAACGTGCCGTCATCCATCGTGAAAATCCCGAGGGTGGCGTCCTTCGTCCCCCACTCGCCGAGCAGGGTGTCGTTCGATCGTGCATACACCTCGACAGGCGTCTTGCCCTCCATCAACCACATCGACATGTCGAGCGAATGAGTACCCGAGACAACCATCGGCGTGAGATTCGAGCGATCTGCAGCCTTACTTAACGTGGCGTACACCACCATCCGATTCATCAAAGCTCGAGTCATGACGGTGGTGACCTCGCCGATTTGGCCATCGCGCAGGCGCTGCTTGGTCGTCAGAAAGCGCCGACGGAACCGGTTGGTGTACCCAATCACGGCATCGACGCCGTTGGCTTCGATAGCTGCGAGCACGCTGGCTGATTCCACCGGATCAGTCGCGAGTGGTTTTTCGATGAAAAGCGGAAATCCGTAAGAAACAGCCCGCATCACCGGGTCGACGTGTTCTTGCTCGTCAGTAGCAACGATCACGGCTGTCACCTCGGGCCGCGCCAACAACGCCTCCGTGTCGGTCGTGACGAAGTCGGCGTCGGTGTCGTGGCCAAGTTGCTGTGCGACCTCAGCGTTTCGGTCAGCAAGCCCGAGCCACGCGATACCTGGATGTTCTCGAGCAAGCTCGGCCCGAATTCGACCGATCGTGCCACAACCAATAAGTGCCAAGCCGATGCCACTCTGCCCCGAGCCCGGCATGACGGGGGTCATGAGCCAAATCCAAGCAAGCGGGCGGCATTACCGCCGCTGATTAGGTCGATTTGGTCTTGGTTCAGGCCCTCGACTCGACCAATCGTGTCGAGCGGATCGTCGTCGCCCATGTCGTACGGATAGTCGGTGCCTAGGAGAATGTGATCGGCACCGTACTTGTCGATCAAAAACTTCAGTTGGTCCGGCTCGAAGACCATCGTGTCGAAGTAAAACTTCTTCAGATAGTCGGTCGGTGGCAGGCGGACTCCTTCGCTGACGTCCTCGCGAGCCCGCCATGCGTGATCGATGCGGCCGGCGTAGGCGGGGAGATAGCCGCCGCCATGCACCACCACGATCTTAAGATTCGGATACCGATCGATCACGCCACTGAAAATCAGGTGCGCCGTCGCAAGAGTCGCTTCGAAGGCGTGCCCGAGAATATTGAGGAAGTTGTGGTCGGCAAGTCGGTCCATGTGGTTATGACCGGACGTGTGAACCACAACCACCGCGCCAAGTCGCTCAACTTCTGCCCAGAACGGTTCGAAGCGAGGTGCAGCAATCTCTTCGCCGTTGATGTGCGTTCCTATTTCCAACCCCTTGAATCCGAGCTCTTCGACGCAGTAGCGCAGCTCGGCAATCGCAGCGTCGGTGTCCTGCATGGGCACGGTGCCAAGCGGCGAGAAGCGGCCGCCATACCTCGAGGTCGACTCGGCGAGTTCTTCGTTCACGACCCGTGAAACCCGCGCACCGACCTCGGCATCAGCCCAGTAGTAGTACTGGTACACGGCGACCGCGACTGCCTGCATGTCGACGCCCATCTCATCCATGTCCTTGAGCCGAACGTCCAAGAAATCCATCTTTGGACGCAAATACTCAAGCTGCGCAGCGTTCACCCGCTTTGTCGTGTCATTGCCGTACTGCAATGGCACGCGGCCAGCTTTACGGACCTCTTCCTTCATTGTTTCACCGGCTGGCCCACATTCACGGTGACAGTGGATATCGATGACGGGACCGTTAGATCGTTTCGCTCTCATTGACTGTGCTGCTCTTTCCTCGGGCTTGCAATACGTCCATCCATCAGAGCGGACGTATTGTGCATAATATATGATATTAGACAGGAAGGCAAAACGATACGCCTCCCCCCCTTCGACGGCCGCTGGACAAAGGAGCAGACAAACCCATGACAAAGATCCGCAAGTGCATCACGCCGGACCGACACCCGCGGACTCCATCGGTCGAATTGCCAAGCGGAACAGTCGATACGCACGTGCACGTGTTCGAACCGAAATACCCACTCGACCCCGCCAGGGGGTACGACCCTCCCCCTTCCACACTCGACGATCTGCGTCACCTGCATTTGACCCTCGGCGTTGACCGCGTCGTCTTGACCCAGCCGTCGGTGTACGGAACCGACAACTCCGCCATCGTCGACTCGATGTCGACGTTAAATACTGAGACACCAAATCGAGCGCGCGCTGTCATCGCCTGCGGTCTCGACATCAGCGATGACGAACTCCACACGCTCGACGCCCGCGGCGTACGAGGCGTACGCCTCAACACCGACAACCTCGGCGGAATGCCGATAAGGATGGATGAGATTCCGCACCTCTGTGATCGGATCCGACCGCTGGGCTGGCATCTCGAATTCTTGTTCCCTGGCGCCGACATCGTTGAGTTGATGCCGATCTTTACTGCATTGACCGTTCCAATGAGTATCGGCCATTTCGCCTATCAGTCGGCCACCAACGGCATCATGACCCCAGGATTCAAAGCGCTCCTCGAACTCGCTCGGGCGGGCAACACTTGGATCAAGATCTCGGGCGCGAACCGGGTGAGCCACACCGACCTCCCTCCGTATGACGACGTGACGCCCATGGCCCACGCATTATTGGACGCCGCCCCCGACCGCCTCATGTGGGGGACGGATTGGCCACACCCAAACAAGTACGAGATCAACCCGAACGACGGCGACCTGGTCGACGCCGCCTACGACTGGATCGCCGACGCTGACCTGCGCCAGAAGATCTTCGCGACCACTCCTCAAGCGTTCTACCGATTCTGAGGTTCGCCCGGTGAGTGAATCAATTGCGATGATCGGACTCGGGTTGATGGGTTCGACGCTGGCAACGCACCTTCAGGGTGAAGGCCACACAGTGGTCGGATACGATCCAAACCACGGTCGCCGCCGGGAGCACGTTCGCCGTGGAGGCGTCTCGGTCGAGTCGATCGCTGATGCCGTGGTCTCGTGCTCTCTGGCCATTCTTTCCCTGCCAAACAGCTCGACCACCATCGCTGTATGCAATGAAATCGTCGAGGCCGCGCCGTCTGAATTACTCGTCATCGACACGACGACTGGGGATCCGTCCGATTCGTTCACTGGTTCGCTGATGTTGGCGTCGATTGGCGCCAGGTATGTCGATGCCACAGTGTCGGGCAACGCCGCTCAGGCGGCGGTCAAGGACATCATTTTTATGATCGGTGGAGCAGCTGCTGATGTGACAAGGGCCGCTGCAGTGCTCGAACCGCTCGGGCGACAGGTGTATCGAGTTGGGCCGCTGGGTGCTGGGATGCGCGCGAAAATCGTGGTGAATCACATCTTGTACATCAATCGCGCAGCCATTGCCGAGGGCCTCGCTGTCGCAGAGAAGGCCGGTCTTGAGCTGGAACCAATGTTCCAGGTGCTTCGTGACAGTGCGGCCTACTCCAAGGCAATGGACATTTGGGGCCAGCGGATGATCGATGGCGACTTCAACCCGCCTGCGTCGCGCGTTCGCCAAAGCCTCAAGGATGCCCGACTGATCAATGCCCACGCCGAATCAATCGGCGCATCGCACGCGCTTGTCGAAGTCGTACGGGCAGCGTTGGTCGACGCGGTCGACGGCGGACTCGCTGACGAGGACAACGCTTCCGTTATGGAAGTCATGCGCCGCCGGGCCGGAATTGGCCGCTGTTGAGTTCGCACCCACTATCGTATATTATGTAGGATTGCAGTGGTCCTATTGATTCACCACACAGGAGTACTCCATTGAACTACAGCGAAATCATCGTCGACCGGCGCAACGACGCCACCTGGATCGGCCTCAATCGACCCGAAGTTCGCAACGCCTTTCGTGAGCAGACGCTTGATGAAATCGCACACGCCCTCAACGAAACGCGCGAGGACCCAACGATCGTTGCAGTGGTTGTCTACGGAATCGGCGGCCACTTCTCAGCTGGCGGCGACTTTCACGCGATGATGAAACTGAACAAGGCCAATTCCTCCATGTGGAACGACCGCATGCAGAAGGTCGCAATGACCTGTCGCAACTTGCCCATTCCGGTTATCGCAATGGTCGAAGGAGCGTGTGTCGGTGGCGGCCACGAATTAATGCTGTGGTGTGACCTCGTGATCGCCAGCAACGACTCGATCTTCGGTCAAACCGGAGCACGCGTCGGAGCCTGCCCAACGGTTGGAGCCACGCAATACATTGGCAAGCTGATCGGAGAGCGCCGCGCCAAAGAAATGATCTTCTTGTGTAAACGCTACTCCGGCGCCGAGGCAGC
>TARA_B110000459_G_scaffold46570_1_pt1 | contig 12137 bp, 13 predicted proteins | sample TARA_B110000459 | Tara Oceans TARA_B110000459 (sample SAMEA4398296) | marine metagenome | biome: Polar Biome; feature: [SRF] surface water layer (ENVO:00010504); material: water (ENVO:00002006), including particulate matter (ENVO:01000060) such as... | depth 5 m | reverse complement strand
TCTCCAGAAGCATTCAATAGCGCTGATGTATCTCCAACACAAGCGTAATTTACTGAATCAGCCATTGGTGAATCAGGAATTACAGTTTCTAAAGTGACAATTGTAATCTCGATCGGCTCACTGAAAAGCGAATCAGCATCTCGAACAACAATTGAATAGGTTCCAGCAGTTAAGTTTGGAGCTACATCAAACGCTCCACTATCTACTTGGAAAACGAAAGGTGCCGTACCACACAAAGTATCCAGAATTGCAAATCCACCGTTGGTATAATCAGTACATGTTTCATCTGTAACACTTAGCGTTACATTAACATCTGTAATCTGAACTGTAACTTGAGTAGCTACACTTTCACATCCGCCATTCGATTGAGTTACGAAAAAGTCGTATGTACCTGTAACGGCAGCTGGCATAACTCCTGAACCAACAGCTTCAAAAGGTGATCCATTTCCTTCAAGATTACCTGCTGTTGCAGCGTCATACCAATTTAAAGGGTAGACTCCAGGAGGAATTAAATAATCTATTGGATTATTAAATCCGCCGAATTCAATAGAAAATCCATCTGTTTCGTTAGTAATATCAAAAGAAATTTCACTATTCCAACTTCCCGATACCCATGTTGCTGTAATAAAAGCACCTTCGTTTGCCACAAATGAGGCAGTTGCATTGCTTCCAGCTGCAATGGTTGCGTCTGTCAAAACAGGAACGCCATCAGCAAATATTGTAATTGAAGCTCCATTCCATCCATCTCCAAACGCGTCAAACATGTTTAATGTAAATACAACAGGTAATCCAATAGCTGAAGCTTCTAAAGCAATACTGGCAGTACCACTACAAAATGTCAAAGAAGATTCCGCGCTAGGAGGACTAGGAATAACAGTTGCTGGTGTACCTATTTCAACTGCAATAGGAGAACTTTGGAGTGTTGCCCCATCTTCTACAACTACGCTATAGGTTCCAGCGGCTAAATCTGTAGGTGCTGGACCAAATGCCCCACCGTCAACAGAAAAACTAAAAGGACCTGTACCGCATTGTACCGCAGCAATAGAAAATGTTCCATCAGCATTACCAACACATGAAATGTCTTGAATCAAGAGTTCAACATTAACGTCTGTAATATTCACAACCACTTCAAAAGGGTCACTTTCAGTACATAATAGGCCTGTACTAGTTACAAAGAAACTATATACACCAGTTGTTGCAGCCAAGGCAGAAACATCTAAGGTTGCACCTGAGCCTAAAAGAGTTCCTCCAGCTGCATCGTACCAATTTAGAGTATATGGACCATCAGTGGGAACATTGACGTTTATAGCGGTTCCGTGAGAGCCAGAGACTAAGGAATTACCATTCTCGTCGAGTAGTTCGAAAGATATTTCACTGTCCCAAGCTCCCGATACCCATGTTGCACTTATTGCGGAACCTTCTAAAATTGTAAAAGTTTCTGTTGCTCCTGATTGTCCAGTTCCAACTGTTGCGTTCGTCAATACAGGAATCCCATCAACAGATATTGTAATTGAAGCTCCATTCCATCCATCTCCAAACGAGTCAAACATATTAAGAGTATATGTAAAAGAAGCCAGCGGAGCATCTGCTTCGAGCTCAACAGTTGCGCCGCCACAGAAAGAAAGTGGAGTTGCAGATGTTGGAGAATCACATTGTGCTTTGAGTATTGAAAAACAACCGAACAATGCAAAACTAAAAAGTAGTATTTTTTTCATTTAGGTAAGTATTAAGATTTGTAATTTAGCGAAAATATGAAATTTTGGCGATAGAATTAAATTTATGGCCAATTATTTGTTTTGTATTTACAGTATATTAAACTTAACATCCAGAAAATGAATAATTTAATTAATAAGAACGCTTTGGTTTCAGGTAGTTCACAAGGCATTGGTAAAGAAACAGCCTTGTTAATGGCGCAGCGTGGCGCTAATGTGATTCTCTTAGCTAGAAACGAGGTGAAACTTCGGACTGTACTTGCTGAGCTTCCCGTGGTTAATGATGCCCAAAAGCATGATTTTTTAGTAGCTGATTTTTCCAGACCCGATGAATTGAATAAGGTTATACAAAATTATGTAAGTCAAAAAAAGGGTGTTGTGCACATTCTTGTTAATAATACTGGCGGTCCTGCTGGTGGCTTGATCAAAGATGCAAAGCCTGAGGCATTTATCAATACATTTCAGCAGCATTTGATTTGTAATCATATTTTGGCTCAAGCCGTGATCCCTGGTATGATCGATGTAGGTTTTGGTAGAATTATTAATGTAATTTCTACCTCTGTTAAACAACCTTTAAATGGCTTAGGGGTCTCAAATACTATAAGAGGTGCTGTGGCAAATTGGAGCAAGACTTTAGCGAACGAGTTAGGGGAGTATAATATTACTGTAAATAATGTTTTGCCAGGTGCAACAAATACATCTCGACTCTCTGATATCGCCTCCTCTAAAGCCGAAAAGAGTAAGAAGTCAGTAGATGAAATTTATAGCACAATGGCAGCTCAAGTTCCTATGCAGCGTATTGCAGAGCCACAGGAAGTTGCAAGAGCAATTGCTTTTTTAGCATCCAACGAAGCCGATTACATCAATGGAATTAACCTGCCTGTTGATGGTGGCCGCACAAAATCGTTATGATTTGGCTTTCATTTTATTTTTGGTAGAAACCCTGTAGGCAACAAGAAACGGTATGCCAATTAATAGGCAGCCGGCTAGGGCATATCCTCGGGCGGTTAAATAAAAGTCTTTTATAGAAGCCATATCCTGAGCGTCATAACCCAAGCCTATGAAATAAGAAAGGCTTAATGGGGCTTTTTCGATATGCTCTGTTTTATTAATTATAGTCACGATCTCACCGGGAAATAAGTTAATAGGAAATAGAAATAAGGGCACGCCTATCACCAAGAGACATATTATAAAGACATCGAGAGGTTTCTTGATTTTGAAATTCATAGATTCAAAGATAAGCCTTAATTTTAGCTTTGCATGTCGGACTCAAAAAATGAAATTCATATTAATAAACAGCGCTGGAAAATATTCCTAGCGCTTATGGTCCTTATCGTCATTGCAGCCAGTTTATTGCTGACCAATAGTTTTGTTTCCAAAATTGCAGAGCGAGAAAAATCAAAAGCGAAACAATGGGTAGAGTCGATTAAAAAGAAAGGTGATTTGGTACAGTTAAGCAATGCCATTTTTACGGAGCTCAAAAAAAAAGAAAAGCAAAAGATCGACCTTGTCGTCGAGGCCCAAAAGATTTTACTGACAAAATCTGATTTGTCTATCAATCAAGATGTAAAGTTTTCACTTTCCATTATACAATCAAATATTGACATTCCGGTGATTCTATTGACTCAGGGTAATGAGGTTATGCAATTTCGGAACATGGATTCATTATTTAATGACCATCAAGCTGAATTTGAGCAAGATTCTATTTGTCAAATTAAGGCCAAAGAATGGACTGAGTTAGGACAGTACCAGCGCATAGAATATTTAGATGGAGAGTTCCTTCAATTTGTTTTTGGGAACTCTTTTGAATTAGAAAGCCTTCAAAAGAAAAGTGATTTATTGATCGCCTCTTTTAGTGATGAGGTGAAGGATAACAAAGGATTAATACCCGTTATTCTTTGGGACGACTCTACGAATCTTGTGGAAGCATCTAATGTTAGTGCTGACAGTTCTGAACTAAGAATTCTAAAAGACCAATGGGCACTCCAGAATAAGCCATTAACGTTTGATTTTGGGACAGGTAAAAAGCAGTTGTTTTTCTCCGATAGTGAAGAAGTCGTCTACTTGCAATGGATTCCGTATATCCAATTTCTGGTTTTAGGCTTATTAATCTTTGTTGGCTATTTTCTTTTTTCAACGTATCGTAAAGCGGAACAGAAAAGGGTATGGGCAGGTATGGCCAAAGAAACAGCACACCAGCTTGGGACACCACTGTCTTCGCTTATGGGGTGGCAGTCGCACTTGGAGAACCTTAAGGTCGACCCCATGGTAACACAAGAAATGAAAAAGGACCTTGTTCGATTGGAAAGAATTACGGACCGTTTTTCAAAAATAGGTTCAGAAGCGAAACTTGAGCAAGAAGACATTAACCAAACCATTGAAAATAACTTAACATATTTGCGTCCAAGGTTATCTAGCAAAGTAGAGCTTGTTTTTGAAAATAAATCCTCTGAAAGTATTCTTGTTCCTCATAATGCCTCATTAATGGATTGGGTTATCGAGAACCTCTGTAAAAATGCAGTTGATGCAATGCAAGGAGTCGGGATACTTGTGGTGACTATTTCAAATGAAAAATCGGCGATCGCTATTGATTTTAAAGATTCGGGAAAAGGTATCTCTTCTAAAGACCAAAAGGCTGTTTTTGAGCCTGGGTTCTCAACAAAGAAAAGAGGGTGGGGTCTTGGGTTGGCCCTCGTAAAAAGAATTATTGAGGAGCACCATAAAGGGAAAGTATTTGTTGCAGCTTCTAAAGTTAATCAGGGGACAACGTTTAGAATCCTATTGCCTAAGAATTAAAATCTTTCTTTAATCGGTCAATTACCTCCTTGACTGATAGAATTTCTTTTACATATTCAATCGATGGTCCTGCGCACCAAACCGTTTTATAGGTGGTCGAGAATGCCGCATTTTGCAGACTTTTCATCCCCCTCATAAATGTGATCGCTTTAAACCACTTTTTCAGTTTTTTATTTTTGTTTAAAAACCGTTCAAGGAAATTTTGAGAAGTACCAATCTTGTCAACATATGGTGTGTTAATCACTGTGCAAGGTGTTCCTGAGAGTTTTGTTGTGAACACGATGTCTTTAGCGCCATAATTCACGCATGCATTTTTATAGTCTTCAGAAACTGGAGCTTCTTTAGTCGCAATAAAAATACTACCCATTGAAACGCCATCAGCACCTAAATCCATCATTTCTTTTATGCCTTTACCATCGCCAATACCTCCAGCGGAGATAACGGGAATCGAGCATTCTTTTTTTAAGGCAGGGATAAGCTCAGTAAATGGAGTTGGGCCAGCATGCCCACCGGCTTCCTTATTGACTGCGATGATTGCATCGGCGCCAAGGTCTTCTACTTTTCTGGCATAGGCAGCATCGACAACGTCGCAGAAAACTTTGACATCATATTTCTTTGCCATTGCTATTGTTTCTGCAGGAGAACCTAGAGATGTAATCAAATAAGAGACATTTTCTTCACAACACACTTTTAGTTGTTGTTTGTATAGAAAGTTGGATTTATTGACAATCAAATTGATTCCAAATGGGCCATCTACCTCTTTCTTTATACGTCTAATTGCGTCTCTTAATTCATCTACAGTTCTATAGTTTAATGCAGGGATTGCGCCTGTTATTCCATTGCGAATCGCTTGAATAGTCATTTCCTCATTTGAGACCAAAAACATGGGGGCCATGATCACAGGGAAATCAATATTTAACATTTCGCATAAAGAAGCTTTTTTTGTCATTACCTTTGATTTAGTAAAATCAAAAATAAGCAATTATCAAATCGTATCCTACCGTGAGCAAGAAGCAATGGTTTTCAATCCTATTTATAGCCTTCCCTTTAATGGCGCTATCTCAAAACAGAAAATTAACGATCCAAGACTCTGCGCGCTATTCTGTTTCGATGATTTATGAATCGGTAGTGGATATGATTTATTTATATGAGGATTTTCTAGAGGTATCCGTTCTAGGGTATTCAGAGTTTGGCCAAGCAATCCCTATTCTAAAAATAACAGACACATCATCAAAAGCTAAAATGCCCATTTTACTGGTTGGCAACTTGCACGCTCGGGAGTTTTTTAGTTCAAAGTTTGTCTTGAAGTTTTGTAATGAATTTCTATTTTCTTTGGCGAATAGCAATGGGGTTTATCCCTCTGCGAATAAAATTTTAGAAACCTACGATCTTTACCTTATTCCCTTGGCAAATCCCGACGGATTAAAGATTGCACAAGAGGACTGGTCGGGGATAGAGTTCTATAAAAAAGAGGTAGATTACATAAAACGTATTGGACCCTATTCGGATTGGAAGGCAAACGGTATAGGCATTGATCTCAATAATAATTTTGATGATGGCAATTTTGAAGTAAAACACGGGCACCTTTTTGAAAAAACGCCTGCTTCTCAGGGGCACAAAGGGGACTATCCATGTCAGGCAAACGAGGTGAGAATTTTACAGGATTTTGTTGATTCAATTGTGCCTTTATTAACTCTTTCATTTCATACCAAAGGAGATGTTCTGTTTTGGGCAGACAAAGGAACGCATGCGCAGTTCGAAGGTCTTGACACAAAGTTAAATACTCGAATTGCCAATAAATGCGGATTTAAAATGGCAAAAGTATCAAGAAATCCAAGGGAATATGGTGCGGGGTTAGAAAATTATATTCGTGCGAAAACAAGACGCATTGGGGTTTGCGTGGAGTTATCTCCGCCGAATGATTTGGTCGCACAGCATCCTTCTCATATGTTTAAGACACTTGTTTGGGATAAATGTCGCGATATGCCAATTCTCTACCTTGAAGAGCTATCAAGGCTTTACCCTAGCTATCGTTACTTGTTTTTAAAGGATTAAGTCAATCCGTGCAGTAAAGCATTTTAAATAATAAAAATGATACTTAACTTTGGTAAAAATCGTTTATGAGAACCATGATTATTCTAAGTTTTGTGTGTGGCTTAGCACTTTCATTAAATGCACAAAAAGTATTTTCTGTCGATCACGCAAGCCAAGCTGATGTGAAGGTATTCGTTGTCGATTATGCGAGTCAAGCCGATCTTAAAGTTTTCAAAGTTGACTATGCGAGTCAGTCCGGCAAGAATGATGGGGCTTGGTTTTTTGTAGACTATGCCAGTCAATCAGATCAGCGTATCTATTTTGTCGAATATGCGAGCCAGGCAGATGTTAAAATATTCTTTGTTGATTATAAAAGTCAATGTGGCTGGTCGCGTTCCTCAAAAAAGCATCTTTTTTATTAACCCATGTTGGAGAACCTTGCTATTTTATCAGGTATAACCTACCTCATTCTTATTATTAAAGGAATCCGTTACGGTTGGATTTTTGGGATAATAAGCGCCATGATCTATGCTTATTTAAGCTTTAAAACCAATCTTTTTTTACAAGGATTCTTACAAATTATTTATGTTTTTCTTGGCGCTTGGGGTTTCATTCATTGGGCGAAAGAGGACCGTCTCGTAGTCCGCAGTTTGACTTTAAAGCAGAATATGGGGGTCTTGTTGTTAGGTCTATTTTTATCTGGGACGGCTTATTATTTAATTTCTTTTACGGATCAAGAGTCAGCTGTTCTAGATTCTTTAGTGACGGTTTTTAGTATTATTGCAACGTGCTTAACGGCGCAAAAGTTAATTGAAAATTGGTTCTATTGGTGGGTTATAAATGTTTTGGCTATGGCCCTTTATTTCGGGCAAGGAATGGAGAACTCAGCTTTTTTGTACCTCTCCTATCTTTTGCTTTCATTCTATGGTTACAGAGAATGGCGTATGCGGTTAAAAAAAGAACACAGCCATGCTTAAATTTGCATTTACAGGCCCAGAATCTTCTGGTAAATCTACAGCATCTTTATGGTGCTCTGATAGGTTATCTGCGCAACACATTGAAGAGTTTGCAAGAGCATATTTAGCAAATTCATTGACTTACTCGATGGAGGACCTAGATTATATTGCCCTTGAACAATTTAAAAGAAATATGCAGGATGCCCCCCTTGTGGTTTGTGATACCGAAATGCTTGTTATGAAAATATGGAGTGAGGAAAAGTATAAAAAATGCTCAGATCAAATTCGTGTTTTATGGGAGTCACAAGAATTTGACCATTACTTTCTTTGTAAGCCTGATATTCCATGGGAAGAAGACCCTTTAAGAGAGAATCCAAAGGATCGAGATCGTTTGTTTTCGATTTATGAAAATCAATTAAAGGAATTAAATTTGCCTTATTCTATTCTATTAGGCAGTAGACATCAAAGGCAGAAAAGAATGGATGAGGTCCTTCATAACTTTTCTCTTTTATGAAAAAAATATTATCGCTTGGATTATTGATGCTTGTTCTTGTCCCTGTTGCTTATTATTTCAATAAGCCAAGTGAGGAAAAAAAGCTTAACGTGCTGAGTCCTATGGATGTCAATGCAGAGATGGTTGATCCGGAATTAAGAAATATAGGTCGTGGACATTATATTCAGGCATTTGAATGTCTAGATCAAGAAAATAAGACATTCAATTCTTCTTCGATTCAGGGAAAGGTTTGGGTGGTTGAGTATTTTTTTGCTACCTGTATGGGAATCTGCCCGATTATGAATGCCCAAATGCAAAGGATACAAGCGGCCCATCTAAAAGACACGAATGTGGTGCTCTTAAGCTTCACTGTCGATCCTGACCAGGATACTCCTGAGGCCTTAGGTCTTTATGCGGAAAAACATGAGGCAATTCCAGGTAAGTGGTTTTTCCTTACGGGTAAAAAATCGATGCTGTATGAGCTTGCCCGAAAATCTTTCTTTTTATTGAAACCAGCTGAAGCAAAAAATCAAGGTGATGCAGGTAGCGATTTCATTCATACCAACAACTTTGTATTAATAGATAAAGACAAACAGATTCGGGGCTATTACGATGGTACCAATGCAAAAGAAGTCGATGCACTCATTCATGATATCTCCCGACTAAAAATGGAATAGCATACTTTTCTCAGAGACATTTGAAATTGCCTATCTTTGAGGTCTGAAAGCAAAAATTCCTTTTAGAGTCTAATTGTCATGAGTCGAGATAAAAAAAATCAAAAGCCAGATAAAAATGTGTCTAAGCGCGATAAGCGCAAGTACATTGAATTCCGTCAAAAGTTTAAAAAAGGAGATCCCCTGCCATCTTTTAGTGATGAGGTAAGGCTCAATAAGTTTATTTCGAACGCCGGTATTTGCTCTAGAAGAGAAGCTGATGTTCTCATTGCAGCCGGAGTTGTGATGGTGAATGATAAGGTGATAACGGAATTGGGTTTTAAGGTAAAACCTGAGGACAGTGTAAAATACGACGGAGAAACCATTAAATCATACAACAAGAGATATGTTCTTTTGAATAAACCCAAAGGGTTTTATTCTACCGTGGGAGAGTCTAAAGGAAGAAAAACAGCTTATGGTCTTGTTCAGAAGTCCTGCAAGGAATTACTTTTTCCTGTAGACAAGTTAGATAAGGATGCTACAGGATTATTACTGTTCACAAATGACAGTGATCTATCAAAAAAATTGAACCATCCTCGTTTTCAATCTAAGAAACTGTATCATGTAGAGCTTAACAACCCAGTTACAAAGAGTCATTTAAAGCAACTTATGGAGGGTGTGGAACTTGAAGATGGGCGAACAAAAGTTTTAGACGCTACCCATGTTCAAGACGGGACTTCTCGTGAAGTAGGTATTGAAATCAGTTCAGGAAAAAAACAAGTGATACACCGTTTATTTGAAGCCATGGGGCTTGCCGTAGTGAAGCTTGATCGGGTTCGCTTTTCGGGTCTTACTAAAAAAGACCTTCCTAGAGGTATGTTTCGCCACCTTTCGGAAAATGAAATTTCATTTTTAAAAATGTCCAAGTAATGCAGCTAAGATTTTTTGCAATTATTCTGTTTTTAACCGCGGCTTGTGGAGAAGAGAATGGTGCGAAAAATTCTAATGAGATCAATTCAAGTTCAATGCATCCATATGCCTCTTATTTTTATGCCTTTGACACCATTGTAAAGGTCTATCAGTATAGAGATGTTGTGCATGGCATGAATGAACAATACCATCGAGTTTTCGGCATTGAGGACTCCGAAGGGAAGCATATCGTTGTTGAGCGATATACTCAAGAGGGAAGAATAACCGAGGCTTATAATTACAACCTTGATTCCTTAAATGTAATGGACCACATGGTCGTTAATGGGGTTGGAGAAAATGAAAAGGCGACGCTATATAAGAATAACCTGTTTCCATTTGAGAAGAATAAAGTAGTTTCTTTTGCATCTAAATTTTCGGGCTTTCAAGATTCAACAGTTCTTTTGATGGAACTAGATCGTAAAATGACCGGTAATATTGTAAATAAAGTTTTAACCGATTCTATTTCTTGTATTCAAATAGAGGAGGAAGCGCAATACACGATCCTTAATCCTTTCACTAAAAAAGAAAATAGACAAGCCCTTCAAAGCATCAATTATTTTGCAAAAGGCATTGGACTTGTTGAGTGGTTTGATAAAGATAAACGAATGCATTTTGTAATAGAGGATATTATCTCTCAAGAAAAATGGATTAAATTGATTTCAGAATGAATAAATACATTTTAATTTCCTTAGTTGCTCTTATAAGTTTTGAGTCTTTTGCACAAAGGCGAAATAAACCGAAGCCGAAAAAATCCTATAATCCTGGAGCTATATTCTTACAGTGGGGTTATAACCGAGATTTTTATTCTAAAAGTGACATAAATTTTACCGGGTCAGGCTATGATTTCACGCTTCAGGGTTGTCAAGCAGAAGACCGCCAAGAAGAGTTTAGTTTTAACAACTACTTTAACATTAAGAATATAACCATACCTCAATTTAATCTCAGAGTCGGCTACGTCTTCAAGAAGAATTGGGCTATTTCTTTGGGGTACGATCATATGAAATATGTCCTAAAGGACAACATTCCATACCAGCTATCTGGGACGATTAATCCGGGCATCGATACAGAAACAAACTGGTCCGGAACCTATATTAATGAGTCCGTGATTACGCAAGAGGAAACGTTTCACTACGAAAACAGCAATGGGTTAAATTATATACGTGCAGAGATTACGCGTGTAGATCAATTATATCGAGAAAGAAATTCTGCATGGTTTGCTTTCTCAACCCTTTTTGGTGCTGGTGCTGGTGCCATTCTCTCCTTTAATGATTTTACATTTGAGGGCAAAAAGAATATGGAAACTGTTTCCATGTCTGGAGTCGCTCTGTCCTTGCATATGGATGCTAGATTTGAATTCTTCAGACATTTTTATATTCAGCCAGGTGTAAGTAGTGGATACATGCTTCAAAATAATGTAAGAACACGGCCGCAAGATTACAACGCTATAGCGAGCCACCAGTTTGGTTATTTAGAGGCACATGTTTTGGTTGGTTGGTTGTTTTATTTGAAACCCACAAATGGCTGCGATGCATGCCCTCAATGGTAAATGATTCGATGAAGTATTTAATTATTGGTCTTGGAAACCCCGGTATGAAGTATGCAAATACAAGGCATAACATTGGCTTTGATGTTCTTGACGTATTGGCTAAGGAGTCTGAAGCTCCTTTTTCTACAGACCGCCATGCGGACCGTACAGAAATTAAATTTAAGGGTCGAAAATTGATTTTAATCAAGCCCAATACCTTTATGAACCTGTCTGGAAAAGCAGTTCAATATTGGCTTCAAAAGGAGGGGGTTAAAATCCAGAACCTTTTGGTCATTAACGATGACCTTGCCTTGCCTTTTGGAAAGCTAAGACTTAAAGGGAAGGGTTCTGCTGGAGGCCATAATGGCCTAAAAGACATTGAAGCCGTTTTACAAACCCAGCTTTATGGGCGTTTAAGATTTGGATTAGGAGATGATTATCCCAAAGGTAGACAAGCAGATTTTGTTTTAGGGGAGTGGTCTAAAACGGAAAAAGTCGAACTGCCAGAAAAAATTGATTTAGCCATAAAGTTTATAAAGTCCTTTTCTACGATTGGCCTGAACATGACCATGACAGAACTAAATGGGAAATAATAATACATTAATTAAAACAAATTAACTAGTTTTTAGTTACAAAGTAAAAGACATACAAAATGAAGATTTTCAAGCTTGATAACAAAGGGAAGTACAATTGGAATATGGTTATTATTTTAACCTTGATTCCATTAATTGGAGTTTTTGGTACCGCTATTTATGTTTATTATAACGGTGTTGTTTGGCAAGAGCCATTGATGCTATTTGTCTTTTGGTTTCTTTCGGGTATGGGAATTACTATGGGGTACCATCGTTTATTTGCCCATAAAGCATATAAGACAAATGTTTTTGTCGAATGGCTTCTTATGATTTTTGGATCGATGGCGCTTGAAAATACGATTTTAAAGTGGTGTTCTGATCATAGGGTTCATCATACAAAAGCAGAAACAAAAGAAGACCCTTACTC
>TARA_B110000459_G_scaffold40551_1_pt1 | contig 12138 bp, 10 predicted proteins | sample TARA_B110000459 | Tara Oceans TARA_B110000459 (sample SAMEA4398296) | marine metagenome | biome: Polar Biome; feature: [SRF] surface water layer (ENVO:00010504); material: water (ENVO:00002006), including particulate matter (ENVO:01000060) such as... | depth 5 m | reverse complement strand
GGATCCCACTGGCTGAAGTCATCTCTGTGAGAGAAAAAACGTTCTTTTGCTCTGGCTTTTTCCTCATCTCTCCTGGCTCCTCCTACACAAGCATCAAATTTATACTCTTCAATGGTGTCTACCAAGGTAGTCGTCTGAAGTTTATTTCTTGAAGCGTTATGTCCTGTTTCCTCTTCAACCTTTCCCTGGTCTATCGTTTCCTGAACACTTCCCACAATGAGATTAGCGCCCATTTCTTTAACAAGATTGTTTCTGAAGGCGATTGTTTCAGGGAAATTGTGGCCAGTGTCAATATGCACAAGAGGCATAGGTATTTTAGCGGGGGCAAAAGCCTTCATAGCTAAATGTGTTACAACTATGCTGTCCTTACCTCCACTGAAAAGAATTGCAGGTCTATCAAATTGAGCAGCAACTTCTCTCATAACGAAAATAGACTCTGCCTCTAACTCTGAAAGGTGATCTAGATTGTATGTGTTTTCCATTATTCTGAATCTTTACGTCCTAGGTGCCCGTAATTAAACCAAGCCCTTTCGTGTAAATAATATAAAATCATTTTTAAAACAACTTCTACAGCCATTAGTCCACTCGCTTTTTTTATATCTCCGAAAAATAAATAAGCTAAAGCGAAAGTGGTAAGTGAAGCAATTACTCTCCAAGTAAGTGTTTTAGCTATGTGTCTAAGCTTTGATTGTTTTTTATCCATTTACAGCAATTATTTGCACTTTTTTAAATCCTACTATTATTGTGCGAATTTAGGGTGCGCTGCTAGTTTTTCTTCAACTGTTGCCCAGTTTGTGAAATGAAATCCTCTATCGTCTAAATAAACTGTCGCTGCGAACTTGCTGTTGCTTACATCATCAAATAACTCAGACATATTATATTTTTTTAACCACTCCTCAATTACAAGAGCGGGACGAGAACTCATAATTTTTAAAACATATCCTTTATCCTTCAGTCTCTGCAGAACCTCTTGAGCTCCTTCCATAGGGGGGTCATAAGCGTTTTCTAAACCCTGAAACCCTTTACTATACCTATGTATAACTCCATCAAAATCCACTGCTAAAGTCTTTCTTTTATCTAAAGTTTTAAGCTCTTTAGATGGGATAGGATGTGCTTCTAAAATCTTGGTTATGCAGTCCTCAACTCCCATATCTGTAGTATTAACATCAAGAAAGTTGTTTAAAGGTGCTTCAAAACCTTCAACATGCCTGCTCTCTTTCCCACGAATTTCTTTTGTATGAACATAAATTTCACAGACCTCAGTGCTAGATTTTAACTCTTCACGAATTTCACGATAAGGAGAGACTAAAGAAACAACTACCACCTCTCCTTTAGAGTGTAGAAACTGAGCTATGTTTTGAGCTCTACGAATATTAGCTTCACGACCCGTGCGGGAGTAATCTTTATTTGTGGTTAATTCTCGCATATCATCCCCATCAACATGGTAAGGAGAATATCCCCCTCTTTTAAGTTGATTGACTAGCGCTTTAGCAAGTGTTGTTTTTCCGTGACCCGGTTGGCCTGTAAACCAATAAATCATCTTAAGTCAGGATTCAGTAATAAAGTCTGTTCTCTATCTGGACCTACACTTAGGATTGATATTGGTATACCTGTTTCCTCCTCTATCATCTTAACGTACGCATTTAGTGTAGCCGGAATGTGTTCAGGATTGCGAAGACCAGTAAGGTCTCCAGGCCAGCACTCAAATGTTTTGTAAACAGGCTTTACCTCATCAGGGGTAATTCCGTAAGGTAGATAGTCAATTTTTTCACCTTTGTGAATGTAATGAGTGCAAACCTGAATTTCTTCAAATTCACCTAACACATCCGCTTTCATCATACAAAGCTGAGTTACGCCATTTACCATAACAGCATATTTAAGCTGCGGTAAATCAAGCCAACCACATCTTCGTGGTCTGCCTGTAGTTGCTCCAAATTCACTTCCTGCAGATCTTAGTTTTTCACCAGTTTCTTCAAGTAATTCAGTAGGAAAAGGACCTGAGCCGACTCTTGTACAATAAGCTTTGAAAATCCCGAATACTTCTCCAATTTTATTAGGGGGAAGCCCTAGCCCGGTACATGCTCCAGCTGTTGTCGTTGTTGAAGAGGTGACGAACGGGTAAGTCCCGAAGTCAACGTCAAGCATGGTTCCTTGTGCGCCCTCAGCAAGAATTCCTCTACCTTCTTTTAAAGAGTTGCTTAAAACGTGTTCGCTATCGATAAATTTAAATTTTTTCAAATACTCAATAGCTTCAAGCCAGTCACTTTCACTTTCTGATAAGTTGTACTTATAGTCAGGAAATTGCTCGAGCATATAAACATGCTTATTTCTTAAGATGTTATATCGATCTTGGAATTTATCACTCTCAATATCTCCGATTCGTAAACCATTACGACCAGTTTTATCCATGTAAGCTGGTCCAATACCTTTCAAAGTAGAGCCTATTTTTAATTTACCTTTTGCCATTTCAGATGCTGCATCTAAATGACCATGAGTAGGCATAATTAAGTGCGCTTTACGAGAAAGGACTAAAGATTCGAAAGGGTTTACTCCACTTTTGATAAGACCTTCAACTTCTCGTTTGAAAATAACTGGATCTACAACCACTCCATTTCCCACAACGTTTAAAATGCCCTCACGGAAAATACCACTCGGTATTGTATGAAGAACATGCTTCTTGCCGTCAAAAATCAAGGTATGTCCAGCGTTAGGTCCTCCTTGAAATCTTGCAATAACACCATATTTAGGTGTTAAGACATCTACTATTTTCCCTTTTCCTTCATCGCCCCATTGGAGGCCTAGAAGTACATCTGCGCGTACATCAGCTTTCATGCTTCAGTTTTTGTTTTTACGCTTTCGCGCATAAATATTCAAAGAATGGTGGAGAACTTCAATTCCGAAGAGCTCTTCTAAAGTTGCTTTAATCTGTTGGATTCTTGGATCGCAAAATTCAAGAACCTCACCAGTATCTGCAATAATTACGTGATCGTGTTGCCTAACTCTATGACATTTCTCATACTGTGCGATTTTATCGCCAAACTGATGTTTTCGCACCAAGTTGCAGTCTAAAAGCAATTCCATAGTGTTGTATAAGGTAGCTCTCGAGACACGGCAGTCTCCATTCTGCATCTTTTCGTATAAGATTTCAACTGCAAAATGACCTTTAAAAGCGTAAATTTCCTCAAGTATAGCAAAGCGTTCAGGCGTTTTTCTGTGCCCGTTCTGTTCGAGGTAAACCTCGAATATATCTCTAGCTTGGATGAATATTTCGTCGCTTGACATAGTCTTATAGCAAGTTACAAATGTATGCTATAGCTCTTCGTCTACCCTCTCTACAGAGTGAACTCCTGAAACATTTTTCAACTTTTCCATTAAATCTTTCAAATGGGATGTATTTGTGACTAAAGCAGTGATGTATCCATCGAAAACCCCATCCTTAGTTTCCATACTAATGGCTTTCATATTAACTCGCATATCTTCAGATATAACTGTTGTTAGCTGATTTACTAATCCCACATCATCAATACCTGTAAATGCAATTCTCACCTCAAACTGAGTCGCCACTTTACTTGTCCATCTTGCCTTCATCATTCTATAGGCATATCTTGATAGCATGTTAGTAGTGTTAGGACAGTTCTGCCTGTGAACCTTTATTCCACCACTAACTGTAATAAATCCGAACACTTCGTCGCCTGCTATGGGGTTGCAACAATTAGCTAAAGTGTAGTCTAATTTCTGCATACTTTCCCCTATGAGCAAAGTGTCTTGTTTTGCATTAGGGATGAATTTATCTGAGACACCAGTCTTTTTTGATGTCCCAGGTTCAGGTCCTTTAGCCCAAACAAACTTCCCTTGACTCAGCTTAAATCCTTTGATTTTTTCTAATTCAAACGAACCTAATGCGACACGAAAATACATTTCCTGAGCAGAATCAAACTTTTTCTTTCGAAATAAACTCTCAATATTCCCCTCATTAAGAAGAATACCATTCTTTTGTGCCCACTTATTAAATATTTCTTGTCCCTCAATTGCTCGAGTCCTTTCAACTTCTTTAAGACTATGTCGAATTTTTTGTTTTGCGTGAGTCGTGACAACATATCCAAGCCAATCTTCTTTGGGATATTGTTTACGAGAAGTGATTATCTCAATTTGGTCTCCACTCTTAAGCTCATAACTCAATGGAACAAGCTTATGATTCACTTTACCTCCTATGCATTCAGACCCTACTAGGGAGTGTATTCGGAAGGCGAAATCTAGTGTAGTGGCACCTTTAGGCAAGGTTTTCATATCGCCATTAGGAGTGAATACATAAATATCCTTAGTCTTAAGATCCATCTTGAAATCATCGATGAACGCAAGCGCGTCTTCGTTTCCGCTTTCTAGAATCTCGCGAATTTGGCCTAACCAACTATCAATCTGTGACCCCCCTGCTTTATCACCATTACCCTCTTTATACTTCCAATGCGCTGCGAATCCCTTCTCGGCGACTTCATTCATTCTCTCGCTTCGGATTTGAATTTCCACCCATTTGCCCGTCGGAGACATGACTGTAGTATGAAGTGATTCGTACCCATTGCCTTTAGGAAGGCTTATCCAATCGCGTAATCTATCTGGGTTAGGTTGGTAAAAATCAGTTACAATAGAGTAGGTTCTCCAGATCTCAGTTTTCTCCTTAGACTTCTCGGAGTCGATCACTATCCTCACAGCAAATACGTCGTACACTTCTTCAAAGGAGACTTTCTGCGTTTGCATTTTAGACCAAATACTGAAAATAGATTTAGGTCTTCCCTTGATCTCATATTTTATCCCCGCTTCATCTAACTCCCTTTTAATCGGTGCACAAAATCTGCGGATAAATCTCGCCCTAACCGCTTTTGTCTTCCTTAGCCTCGATTTAATAAACTCGTAATCTTCAGCTTCTTTGTATTTAAGTGATAAATCTTCGAGCTCACTTTTTATAGTGTATAGGCCTAATCTGTGTGCAAGTGGAGCATACATATAAAGGGTTTCACTAGAGATTTTTTGTTGTTTGTCAGGTCTCATAGGACCAAGCGTCCTCATATTGTCAAGCCTGTCAGCGAGCTTTATTAAAATGACTCTAACATCGCTACTAAGGGTAAGTAACATCTTCCTGAAATTTTCAGCTTGTGCACTTGTCCCTGGCTCGAAAACTCCACTCATCTTTGTAAGCCCGTCTACAATTCCCCTCTCCTTTATCCCAAACAGTTGTTCAACTTCATCTAAAGTCAAGTTCGTGTCCTCAACTGTATCGTGCAATAGAGCACAAACGATTGAGGTGGTATCTAGCCCTAACTCTCCCGCAACAATTTTAGCAACACTAATAGGATGATATATGTAAGGTTCTCCACTTTTTCTACGCTGATCTGAATGAAGCTCAAGAGCTAAATCGAATGCTTTTCTAATCTTTTTTCTATCCTCTCTACTTTTACTATTCTTAGCCGCTCGCAAAAGCCCCCTATACCTTCTGAGTATTTCTTTATTTTCTTCCTCTAAGTTAATTGCCATTGCGCTTTTTCCTTAGACGCAATCTACTTAATACTTCCTTCGTTTCTAAGCCTATCTTGAGGTAATTTTGTATCATGATTGAAGCAAACAACCCATCTCTAAATTCTTGGCTTGAAGTTCCGGCTGATAGCGACTTCCCAATTCAAAATCTTCCCTTCGGAATTTTCTCAACTTCTTCTCTTTCTCCTCGTTCAGGAGTCGCTATAGGTTGTAACGTTCTCGACCTATCAGCTCTATATGCAGCTGGATTTCTATCGACATCTACAGAGCTTCCATTTACAGAGTCGGATTATGCAGCTTCAACTCTAAATCCCATTATTAATTACGGAAAATCTGCGACACGTGCATTGCGTTCTAGATTAAGTGTATTACTAAACTCCGTTTCATCTGAACTTCGTGATTCTCAAGATTCTCACGCATCCACTATCATTCCTCTTTCATCGGTAACAATGCATCTACCCGTTCATATAGGAGATTATACTGATTGCTATTCATCAGAAGATCACGCACGTAACGTAGGGAAAATGTTCCGTGATCCAGAAAATGCTCTTCTACCTAATTGGAAGCATATGCCGGTTGCTTATCATGGTCGTGCCTCTTCGATTGTCGTAAGCGGCACTCCTATAACTCGCCCACATGGTCAGCTTAAGCCTTCTGAGACCGAGCCTCCAATTTTTGGGGCTTCTCGCCTTCTAGATTTCGAACTCGAGATGGCTTTCATTACCCATCCTGGAAAATCACTTGGTAATCCTATCTCAACTGAAGAGGCAAACGATTACATCTTTGGTCTAGTGCTATTTAATGATTGGTCTGCCCGAGATATCCAAAAGTGGGAATATATTCCCCTCGGACCTTTCCTTGGAAAAAATTTCGCTTCAAGTATCTCACCTTGGATAGTTACCCTTGATGCTCTCGAGCCATATAGTGTTTCAGGCCCTAGTCAAGAGCCTAAAGTTCTTCCATACCTCGAGTATTCAGGTAATTCTCATTACGACATCGGTCTTGAAGTTGAGATTGTTCCAGAAAATGGACAATCTCAAGTTGTGTGCCGTTCTAATTTCAAACATATGTACTGGAATATGCGCCAACAATTAGCTCATCATACCGTTAATGGTTGCAATATTCGTGGGGGAGATATGATTGCCTCAGGTACAATTTCAGGCCCCGAAGAAGGCTCATTTGGTTCTATGCTTGAGATTTCTTGGAAAGGAACCAAGCCAGTTGATATGCCAGACGGGACTCAACGAAGATTTATTAATGATGGAGACACAGTAATTATGAGAGGCTCTCAGAAAACTGCATCTGGAATTAATATAGGCTTTGGTGAAGTTTCAGGGAAGCTGCTTCCAGCGCACTAATTTCTCAATTCACTATTGAGTAAAGTATCTAAAACTCTTTCAGTAGTGTATCCATCCCAAAACTCTGGTGGGGTACATCTCTTAGGGTTTTCTACGGCATTTAAAATTGCAGGTAAATCACGCCCCACTAAGTGGTTAGTCCCTTTTTCAATAGTGATAGGCCTTTCTGTGTTTTCACGTATTGTGATGCAAGGGATATTACAGAATGTGGTTTCCTCTTGAATGCCTCCAGAATCTGTCACAACGAATTTTGATTCTGCGATTAACTTTTGGAAATCAAAGTATCCTAATGGTTCAGTGATAACGACTCCATTTATTCCCTTTAGTTTATCATAAAGCCCAAGGTTTACGATATTGATCCTAGATCTTGGATGGATAGGAAAAACAACCACACATTTTTTCACGAGCTCTTCTAGCATATTAATAATGAAGATGACACCTTCTTTATGATCTACATTAGAAGGTCTATGCATTGTACAAAGGCAATACGCACCATTAATGCCTAACTCTTCAATAATAGTACTGTTCTCGATATCACTTTTGTGTTTAACAAGAGTGTCTATCATAGTGTTGCCAACTAAAACTTTAGGGCTGTCTATCAATGGAGTCAAACCCTCAGAATAGAGGTTTTTCATTCCAGAAGATTCTGTCACAAAGTGAAAATCTGATATTTGGTCTATAAGAATTCGATTGATTTCCTCTGGCATATTTCTATCCCGACTGCGAAGGCCCGACTCGAGATGGGCGATTGAAACATTACAACGATGGGCGGCTAAAGCTCCAGCTAAAGATGAATTGACATCTCCAGGAACCATAACCACATCTGGTTTTATATCTGAAATTAGATTGCCCAAGTCAACGATCATATTGCCGAAATGACTTGCGGCATCTTCACCTCTTAAAGAAAGGAAATGATCTGGGCGAAGATTAAATTGATCTAAAAATATCTCCGACATCTTTCTGTCGTAATGTTGTCCAGTGTGAACAATTTCAACAGTTAGGCCATCAATGGTTTTTGCGACTTCTTTGAATCGTGTGACTTTGATGAAATTAGGCCTTGTTCCAATTACGATTAGTAATTTCATAAGCCTGTTAAATCAGGTCTGCAATTAGCATTTCAACAGTTACTCCGTCAGCTTCTGCCTTGTAGTTCGTTACAATTCTGTGTCTAAGAATAGGGAGTGCAACAGCTTTTACGTCTTCAATATCGGGACTGTATTTACCCTCAAGTGTGGCGTGAACTTTTGCTCCTATTATTAAAAATTGTGAGGCACGAGGCCCAGCTCCCCAACTTAGATATTTGTTTACATCGTCAGTAGCTTTATCACGACCAGGGCGAGTTTTACTTGCAAGTGTGACAGCGTAGTTAAGTACGTTATCGGCTACTGGCATACGACGAATTAGACGTTGGTATTCAAGGATTTCATCTCCTGTCATAATGGGAGTAATTTCCTCGCTTTTATTTCCTGTAGTCTGTTTTACAACTTCAAGCTCCTCATCAAATGTTGGATAATCTACCCAGGTATTGAACATGAATCTATCTAACTGAGCTTCGGGCAAAGGATATGTACCTTCTTGTTCAATTGGATTTTGAGTAGCAAGAACGAAAAATGGAGCTGGCAAGTCGTATCCCCTTCCATTTACAGTAACAGATTTTTCCTGCATCGCTTCAAGTAGAGCTGCTTGTGTTTTAGGGGGAGTTCTATTGATTTCATCTGCCAATACGATGTTCGCAAATAGAGGCCCTTTTATGAATTCAAACTTTCTAGAGTCATTCAATATTTCAGAACCTGTTATGTCTGAAGGCATAAGGTCTGGGGTGAATTGTATTCTATTAAAAGAAAGGCCTAATGCGCGAGCTACAGTATTTACAAGAAGAGTCTTAGCTAAGCCAGGTACTCCTACTAGGAGACAGTGCCCTCCAGCTAGAACGGCCATTGTTACTTCTCGAACTACTTGGGTTTGGCCTACAATGACTTTAGAAACCTCAAGTGTCAGTTTCGCGTGCTTTTCCCTAAGATTGTCTAGAGCTTCTTTATCGTTCATTTTATTTAATTCAGGAATAATTGAAAACTTACTTGAACCACTTCATGTTAAAAATGCAATCCTCAAATGAGGGAGAAATTCGGATGTAAGTATCTGCAATATGTTGTTCTACCCAATCATTCATAGCTTTAGAACGAATGCTGTTTTCAACTTGAGATTGGAAAAGTGCGTAATCATCTTTAGGATTCGCTCTGTGTGCGGCCATTCTCCCATCTAGTCGAAGTATAGTCCAATAGCCATTTTCATCTTCGTCAAGTAATTGAACAGGCACACTGACTCCCCCCACCTCTAAAGGCTCTAAAAGGAAATATATGTTAGGGTCTAATTCATCTACGCCAAACATAATTCCGCCATCCCTTGGATTTACCACCCTGCCCTTTGAATTCTTTGATTTAACTTTAGTAGAATTAGATAAAACGGCGGAGTCAAATGAAATGTTGCCATTTTCAAGAGCTTTACCAAGAGAATCTATTTTAGATTTTAAGTTTTCTAAAGCGTTAAGATCAGCTTTAGGTTTCATAAGTACGTGACATGCACTGAACTGCTCACCTCTCTTATCAGTCACCCTCACAAAATGATACCCAAAATCTGTTTCAAAAACAGACGAGTATCCATTCACTGGAGTATCAAATACTGCAGCCTCAAATTCAGCTACAAAAGCCCCTCGGCTAATATTCTCATAACATCCCCCTTTGTATTTAGATCCTGGATCTTCAGAATATCTTGTCGCGGCTAAAGTCATAGATAGCTGTCCTGAGGCAACCAAATTTCGGATAGAATCCAGAGTGGTTCTCACGGCTTGTTTCTGTGTTTCAGAAATTTCTGGTTGTAGTACTATTTCACTGTAGCTTATTTCTTCTGGAATCAGAGGTAAAGAATCTACAGGAGTATTGTCAAAGTATTCTATCACCTCTGCTGGTGTAGCTCTTACCTCTTGAGATATAGATTGTTGCATTGATTGAGCTAAGAGCTGTTCCTTGATGGGGTCATTAAAATCGGCCTTCCATTGAGCAACAGTTTTTCCATACTCCGCCTCGAACGCTTCAACTGAACCAAGCATCTGAACGTAGTATGCAAGACGGCGGTCTATTTCATCCATTATTTGGCCGTCTGTAACTTCTAAACTATCCAGCTTAGCATTGTGGAGTAGTAGTTTTTCGAATAAAAGCTCTTCAATGAATTTACACTTGTCATTGTTACCAGGAGCATTGCCTTGCAATCTTTCTTGTGTAGCCCTGTCTTCAATAGAACTATTGAGTATAATCTCATCACCTACGACAGCGATTATCCCATCTATAAGTTGAAACTTATCATTGGAATTTGTAGTATTTCCAGGTTGTGCAAAAGCCATTACTGACAACGTCAGAAAAACTGAAAATAAAAGTGTGATTCTTAGCATGACTGCTAAGTTAAACTGCTAAGATTAATTCAGGATACTATCTCGAATTATTTCTCCATTTGCCCATGCATCTCTTACAAGATCGTCTCTCAAGTTTTCTAAAACAGTCCTTCTTCGCTCTTGAATAATTAAATCTTCTATTCTTTCTCTCGCTATGTAAATAGGGGAGGGGAAGTCCTTTAATTGATGTTCTAAAATTCTCAGTAAATATCTTGTGTCGTTGTCAGTGAATTCAATTAACCTCCTGTTTTTTAATTGGTCTTCGATGCGGTAAACTTGCATGGGGATCGCATCTAACATGTCGCTTAAAAACCACCAGTAGTCAACATCTAGTGCAAAGTGAGCACCTCTTTCTATGCACCATTGTTCTAATTTAGGCACGCTACTTGAATCTGCTTTTGTAAGCCAAACACGAGCAGAGTCTAACATTTCCTCTTCTGTGTTGATCTCAAAAAACACAGCCCTTAAAACGTGTTCTTTAAGTATGAAAAGCTCAGGGTATTGGGAGTGGAATTTCTCAATTTCATCATCTAAAACTTCAGTGTCAACTCTCGAAGCAATAAACTCTCTCTCAAATTGTGTTACAAGTAGGGCATTTCTGTAAGAAACAACGGAAGCTTCAAATGCGCGAGAAAACTCATTAATATTGGCTTCTGCTTGAGCAAGTAAGACATTTTCTCTAACCCAACCCTCAATGATGCGTTCACTCAACAATGTACTGTCTTCAAATGACAAATCGTTTGGAATCCTAACACATAAGCTATCTAATAACAGGTTTTTCCCAAATGCAGATACTACAATTTTAGTTTCTGGCACTTCGTTTTCAAATAAAGTGCAAGCGGAAATAAAAGTGAGGGCGATGAAAATTAACACACTCTCCTTCTTAAACATCTTAATTAATTAACTGATGTAGCACTTCGAGATTCACAGAGACTGGATATTTTAATTTTAGGTTATTCACCCACTCATTCTCTAAAAAGTCTTGGTAACTAGCAATGACTTGTCCTCTAGCCTCTTCTAGAGATTTATGTGTTGGTGTGTTTAATTTTCTAACATCGATTACTACGATACCATTTTCACCCACATTTAAAGTCATAAATCTCGGAGACTTAGAATGAAGACTTAACGTCCCATTTTCTAAAGCTGTAAATACTGAGTCAGCCCAATTGTTATCTCCCTCAGAGTATAAATCATCTTCAATTCTCAATGCCAAAGGTCTTTCAGTGATCAGATCACGCCTTAAAGCCACCATATCGTCTCCTTTCTTAACAGCTTTTCTTACTTGTTTTGCGATTTTCTCATCTTCGCATGTGTATATGCCTAATTCTAAGCGTTCTCCCCACATAAACATGTCGTTATTATTCTTGTGGAACATTTCAAGTCCAGTAGTATCTCTCACCGCTTTAGACCAAACAAGTTCATCAGTCAATTCAAATAATAAGATGCCATCATGATATTCATCAATTAACATTCTGAAATCATTGTGCTTTCCTTCTAATCTTGAATCTTCATAAGCAAGCAGCTTCTCATCTATCATGCTATTTATAAGACTCTCTAGTATCATAACCGAAGATCGTTCTAGGCTTTTTACCTTTTGAGAATTAGCGTAACGAATAAAGTCTGAAACGGTCACACTTTCAATAGCTATAGAAAACAACTCTTTAGATAGCTCAGATTTCCTCACATTTTCAATTTGATGACCCTTATAGAATACGCTATCAATTGAGCTGACTAGTGTTTTAAGATTAGTAACTCGTCGTGCGTCTATTTTAAAATCATACTCTTTTTTAAGTTTATTTAAAAATGACG
>TARA_B110000459_G_scaffold54959_1_pt1 | contig 12230 bp, 8 predicted proteins | sample TARA_B110000459 | Tara Oceans TARA_B110000459 (sample SAMEA4398296) | marine metagenome | biome: Polar Biome; feature: [SRF] surface water layer (ENVO:00010504); material: water (ENVO:00002006), including particulate matter (ENVO:01000060) such as... | depth 5 m | reverse complement strand
CAAGAATTAGGCTTTCCCTTAGTTATTCGTCCCTCTTATACACTTGGTGGATATGGTGGAGGGTTTGTCCACAGTAAAGAGGATCTAGATATTAAATTGACCCGGGGCTTGGAAGCATCTCCTACACATGAAGTTCTCGTTGAAAAGGCCGTAATTGGTTGGAAAGAGTATGAATTGGAGTTACTCCGAGACAAGGCTGATAATGTCGTCGTAATTTGCACGGTTGAGAACTTTGACCCAATGGGTGTGCACACTGGAGATTCAATTACAGTAGCACCTGCTATGACTTTATCTGACAAAGTCTACCAAGAAATGCGCAACCAAGCTAAGCTCATGATGCAAAAATTGGGTAATTTTGCTGGTGGATGTAATGTGCAGTTTTCTGTAAATCCAGAAACCGAGGAGGTGTATGCTATCGAAATGAATCCGAGAGTATCTCGTTCTTCTGCCTTGGCATCTAAAGCCACAGGATATCCAATTGCAAAAATTGCGGCTAAACTAGCCATTGGTTTCACCCTCGATGAGTTAACGAATCAAATTACCGGTAATACTTCCGCTTATTTTGAACCTACTTTAGACTATGTAATTGTAAAAATGCCTCGATGGAATTTTGACAAGTTTAAAGGGGCTGATACAGAGCTCGGTTTGCAAATGAAATCTGTAGGTGAAGTGATGGCGATTGGCCGAAGCTTTCAAGAAGCACTGCAAAAAGCTTGTCAGTCACTAGAAAACAATAGAATTGGTTTAGGCGCAGATGGACAGCATTGGATGCGGACCGACGAAATACTTGAAGGTGTTCAAAAACCTTCATGGGATAGAATTTTCCGATTAAAAGATGCTATCCGTTTAGGCGTACCAATTAATAAATTGTTCGAAATGACCAAAATTGACAAATGGTACTTGTATCAAATTCAAGAACTGGTCGATTATGATAAAATGATCAAAAAGTATAACCTAAATACCATTACTCGCGAGTTCATGCTTGATGTTAAACAAAAAGGTTATTCCGATGCTCAAATCGCTTACCTGATGGGGAATATCACAGAAGATCAGGTTTATGACAAAAGGCATGAAATGGATATTCGACGAGTTTATAAACTAGTGGATACGTGTGCGGCAGAATTTGAAGCACAAACTCCATATTACTACTCCACGTTTGAATATGAGAATGAAAGCAAGGTAAGTGATAAGAAAAAAATCATTGTCTTAGGCAGCGGACCTAATCGAATTGGGCAAGGTATTGAGTTTGACTATTGCTGTGTTCATGGCATTAAAGCCTGCAAAGAGGCCGGTTATGAGGCAATAATGATGAATTGTAACCCCGAAACAGTTTCCACTGATTTTGACATTGCGGACAAACTTTACTTTGAACCTGTATTTTGGGAACATTTAAGAGAACTGATTGACCACGAAAAACCAGAAGGAGTTATTGTTCAACTTGGAGGGCAAACAGCCTTAAAATTATCAGAAAAACTACAGGATTTTGGAATCAAGATAATTGGAACTTCCTATGACAACATGGATATGGCAGAGGATAGAGAACGCTTTTCTGACAAGCTGAAAGAGTTAAATATTCCTTATCCAAGATACGGAGCAGCAAAAACAGCAGAGGAAGCTATAGAAGTTGCACATGAAGTAGGTTACCCTGTGCTTGTAAGGCCGAGTTATGTATTGGGTGGGCAACGCATGAAAATTGTGATTAATGATGATGAGCTTACCACCGCGGTGATTAAAATCATCAAACATCATCCAAACAACAACATTCTTATTGACCACTTTTTGGATAGAGCATCTGAAGCTGAAGTCGATGCCATTTCAGATGGTGATGATGTCCATATTATGGGAATTATGGAACACATTGAACCTGCAGGAATTCATTCTGGTGATAGTAATGCGGTGCTCCCTCCTTTCTCTTTAAGCAAAGAAGTGGTTAACAAAATGGAAGTATACACTAAACAAATTGCAGAAGCTTTAGCGGTTAGAGGGTTAATTAATATCCAATTTGCCATAAAGAATGATGAAGTATTTGTGATTGAAGCCAACCCAAGAGCATCAAGAACAACTCCTTTCATCAGTAAAGCTTACAATGAACCTTACCTTAATGTCGCAACAAAAGTGATGCTTGGTGTAAGTAAGTTGAAGGACTATACTTTTAAAAATGAGCTGGAAGGATTTGCTATTAAAGAACCTGTATTTTCATTTCACAAATTTCCTAATGTGAACAAAGAATTAGGGCCGGAAATGAAGAGTACTGGAGAAGCTATTTACTTTATAAAGGACACACAAGATGCCCACTTTAGAGAGTTAATAAAGCTTAAGAGCATGTACTTAAGTAAGTAAGTTATATAATAAGGCAAACAAATTGCGTTATAAGGATGAAGATTTAATTATGAAAGTATTTGCAAGTATTCTATTTACATTCCTTAGTTATTGGGCAATATCTCAAGAATTGAGTAACAAGGAATTGAAAAAATTTAAGGCTGCAGAAGCAATACTGAAGGAAAATGTTGTTCAATTTAAAAATGATAGCATTCCCTTTGAAGAACGTGTCGCACTCATTCACGATTTTATTCCTCGTTTTGTGGCAATATTAAAAGAGAAAAACTCCTTTCAATTTCCATTCGATGACTTGGCTAGTCTTGTAAAAGTGTATGCGCCTGATAATAGCTTTAGAATATTCACCTGGCAATTAAAAGAGCCATTGGGTACTCATCGCTACTATGGGGCGATTCAGCTCAATAGCAAAGAACTTAAGATGCTTCCATTATTCGACTACTCGGATACGATGAATGTGCATCCACAAGAAATTTTAAGTCATGATAATTGGTATGGCGCAATTTACTACAAGTGTTTACAACATGAAGTAGAAGGCAAGCCTTATTACACCTTACTTGGATATGATGAGGCTGATTTTGTAAGCAATCGAAAGATTCTAGAAATACTTTCTTTTAACGAAAAGGAGGAGCTTGTTTTTGGTGCGCCTTTGATTTCGATAACTGATAGCTTAGGTATTACTCAAATTAAAAATCGGATGTTTTTAGAATATAATCAAAAAGCAAGTGTTAAGCTCAATTTTGATGAAGTGATGAACCAAATGATTTTTGACCATTTGGTTGCTCCCAGCGAAGCTGAAGAGGGTGCATGGTTCACCTATATCCCTGATGGAACATATGAGGGGCTAGAATGGGTAAACAATACTTGGACCTGGATTGAAAAAATGTTCCATTATTCCATTGATAAACCGGATAGTCCCCCAATGCCAAATCCTATATTGGACAATAGGGATTGATGCAAAAAATTTGAATCCTTTTAACCAAGGCAACAAAATTTGAATTATTCCTCGATAAGCAGTTTCTTAACTCCTTGAAGTTTATTCCCTTCATAAAAATTCAAGAAATACATCCCCGCAGGCAACATCTCTATTGTTAGCACCTGAGATTCACTTAACAAATCTACGGACATACGTGATTGGCCTAAAATATTAATTATTTCCAATCGACTAGGGTTTTTAAATGCAGTAGTTATGGTAACACTTTCTTTTGTAGGATTTGGGAAAACGCGAATTGCACTAGAGAATAAATCTCTAATTGACGCAGGACTTTCTCCTATAGTTCGTATTTTCAAATCATCGAAATTGAATCCATCTCCTCGCGTAAACATGTCACTTACTATTCGAAACCTTAATTGAATATTTTCACCTATAAAATCATTTAAATCTAGCGATTCTTTAACCCAAGTACTTTGAACACCATCATAAATTGGCTCATTTTCGTCTTGATTATCATTACCAATAACGGTATAATTACCGCAGAGTGGCGTCCAATTCGTCCCATCTAGAGATGCACTTAACTGAACAAAATCATAGCCTTTTTCAATATCCCATTTTGCATAAAACTCGAGCACTGCTATATCGGCTTCACTTAAATCAATCACATTGGATATCAACTCGTTGACAGCATTGTTGCTATAGTTTCCATTAGGAGAATCACTTATACTTGTAGGAGCGGAATATGCATCGTTGTCCAATCCCCAATCATTTGCATTCTCCCATGCATCTAAGGTGCCGACTGTGCCATCAAAGCTAAGTTGTGTTTCTCCGAAATACTTTACCAAGGTATCATAGGAAGAGTAATTTGCCGTTGCGATTTGCAGTACAAAGGTGATTTGCCTGTTTTGAATACTGCTGACATCTAGCTCTCCATTAAAATTAATGACTTGTTTTTCACCAAAATTTAGTCCCGAAACAAGCTGCGGGTTATTTGCATTGTTGATTGTTGCATCTATTGCATCTATACTAAGTGTATATGTTCCACTTTCAAGACCCAAACGCTGAAATTCTATGTCTATGGAAAAGTTAGGGTTTTCAATAATGCTAGCTGATAGATCCTTCATTTGATAGGCATCTAATAAAGACTTTGCTGCCGCAAAATTCTGGAAAACATTTTCTCGGCAAATCCCTAATATGTTTTGTTGACTCGGCCAAAAACCATCATTATTCCCACCTATTTCTGGTGTCATTGCATAGACTTTTGGTTTATCATTTTGCTCTCCATAGGCCCAATCATCACTATCGCCTGCAGCTTCATACAATAAAGCACTTTGATAATTATCATAATTATTTTCCTGCGTTAAGTAATCGGTTAAATTAGAAAGCAAATCATGATCTGGACATTGAAAGTTGTCTTCATAACCCCAAGGAAACAATAAAGCATCTGCATAACTATGGTAGTTTAAAGCAATTTTAAAATTATTATTAATTATAAACCATTCCATTGCTTGAGTTTCAGGCTCCGAAAATGGGCCTGTCCCTTTATAAGTCTCGCTATTTGGATTACCAGATGTTCCTGCCCCGCCGTATTCGTAGCTGTAGTTTCGATTTAAATCAACTCCCTTATTATTGGTCCCCACATTTCTTCTATTCTTTCTATGCATTCCTCCCCCGTTGGGGTCTGTCAATTCATTGTAGACATAACCATCGGGATTAATACAAGGCACAAAATACATTTCTACATTATCTACTACATATTGCAGTTCCTCATTGCTCTCATAATTCTCTAAAACATACCACATGTAGTAAATTAACTGCTGCATACTGCCGGGTTCTCTTGCATGATGCAAAGCCGTATACAAAATTGCAGGCTTAGAAAAACTAGACGCCGGGTTACTTGAAATTCGCAGCCATTCAATTGGTCGATTTTCAATACTTAAAAATGTATCAATAGGTGCTCTTGCAGAAATTAGATTAGGATATTTCGAAGCCATTGAATCTAAGTTTTCTAACATTTCTTGATAGGTAAAAAACCCCCCCATGCTTCCATTAGAGTAATTTTGCACAAGAGGAATTTCGAAACCAGAAAGTCCACAGTTTTGCGCCTTCGTAGACTTTTTTGTAGGGTTGACATTTTGTTGCCGATAATGTGCTTTAACATCCGCTATAAGCACGTCCACGGTAAACCCTGCAGCTTGAACTTCTTCAATTTCGCTTAGTGATAGATCCGTAATCAACCAAACATTCTTTTTATGGCTCCCATGATCAACGGCAACGGAGAGTTGACTGAGCTCATCAATTGATTTATCTAACAACCAAACTTTAACCTTACTATATTGATTATCTTGAGCATACAACTGTCCGCAAGCAAAAACAAAAAGAAACAAAACGACTCTAAACATAATTTTAAATTAGCAGTTAAAGTTAATCATTTTTAGTGAGTAGCTAGAAAAGCTCATTGACCCACTATGTAAAAAAGCCTAACTTAGTGCTAAGCAATTTAAACAAATACCCATTCATCCTGAAGCACAACAAAAGGGGAAAACGCATTATTACGAATGGTATGATGTCAAAGTGCGTTCAGTGCAAAAAAACTATCATTCTTAATTCTACTTTATAAATGAGTCATATTCATCCATCACTAGTTATCAAAGCAAGTAAAAAACGTGGCAGAGGCGTCTTTGCCCTTAACGGAATCGAGGCGAATACTTTAGTCGAAATTTCTCCAGTAATTATATTGGATAGCCATGAAACGAAAATTATTCATAACACTATTTTGCATGATTATTACTTCATTTGGGGCCATCAGCAAAACCAAAGCGCTATTGGTCTTGGATATATCTCCTTATACAATCACTCCCCTAATGCTAATTGTTACCACGAATGTGATTTTGATGATAACACGATTAGTATTTATTCAAAGTGCTTTATTCCCGCTGAAGAAGAACTCCATATTAATTATATGAAAGGGGAAGAAAACCCTTTATGGTTTAAACCTATCTAAATATAAATCATCTTTTATTAATCAATTTTTAAAGATTTCTTAACTTTAGCCAGTATTAAAGAGGGATTGTTCCCAATTTGACGTCTAAGTATCGAAAATAGGTAGTCTGTTTATGAAAAAAATAATTTTAGCAAGTCTCATGCTTGTGGTATGTAAATTACAGAGTCAGGAATTGTATGACCTTGCTTCGGTGGGAACAATCGAGGTAACTTTTACTCAAGCAAATTGGGATCAAATTTTAGATACCTACTATGCCAATGGATTAGATGAACGGTTGATGGGGGTCGTCGAAATAAATGGAGAAAGCTTTGATAGTGTCGGTGTTAAATACAAAGGCAATAGCACTTTTAACCCAAATAATACCAAAAACCCATTCAATATCAAGTTAGATCAATTCATTAATCAAGATTATGATGGATATCAAGTTCTTAAGTTAAGTACGGGTGACAAAGACCCTAGTTTTGTTCGCGAAGTCTTGGGTTATGAAATTGCTCGAAAATATATGAATGCGCCACAATGCAATTATATGAACGTCTATGTAAATGGAGATCTTATAGGCTTATATGATAATGTGGAATCGGTGAATAGCGACTTTCAAGAACGATATCTTTATGCCAATCGAGATGCTACTCGAATAAAATGTAATCCTTCTCAAATTCAAAATGGCGGCTCGAGTCTAGAATATCTTGGTCCAAATGAAGCAAGCTATTATGACTATTACGAGTTGGATAGCGATACGGGATGGGCAGATATTGTTAGCTTAACTAATATCGTCGATAATGCGCCAGTTTTGATAGAAGATTATATGGATATTGATAGGGCAATTTGGATGTTGGCTTACAATAATGTATTGGTAAATTTAGATTCATACACGGGGCCATTCAAACAAAATTACTACCTGATTAATTCAAAGAATGATAACATGTCACCTATTCTTTGGGATTTGAATCAGAGTATGGGAAGTTTTAGCATGATTAATCAGGGACCTCCTGTTGGATCTCTGGCAGAAATGGATATACTTCTGCGTGAGAATGATGCTACATGGCCCTTGCTAAAGTTAATATTTGACAACCCAACATACCGAAGAATGTATATTGCCCATTGTAAAACGATATACGAAGAGAATATTGAAAATGATTTGTATTATGAACGTTCGATTAACCTACAATCCATTTTTGAAGCTTCCTTACAAGCAGATGCCAATGCGATATATAGTTTTACCCAAGCACAAAGTAATTTAACCGCCACAGTTAATGGAGGAGGTAGCCCAGGAGCAGGTTTTATTGGCTTGACAGAATTGTTTGATGAGAGAAAGACCTATTTAGAAAGTACGACTGAGTTTTCGAGTTTGGCACCTACTGTAGACAATATAAGCTATGATGAGTCTGTTCCTGCTAATACACAACTGATCGTAAGTGCAGAAGTGCTTAATTCAACTGATGTAATATTGGGTTATCGCTTGTTTGCAGGCGATAGATTTTTAAAAGTGGAAATGTATGATGATGGAACCAATGCAGATGCTACCGCTGGAGATAATATATTCACCTCTATTGTTTCTGTAGAAGCCACGGATATCCAATTTTACATTTATGCTGAAAACAATGATGCTGGAATTTTTTCTCCAGTTAGAGCTGAGCACGAGTTTTACACCGTTTCTACAAGCACCGATATTGTGCTTAATGAAATACAGGCAAGAAATGATTTCACCCAACCCGATCAGGATGGAGAGTTTGATGATTGGATTGAATTGTACAACAATTCAAATTCAAGTGTAGATTTGAGTACGTATTATCTAAGTGATAAGGGCAGCGACCTTACTCGATGGAAATTTCCTGCAGGCACAACACTAGCTGCAGATGATTACCTAATAGTTTGGGCAGATGCAGACACCCTGCAAGGAGGACTTCATGCAAATTTTAAATTATCAGGAGGCGGTGAATCTGTTTATTTGACAGATGGATCCAATGTTTTAGACAAGATAAAGTATGTCTATTTTTGGGCTGACACTACCTACGGACGATTTCCAAATGGGACGGGTCCGTTGCAACTTATGACAGCCACATTTAAAACATACAATGGCGTAGAAGATACCACAGGAGTTTCAATAACGAATAGGCATGGACAAGCTTCGTTTCAAGTTTACCCCAATCCCAGTCAAGGTCTTATTTATATAGAATGGGAAGGTCATGATGATTTTGACATCGCTATTTATGATGTTTTAGGTCAAGTAATTTATCAAGGAAGAAATAAACAAGTGATTACTGCTGCATGGTCTAGTGGTATTTATTTTGTCAATATTAATGGAATGAGTAAAAAAATAGTGGTGAAATGAGAAAGGGATTAGTTAGCATTTTAGGATTAATACTTCTAGTAGGTTGTAGTAAAGAACCTGGTGAGGGGGGTAAAAATACTATTGAAGGTTTAGTAATTATGCAAGAATATACGGAATCTACAGATCAGTTTATCATAGAATATCCTGCTTCAGAGGAACGTGTATATATTATATATGGAGACAATGCCTACTATGCGGATGAAACCCGAACTAATTACGATGGCTCCTTTCGTTATGAGTATCTTTACAAAGGGGATTATACGATTTTTATATACTCTGAATGTTTAGCCTGTCCAGGTGGAGCAGAACCTTTGTTTATTGATATAGAATTGAAAGAACGAAAAGAAGAATACGTAACTGACACTTTATATATTAAGAAATACATCAAATAGTTGAAACTCTTTCAAAAACATATTGATGCATTTACTCCGACGAGTTTGGATGAGATGAACGAGATAAAACTCCTGAATCGAAACGATACCAAGTATATCTTTCATGAGCGCAAATTACCTGCCATCCTAGAGGACTTAAAGGCCTATTACAAGGTATTGGAAATTGAGGGTATTCGTTTATTGAAATATGAGAATCAATATTTTGAAACGGAAGATTTCTCCTGTTATCAAAATCATCAAAGAGGAAGACTCAGTCGAACTAAGATTCGAATACGGAAATATGTTGAATCAGATCTGAGTTTTATTGAGATAAAAACAAAAACCAACAAGTCTAGAACGGTCAAAAACCGTATTCCAATGACTACTGAAGAGCACATTCGAAGTCCGCGCATAGTGGATTTTGTAAATAAAAATGCCCCTATTCAAGTGGATGAGTTTGCACATGAGTTGCAAATTGACTTTCAACGAATTACATTGGCTCATAAAGAATTGAAAGATAGATGCACCTTAGATCTTAATTTATGTGCGCGTTGGAATGGAAAGCAACATCACTTCGAAAACCTTATCATTGCAGAATTAAAGCAAGATAGATTCAAACATGCGAGCGAATTTAATCTAATACTTAAAAAACATAAAATATATTCCGGAAGCTTCAGTAAATACTGTTTTAGCTTTTTAAGTTTAAACGACCAATTAAAAAGAAATAATTTTAAACCCAATCTTCGTCACCTAGAAAAAACCTTATATGATTGAATTAAATACCCTATTACTAGAAGCAATTAGAATCTTTGACATTAAGTTGTTTGATGTAGATTTTTATGAGTTAATCCTTAGATTAGGACTGAATCTAACTGTTGCATATTCAATTATTCATTTTGTTTATCAACCCACCCGGAAGGATAGTGAATACATTTTTACCTTCATGGTGTTTAGTCCTCTTATTTTCTTCGTTTGTAATCTTTTCAGCAATGCGGAACTAGACATAGGATTTGCTTTTGGCTTGTTTGCTGTTTTCTCTATACTTCGTTATCGAACTGCACAAATTCAGGTTAAAGAAATGACCTATATGTTTATTGTAATTGCAGTTGCTGTAATAAATGCCTTAGCAACAAAAAAAATTAGCTATGCTGAGCTGTTATTCACCAATGCTTTTATTATTTTCATTACTTATATTCTAGAGAGATACTTGGCAAATAGTGGAGTGACTACGCAAACTATCCGATATGAAGTCATTGAGAATATTAAACCAGAAAACGAAGCTTTATTGCTTGAGGACTTACAAAAGAGAATCGGAAAGCCTATTATACGTTTTGATATTTTAGAAGTGGATTACATTAGAGATTCAGCAAGATTGAGAGTTGTTCACGAAAGATAGATTCAATAGTCAATGAAAAAAATATTGATTTTGCTCTTAATCGCTTTCTGCGTGGAACAGTCTTTTTCCCAAGTCCAAACCGGCTTATGGAGTGGTATAGCTGTTGAGAAAAAAATAAATAAGCAATTTGAATTTAAGTTTGAGGAAGAAATCAGATTGAAAGACAACCTTAGCAAGCTGAATAGTTTATTAACTGAAACAGGTTTCACTTACAAGCCCAACAAATTTTATCGTTTAGGATTAATTTATCGATTCACTTATTATACCAATGGATCTTTTGGAAATAGGCTGACATTAAGTAACCAATTTCGCTACAAAATTGAAGACTTTACCCTAAACTATCGATTTAATGTCCAACAAGACTTCAACAGCAAAGACCCTATTGAATATAAAATTAGGAATAAGCTGCGAGTAGATTATAAATTTAATAAACACTGGGCAATAGGAATTGGAGGAGAGTTGTTTTATTCATTTTACTACAATAGAAATGTCTTAGATAGATACCGATTAAGTTTTGGTGCCAATCACAACCTCAATAAACATCATCGTGTGGGCGCATCAATCATGTTCCAACAAGAAATAAATACCGCTAATCCAGATGCAGATGTTGTGCTTGGGATAAAATACAAGTATTCGTTTTAGACGCTCAGCTAGCGAATAAGTTGGAAAGAACCTTTCTCTAATTCCTCTTTCTTGTTTTCTACAGAAAAATAGCTTAGGTGCCAAGTATAAGTGCCTACCTCCTGAATGCTGCCAAGAAAAGAACCATCCCATGCTTGTTCCAGATCACTGGATTGAAATACCATTTCACCCCAGCGATTAAAAATGGATAATTTGGCGGCATTGGCTCCAATACTTCTTAGAAAGAAAACATCATTTATGCCATCGTTGTTTGGTGAGAACGCCGTTGGAGCGATAACTAGTGTTTTGGGCTTTACACAAACCCTTAGTACCTGCTGATCAATGCAGCCACCCCCATTTACAATTTGTAATACCACTTCGAAAGTGCCCGTATCTTGATATTCATGATAAAGATTGGCAAATGGCGTATAACTATTTCCTGTACCATCACCAAAACTCCATGCCCCAGAATCTCCACCGATACTTTGGTCAATAAAATAAAACTCCGGATCTAATAAATCAAGGCATCGATCATTTGGAGAAGATAAAAAGTCAGCAATAATTTGACCAAAAGAAGGTATTTGAATAGAATTTGATTGCACACAGCCGGTATTCTGATCTATGACATGCACATCATAAAATCGTCCTGCTATACCTGGTATGCTATCTAAACTCAATGCACTATCCTGATTCCATTCGATAGCATAAAGCCCTGGTGGATTTGGTATAACTTTAAGCCAACCTTGCTCACCATAGCAAACAGCATCACTCGAGTCGAATTGTAATTCAAAGCTAGGATAAACATTTACTATTATGCTTGCACTTACTTCATCGCTACAGCCATCATTTAGCGTTACTGTGTAGGTATTGTTTGAGTCAACCTGAAAAACTATTTCAGAGGAACCGCCTAAATTATTATCCCAATCAAAGGAATAATTTAAAAAATCGCCTCCAAGTGCCTCTGCAGAAATCCTAAGATATTCCCCTTGGCATACACTTGTATCCGAATAAGAAACAGTAATCTTTAAGGTATCCAATACTTGAATAGATTTGGAATTATTGATTGCACACTCACCCGAACCTATAGTGTAGTTTATTGTATGAACTCCGGAACCAACAACAATAGGATTAAGTATTGAATCCGAACTTGCTCCACTCCATACTCCACCTAAGGGATTGGCTACTAGCAGAAAGTTAGTATCTGCAAAGCACCATAACTCAGGTAATCCAGTAAGGTT
>TARA_B110000459_G_scaffold16159_1_pt1 | contig 12307 bp, 9 predicted proteins | sample TARA_B110000459 | Tara Oceans TARA_B110000459 (sample SAMEA4398296) | marine metagenome | biome: Polar Biome; feature: [SRF] surface water layer (ENVO:00010504); material: water (ENVO:00002006), including particulate matter (ENVO:01000060) such as... | depth 5 m | reverse complement strand
TAATCTTTTTGACACACAAATTACTAACCCACGATTTTTTGCTAAGGATGATATGTTAGCATATTTCATAGATGAACAGCTCTGGATATTAGCTGATGGGAAGCCGAAATTATTAGAAAAATGGGTTTCAGATGACTTTGCCATCGGTGATGACATTCTTTGCTACAGTAATAACTTTGATAAATTCATGATTTATCAAGATGACTCATTGTATACGGCTGAGTTTTGGAATGTTAATCAAGTTAAGGCTGGAGATAATTTGATCGCATACTTAGATAATAGTAATATGTTTAAAGTCTTCTATTATGGAACCAAGGAGATCATTGATAATATTCCTCCTCGTAGTTTTAAGGTATCAAAAAATGTGATTGCTTACATCAGTAACTTAGGTGACTTTATTATTTGGGATAAAGGAGATATTAACGAAATTCAATATCAAGCTCCTAGTTGGTATGCGTGTGGTGAGGATTTCGTAGCTTATGTAGATGATATGAATGCATTTTCTGTCTATTACAATGGAGAAGTGCAACAACTCTTGACTTACAAACCAGATATGATTAAGATTAAAGACAATGTTTTGGTTTATACCGATGATTTTGGAGCATTGTATGCCTTTTTTAATGGAGAAGTAATCCGTTTGAATAGTTTTACCCCTGACAAAGTCTTGCTTGATAAGGATGTAGTTGTATTTAGGGATAATTATGGATATCTAAAGGGAATTATGAGGGGTGAAAAAATGGCATTTAGCAAAGAGATAGCGATTGATTTTGATGTTTTTAATTCTACTGTCGTTTACCAACCAAATAAGGTTAAATGGATTGTATTTAACGAAGGTAAATACTACAACTATCCTTAACTTTGCACGTATATAAAGTAGTTAGATGAAAGAAGAAAAAGTTTTAGAGGCCTTATCAAATGTACTTGATCCTGATATAGGGAAAGATTTGGTTAGTCTTAACATGATTAAGGCGATCCAAATTTCGCATAACACTATTTCCTTTACGGTTGAGTTAACTACACCCGCTTGTCCTTTAAAGGAAAAGATACGAAAGGATTGTGAAGATGCAGTTTTCAAGGTATATCCCAAGGCTGATGTGGAAATTGAAATGACAGCTAATATTACTACGAATAGGAACAGCTCCATAAACGTTTTACCTAATGTAAAGAATATCATTTGTGTAGCTTCCGGTAAGGGAGGTGTAGGAAAATCGACGGTGTCGGTTAATCTTGCTCTTGCATTGGCTAAACAAGGCGCTAAAGTTGGTATTATAGATGCCGATATACATGGACCTTCATTACCTATGATGCTAGGTGTGGGTAAACAGATGCCCGAAGTTAGAGACATTAAGGGGAAGCATTACATAATACCTATAGAAGCTCATGGTATCAAAGTGCTATCCATAGGGTTCCTGGTTGACGACCGTCAAGCGATTGTATGGCGTGGGCCTATGGTGACTTCTGCTTTAAAACAATTTGTGACGGATGTGATTTGGGGGAAATTAGACTATTTAGTTATAGATATGCCTCCAGGGACTGGTGATGTTCATCTTACAATGGTGCAAACCGTTCAAGTTACTGGAGCTGTTGTGGTAACAACTCCGCAAGCCGTGTCGCTTATTGATGCAAAAAAAGCAATGGGTATGTTTACCATGCCTAAAATTAATGTGCCCGTTCTTGGAGTTGTAGAGAACATGTCTTATTTCACGCCTGAAGATGCATTAGATAAGAAATATTATATATTTGGGAAAGATGGAGGCAAAGAGTTGGCTGTGGCATATGATGTACCTTTTTTGGGAGAGATTCCGTTAAAAGAATCGGTCAGAGCTGGCGGAGATCAAGGAACTCCAGCCTTTACTCAAGACGATGAAAAACTGATTACTGCGTTTAAACAAATTGCGGAAAAAGTAGCTCAAAATATTGCAATTCATAATTCAAAACAAGAAATAGTAAATGAGAGTAATGAAAACTAAAGCAGAAATACTAGCAAGAATTGAAATGTCTTTGGATACGATGAGACCATATCTTAAAAATGATGGAGGTAATGTTGAAGTTGTTGAATTAACGGATGATATGAATTTAAAACTGAGGTTACTAGGTAATTGCGGTACGTGTCCTCAAAGTATATTTACAATGAAAGCTGGAATAGAAGAGGCTGTTTTAAAATCTGTACCAGAAGTGAAGAATGTGGAAGCGGTAAACCTGACAGAGCCACCTAATTTTTAATGGAATGAATAGAGCAGAATTAGTTAAAGAAATTTTTTCTAAAAAGTCATTTTTAAGTGTTGGCTTAGATACAGATATTAATAAAATACCAAAATTCTTATTAGATTTTGAGGATCCAATCTTTGAATTTAATAAACGAATTATTGATGCTACTCATGATATCTGTGTTGCTTATAAAATTAATATTGCCTTTTATGAATGTCTCGGCAGTAAAGGTTGGCAAAGTCTTGAAAAGACTTTAAATTATATTCCTGATAATTTATTTACGATTGCTGATGCAAAGCGGGGAGATATAGGGAATACCTCAGCGATGTATGCACAAACATTTTTCCAAACCTATTCATTTGATTCAATTACTATTAACCCATACATGGGGGTTGATTCAGTGACGCCGTTTCTTGATTTTACCGGTAAATGGGCGATTCTATTGGCCTTGACATCCAACAAAGGGAGTCAAGATTTTCAGCATATCCAGGAGAATAACGAAAAGTTATATGAGTTAGTAGTAAGAAAATCATTTGATTGGGGAAATGAGGATAATATTATGTTTGTTACGGGCGCCACTCACCCAGAAGAACTTGGAGGAATTAGAAAACTCGCTCCGCGAAGTTTCTTTTTAGTGCCAGGTGTCGGAGCACAAGGAGGAGATTTGGCTGCGGTCGTAAAGGCAGGTAGGAATGAGGAGATCGGGCTTTTAGTCAATTCTTCTCGAGGTATTATATATGCTTCGTCAGATGAGTCTTTCGATAAAGCTGCACGAAAAGAGGCCCAAAAATTGACTGATCAAATGGGTGAGTATTTTTAGTGAGTGATTTTCATTCGGGGCTTCTCTATATAAATGACTTGGAGCGTTAAGCGCTGATACAACTAAGCATAGTTTTAATCAAAAATATGTAAATTTACAATTGTGAATACGGTTCGATATAGATTTGATAATACTATTTTTGGTGTTTGTGCCTTTATTGGTAGGAAACTCAACATGCCGAGTAAGAATACACGCTTGTTTTTTGTTTATGCTAGTTTCTTTACGTTTGGATCTCCGATTATAATTTATTTGATAGTTGCATTTTGGATGAAGTTAAAAAGTATGGTCAATGGAAAACGTAATCCGGTTTGGGATTTATAGATTTACTGTTTTAGTATTTAGTTTACTGCTTACATTGAACACCTTTGGTCAGGATTATTATATTAGTCTTGAGGGGGATACGCAGTATATGGAAATTACGACGTGGTGTTTTAATCAATTTTACTTCGAAACAGATACTAGCGTAGAAGCTGTGTTTTGTGACGATTTTCAAAGTGTTTATAGAGCCCAATCAAAAGTGAGTTACCTTTCCTATTCTTCTTTTGTTGAGGAGCTGGATTATGTTGAGTTTTTACTTCCGAGCATTGCAAGTTTAAGAGCACTTTCTACCGATTACTTTAGGGATGAACACGTAGAAGCATATATTAGTGGTGACTACATATTATATCGCTGTAAATCACCTGATTATACTAGTAAAACTGAAGTTTCTTCTCCTTATATGAATCTCACTAATCCTGAGTATTATCAGCCAAAGTTTGACAACCCTCAACTCTTCAAGACCAAGGAAAACAAACAGTTTGATGAAATTCATCCAGACGTGGTTTTTATATATCATGATTCATTGGGTTTTGAAAAAATTTCAGGACCGAACATGGAGCAAGATTATTTTGAATTAATCTTTTCGAGGTACTCTTTTAATTCATCCCTAAATGATAGTATTTTTAATGGTGACTTTACGCTTAAATCAAAAGATTTTCTGGAGGTGTTTAGTGAGGAAGTTAGTCCGCTTACTGCGGTTCAATATAACGATAAGGATTTGGCAAAATATTATATTTCAGCCTTGCGTAATGGTGCTTTAATACTACTTCTTAACTTAGACTTGAAGAAAATTCTTCTTTATCGAGAAGCGGGAAATGATAAGCTGGCCAATCAATTGGAAACTGAATTACTTTTGAATAATTTGAGTTATGCCATAGGCTTTTCTGAAGCTAATATATTTGATTTCTGTAAGGTTTATATTGCTGAAGCAAAGAATAGAACAGCAATTTTAAATGGAACCAATCAGGGAATTTTTTTAAACGCCAATCTTGAATTGGATTCGACTATAATTTTGAAAGAGGAATTTTTCTTGTTTGCCCGAAAAGGTCAGGTGTTTGAAACGCAAGCAATAAACCAAAACAACTCAAAAAGGAAAGAAGTGACTTCAACTTCGGTTATTCAAGATGCCATAATAATCTATGACCATAATAATACGCAACTTATGTCACCTTTCCCATTCTTTGTAAGAGAAGCGACTGCCTTGTTTCCTAAAAATAACCAAAGTAAAAAAAGTAAGGGGGGTACTCAGATAAATGATGGTGCAATTGATTATAACAGCTTTAGCGCCTATATCTTCGAGAAATATTCCTTAGATGATTTGAAGAAAAGTAATTTAGCTGCAGCATCTATCATGAATTCGAATCTTTATCACTTTTATCATCCAATCGCAAATTTTAAAACGAAAGTATTTAAAGATTTAAAATGGAAAAATACCCAAATCTATGAAAATGGGAAATGGAAGGATCGTTCAAACCTTGTTTTAAATATATCGGGACTTTCCCAAGTGCGTAAAAATACATTTAACGACTAGGGATGGCAAAATTTGAGCTAAAGTACCTTGGTAGGCAAGAATATAAAACTACTTGGCATTATCAGCAAACATTGTTTCAAGATGCCTTACAAGCAAAAAAAGAGAATCGTTTAGTAAGCAATCAAATCATTTTAGTAGAGCACGACCCGGTTTTTACTCTTGGTAAGAGTGCTGATACTCATAATATCCTATTGTCTGAAAATTTTTTAGATGCTCCAGTATTTACAATTGAGAGGGGCGGAGATGTAACCTTTCATGGACCCGGGCAATTGGTGATATATCCAATAGTAGATCTTGAACAATTTAACATGGGATTACGCGATTATGTCTTTAATATGGAAGAGTTGGTTATCCGTATTCTTGATTGCTTTGGTTTGATAGGACAACGTGCTAAGGGTGCTTCTGGAGTTTGGTTGGATGTGGGAAGTATAAGTGAAAGGAAAATAGCAGCTTTAGGTGTGAAAGCTAGCAGACATATAACTATGCACGGTATAGCTTTTAATATCAATACTGATTTATCCTGGTTTCAAAAAATTAATCCTTGTGGCTTTCAGGACAAAGGAGTGACTAGCTTGGCTAATGAACTTGGAGAAATTCAGGACTTTAAGAAAATTAGACTGCTAGTAGAGGAGGAGTTGAATAGGATTTTTATTTAAGTGTTCATTTTCAAGCCATTGATTGTTAATTCAGCATTTATTTGATAATTTTGCTTGAGAATAGTTTCTATGGCAAAAAACAAAAAAGGCACCTATAAATCACCCAATATTCAGTATTACCAATCTAGAGGAGATTTTAATATTGCTGTAGGGGAAGATTTTATTCATGCAATTAATGATTTGTCATCTAATGAACAGCATTTTTTAGTAGGTCTTTCTCATGGTCAATCTCCGTCAGGGGCTTACAATTATATTTTGGAAAACTACCATAGAATTAATCGTCCAGAAATATTGCGTTATACTTTTGTCAATTCACCATTAAAACGACAAAGAGATCTTAAAGCTGTAATGGATGCGAAATCCTTTTTGATTGCTTTATTGGATCAAAAGCTCTTAAAAAAAGAAAATATTTTAGGTAGTGCAATAAGTATTCCTGATGTGCATGAATATGCGCAGGCTTTTAATGAACGCCTACGGGAATACATGAAAAAGTATAAAAAGATTGGTTTAGACTATGTTTTTGTTGCTACCAATCCGGAGGGTCATGTTGCAGGTATTTCAAGAAAATCTGAAATATTTGATTCAAAAAATATTATTGAAATTGTTCATGATCGAAAACAGTTAGAAGTCACAGTAACTCCATATTTTCTTAACTTATCCAAAAGAATTGCTTTTTTAGCAACAAAGGCGGATAAAAGAAGGGCCCTTGCATGGCTATTGGATCAGAATGGATTAGCAACAGAAAGCCCTAGCTTTTTAAGGCATATGGATAATGTAGAAGAACGTTTGACGGTGTTTATCGACGATGAAGCGCTAAATTGGCCACAAATTATTGTTGAACGAAAGGGTAGAGTCGGGATAAGTAAGATTAAAGTTGATTTGCCGAAGCCTTACAATGAAAAGGCAAAGAAGAAGTTGCCGGTAATCCTTATGATTCATGGATTTTTAGGATTGAACTCATTTGATGGTTTATTAACAAACTTAGCTACACATCGATATATTGCTGCAGCTATGCACTATGGGTCTGTACCAGATAAATTGGAGGTAGAGAAGTATTCTAAGCATGTGGTAAATAATATAGATGCAGTGGTTAATTTCTTTGGAGAGAAAGGACATCCAGTATATCTTTTAGATCATTCTATGGGTAATGTTTACTTCATGATAATGGATAGAGAATATGATCGATTAAAAGGGATAAAACAATACTTAAAAGGTCGAATAGGTGCCAACCCATTTTTTGGTAGCGAAGCAAAACATTCAGTGATTGGTTTTCTTGATAACGTTATTTTACCATCGTTATCAATTACTAAAAACCCAATTGAGAAATCATTATTTCGAGGGTTTAGGAGCTTTGTGCCATTGGATTCAAAAAATGGCGTAAGAAAAAGAGGTATAAGCTTAACGGATATGCTGATTAGAAGGGACTCAGCTATGCGGAATAGAGTTTGGAGAGCGATGAAGAAGCAGATTGTTTATTTGATGACCAATATGGATTCTTTACCTCATCTCAATCGAGTTCCAATTGAACGCGCATTAAATAGATTACCTGCTAAGTTGTTTGTGATTCAGATATATTCTGCTTTGTTGGAATCTAAAGGGTTTGATGATAAAGAAGGATATCCTAATATGGAAAAAAATAAAATTCCAATATTGATGTTAAAAAGTGAACGTGATTGTATTGCTAAGTTTGTTCCGCGTTTTCATATCGGATCGAATGTAGATATTATAGATGTAACAAATCCTGATGAAGACGACTTATTTAAGGAACATCTATATCATATGGTTTTTCAAAAAGAGACTATCGAATTCATAGAAAAATTTATTGAACAGGTTGAAGCATCTAGTATCGTTGAGGAGCTAGTAGACTAAAACAAATAATGCCAAATGATATGTACTAAAACTGATTTAAAAAAAAGACCCTAGGATATCATTCTAGGGTCTTTTTTTTATGGTTTGTAGTATTATTACTCTAATTCTTCTCGAGGCATTTCAAGTGAAGTCATATCTATACCATAAGTATTTAATTGAGCTAAATCTTTTTCTCCAAGGTTTTCATATTGTCCTTCAATAATTGCAGCCGTAATATCACCATTCGTAGAAGTCAATTCAACTTTTACTACTCCACCATTAATACCTTTGAATACAAGTGTTTTGTTTTTGACTTCGTCGGTTTCTGTAGCAGGTGCTTCTATCTCTATAAGCTCTTCTATAACAGTTTCTTCTTCGTGAGCATCTGCAGCGTGCGTATCGCCTCCTAAAATTGGAGCTAACACCAAGCCAATCAAACAAGTTAATTTAATTAAGATATTCATTGATGGACCAGAAGTGTCTTTAAATGGATCACCTACCGTATCTCCAGTTACTGCGGCTTTATGCGCTTCAGAACCTTTGTAAGTCATTTCTCCATTAATCATAACACCAGCTTCGAAAGATTTCTTTGCATTATCCCATGCACCACCAGCGTTGTTTTGGAAGATAGCCCAAAGTACACCACTAACAGTCACACCAGCCATATACCCACCTAACATTTCAGCGATTGCTAATTTATCCATTCCAAAAATCATTGGAATAAATGCAATTGCTAATGGGAAGCCAATAGTTAATAAGCCTGGCAACATCATTTCTTTTAATGATGCTTCTGTTGAGATTGCCACACACTTATCGTATTCTGGTTTACCAGTACCTTCCATAATACCCGGAATTTCTTTGAACTGACGCCTTACTTCTTCTACCATTTCCATAGCTGCTTTTCCTACTGCGTTCATTGCTAAAGCAGAGAATACCACTGGTACCATTCCACCAACAAACAACATGGCTAAAACAGGCGCTTTAAAGATGTTAATACCATCAATGCCAGTAAATGTTACATATGCAGCAAATAGAGCCAATGAAGTTAATGCAGCAGAGGCAATAGCGAATCCTTTACCCGTCGCAGCAGTTGTATTACCAACTGAATCTAATATATCTGTTCTTTCACGCACAATAGGGTCTTGCTCACTCATTTCAGCAATACCGCCTGCGTTATCAGCAATAGGACCAAAAGCATCGATAGCTAATTGCATAGCTGTTGTAGCCATCATAGCAGAAGCAGCTAAAGCAACTCCGTAGAATCCTGCAAAAGCGTATGAAGACCAAATAGCAGCAGCAAACAATAAGATAGTAGGGAATGTAGAAATCATTCCTGTAGCTAAACCTGCAATAATGTTTGTTCCAGCTCCTGTACTTGATTGTTGAACAATATTTAAGATTGGTTTTTTGCCTAAGCCCGTATAATATTCAGTAACTGAAGAAATAACTCCACCTACAAACAATCCAATTAGTGTAGCATAGAAAACACGCATAGAAGAAATATCTTTAGAACCCTCTCCGAAGAATTCCATTTGCATAGTTTCAGGCAACATGTATTTAACCAAAACAAAACAAGAAACTGCAACTAACCCTATAGATACCCAGTTTCCAATGTTTAAGGCACCCATAACTTGTGCTTCCTTAGCATCATTACTATTAATTTTAACGAGCATAGTACCAATCGCAGAAATTATGATTCCAACTCCAGCAATTGACATAGGCAATAAGATAGGACCAATGCCTCCAAAAGCATCTGTAATTTGTCCACCCATATCCTTTATAACATAGTTCCCTAAAACCATTGCGGCTAATACTGTCGCAACATAAGAACCAAATAAATCTGCACCCATTCCAGCCACATCACCTACATTATCACCTACGTTATCAGCAATTGTTGCTGGATTACGAGGGTCATCTTCTGGTATACCCGCTTCTACTTTGCCCACTAAATCTGCACCCACATCTGCTGCTTTGGTATAAATACCACCACCTACTCTTGCGAAAAGAGCAATTGATTCAGCACCTAATGAAAATCCAGCCAAGGTTTCTAATACTATAGTCATTTTATCGACAGAAAAAATTCCATCTGCTCCGCCCATAAAGTAGTTATAGAAAATAATAAAGAATCCCGTTAAACCTAAAACAGCTAAGCCAGCAACACCTAGCCCCATTACAGTTCCACCACCAAAAGATATCTTCAAAGCATCTGGAAGGCTCGTACGAGCTGCCTGAGTTGTTCTAACATTTGTTTTTGTAGCGATTTTCATTCCGATATTCCCTGCATAAGCTGAAAATATTGCACCAAAAATAAACGCAACAACTATAAGAATATGTGTTGTTGGTACTACAAAAGAAACAATAGCTAAAAGGACACTTACCACAACAACAAAAATTGCTAATAATCGATACTCAGCATTTAAAAAGGCCAAAGCACCTTCATAGATATGGTCAGAAATTTCTTTCATTTTACCATCACCGGCGTCTTGCTTAATCACCCATGATTGCTTAATCATCATGTAAGCAAGTCCCAGAATTGCTGCCACTATTGGCATGTAAATCATATACTGTCCCATCTGTTATAAGTTTTAATTATTTATTTAAGTATTCTCTGTATTTAAATTCAGCGTGCAAAAATACAATTAATTGCCAAATAAAAAAAGCACCTGATTTTAGTAGGTACTTTTTTTTTGTTAATTCTACTTAAAGTCTTTTAATCTTTATTGATTTACTGGACATGACTGTCGCTTTTGAGGTTTAAATGGATTGTTTTCAATGTGCATATTTAACCTTACCGGGAGCATCCGATTTAGTCTGTATTTCATCAAGTTCTATAGTTATATCTTATTGTAGAGCTAAAGCGGTGCTTTTATTATGGGGTGTTTAATCGACGTAGGTTTCAATTCCAGTTTTTCGTTTACCATCCTTATATATGGTGACAAAAGCATCTTTTATTCCTAATTTACGTATTTCTACCTTAAATGCTTCCGCATCAATTTCAGAAGTAAAATTACCTATAGAATATCTGTATGCACCATCTACATTTTCATGCATGAGGTACTTTTGATCAGCAAACAGATGAGTGAAATCTAAGTTTTGAAACAAACCAATCTGAATCCTATATTGATATTCTGATTGGGCGCCAAGAGCTTGTTCACCTTTATTTAAATTAGCATGGGATTCTCTGGTAGTCTCAAGTTTATAAGCTACCGCATTTAGGCTATCCTTAAGCTCTATTATTGTTATATCTCGAGATTGAAGATTATTTTTTAAAATTGAAATCTCCTCAGATTGTTGCTCAATGGCAATGTCCAACATCTCGAGCTTATCGTTAAGTTTTTTTAGTTTCGCAGGATTCTTTTTTAAATCCCTAATTTGCGTTTTTAATTGTTTTTTCTCGCTCTTGCTGAGCTCTTGAGCGCTAATATTATTCCAAGTAAATGCAATTAAAAATATCAAGACTAAATGTTTCATGAGGCTAGAAGGGTTATATTATCTAATTTCTTATTTAAGTTTTTAATAAATTCAAAGTATGCAGGTAATTCTTCTTCTACTAAAGGATCTGCCTTGGGAATATTCTCCTTATACGGATCTACTTGTTTACCATTTTTCCAAAATCGATAACAAACATGTGGTCCAGTGGCAAGACCTGTACTTCCCACATAGCCTATCACTTGTCCTTGCTCCACAGCAGTTCCAGGTTTTATACCACCTGCAATCTTAGACATGTGCAAATACTGTGTGGAATATGTACTGCTGTGTCTAATTTTAACGTAGTTGCCATTATACTTGGCATATTTCGCATGCGTCACAACGCCATTAGCAGTGCTGTAAATAGGTGTTCCTGTTGGTGCGGCATAATCGGTACCTAAATGTGCCTTTTTTTTCCCAGTTACCGGGTGATATCTATTCATCGTGTATGGGCTGCTTATTCTACTGTATGCCACAGGAGACCTTAAAAAAAACTCTTGAAGCGTAAATCCATCTTCATCAAAGTATTCGGATACTTTACTATCTGGACGACTGTATGCGAAAGCTTTGTGTTCGATACCTAAATGTTGAAAGCTGCATGCTTCTACCTCAAATTCTCCAATGGACTTGCCTTCCACAAATTCTTCATAGTAAACGGCCTTAAAATAGTCTCTTTCTTGTATTCTGTAAAAATCTATCGTCCATCTGTATATGTCCGCTAGTTCGATAGCCAGCATTGGGCTGGCGTCTATATCTATTAAGGTTTGGTATAATGAGCCTTTTATGACAGCGGAAGAAACGGTTTTTTTTCGTGTGATGGGTTTACTTTTGACTTCGCCACTTATATGTTCATCACCAAAATCGAAAACAACGTAATCGATGATGTTTTTTTCATAAATAAACTGATTTGGAACTAATTTTCCATCCTTAAGTTTTAGAACAAAAGCATATTTATTGCCTGTCTTAAAAATCCTAGCATTGAATACTTCTATCGGAAAGTTACTTACTTCGTGGGCTTTATCCATGCCAAGTGAATACTTGGAGAAGACATTAGACAAGAATTCATTTGGTCTTATCTTATCTTTAATCAAAATAGCATCATTAGGCACGTATCCATACGTCGTCATGCTATAGCCTTTTTTTCCCGCGTTATTTAATTTAAGTGAAGTACCTTTTTGGAAGGGGAAAGTAAAAGAACTAAATAGTATGGCAAACAGCATACATAGATAGATGATAGGATTAGTCATATTTCAAAGATAGCGTATTAATTAAAATTGAGTAATTACTTTATACACTATTTATAAAGACTCGTTTAATTTTATATTCTACTAAGCTGCTTCATTGAAATCTTTTGCCGCTGGTAGCGCGCGAGTATATCTTCTCGGTAATAAATTTACGCTGTTATTCCTTACTGGAATAATCTCTTTTAGCAAAGTTACTCTCTCTGCTTAACAGGTT
>TARA_B110000459_G_scaffold203790_1_pt1 | contig 12371 bp, 6 predicted proteins | sample TARA_B110000459 | Tara Oceans TARA_B110000459 (sample SAMEA4398296) | marine metagenome | biome: Polar Biome; feature: [SRF] surface water layer (ENVO:00010504); material: water (ENVO:00002006), including particulate matter (ENVO:01000060) such as... | depth 5 m | reverse complement strand
AAATTTAAAAACGTTATCCATTGTATAAAGGTTTTGGTTTATAACTGAGGCCAATATTTCTAATTATATACTTCTATTTCAAGGGTGAATATTTTTTAAATTAACTACCAAATGTTAAAATCCTCTAGAGCTCTTTTATTTACTAGCAATTAAACTAAATATACAGCTATTAAAATCATCATAAAATAAGGTAAAAAGCTGTTTTTCAAGCATTTTTCACAAATGAATAATACCAATAATCACCTCTTTTTCACTAATATGGAATGACAAACACTACTATCTAGACATAATACTATATCAATTAAACATAGATATATTATCAATTATTGATTTTCTGATATTCAGGTTTATAATGTATTGGGATGTCAATTGAATAGCCCAAAACATCGCCCAACCAAGGACAGCGAAAAAATATCCAGAAATAAATATTGCGAAAGTCATATACCTTTTAACGTAGAAAGGTGTTAAATAGTTTCATTGTTCGATATTTATAGCATGAAAAGAATCTCCTTAATATCATTATTTGTGTTTTACTACTGCTCCATTATGAGTGTTACATTCTCGCAATCAACTTCACCTGATGATTTTTTAGGATATCCGTTAGGAGAAAAATTCACTAGACATCATCGTGTTGTTGATTACCTCAAGCTCGTTGCTCAGGAACAGACACACTTTCAACTCATAAATTATGGGGAGACAACTGAAGATAGACCGCTATTGGGGCTCATCATGTCTTCTGAGGAAAACATGGGCAATATAAATTCCATTCTTTCTGAAAATGTCAGGCGTGTAAATGAAGGAATAGACTCAGGCTCTCGAATACCTATTGTTTATCTGAGCTATAATGTACATGGCAATGAGGCTGTTGGTACTGAGGCTGCTATGAGGACTATAGGGTCACTTACAAATGAAAATAAAGATCTTTTAGAAAAGTGTATTGTAATAATAGATCCTTGTGTAAATCCTGACGGTCGAGATAGATATGTACATTTTCAAGACAGAACTTCAGGACCAACTCCTAATACATCTTCAGCCTCTTGGGAACACAGCGAACCTTGGCCGGGTGGCAGATCGAATCACTACATGTTCGATATGAATAGAGATCTAGCTTGGCAAACCCAAAAAGAAACAAAGGCACGCGCTGCCTTCTACCGTACAATTATGCCACACGTACATGTGGACTTCCACGAACAGGGAATAAACAACCCATATTACTTCGCACCAGCAGCAGAACCACTTCATAAAATTATCACTCCTTGGCAGAGAGAATGCCAAGAACATATAGGTGGATTTAACGCAAGGGGATTCGATGCTAGAGGAGCACTTTACTTTACGCGCGAAATCTTCGATCTATTCTACCCTAGCTATGGCGACACTTGGCCCATGTTCCAAGGCGCTATAGGAATGACATACGAACAAGCCGGAAGTGGAAGAGCAGGGCGAGAAATTACTATTGCAACTGGAGATAAGCTAACGCTGAGTTACAGAATAGAAAACCACCACTCTACTGCAATTTCTACCATAAACGCCGCTATACACCACCGCGACAGATTACTAAAAGAGTTTGCGGCTTATCACAGAAGAAACATAGAGGAGCCATGGGGGGATTACATGGCATACCTCATTCCTTTAATCGGAAACAACGCCTCAAAAATATTTTGGCTTACTGACATTCTAGATAAGCAAGGCATAACATACTCGACAGCACTCGCATCAAACAAATCAATCAATGCGCTTGACTACTCCACCCTTAACTCCATAAAAGTAAAGCCTTTAAAAGGAGACCTTGTTATCGATGCTCACCAACCAAGCTCCGCCCTCCTTCAAGTTCTATTCGACCCTGACCCTGAGCTAAGTGACTCTTTAACCTACGACATCACAACTTGGGCGCTGCCTTTTGCCTACGGTCTTAATTGTTATGCGCTTGAGAAAAGTATCGCTATTTCTGACGGCTTTAACATTGCTAAAGCGGAAGACCAAAATAAATCTGAATCCACAACTCCACCATACGCTTGGATTATTAATTACAACACAGATTCTGGCACACCTCTACTTGCTGAGTTACTTAACATGGGAACAACCTTAAGAGTTGCCGATGCTCCTTTTGTAAATTCAGGTGAAAAATTCTCAGCAGGATCAGTTATTGTTACAAGGAGAGAGAACGAAACACTGCTGCCTGAGATAACCGAGCTTTTAAATAATGTAGCAACCACAAACACAGGCATTAGAATTGTGAGAGCATTAAGCGGTTTGAGCGATGAGGGTGCTGACTTAGGCTCTGGACACTTTCAATATATTAAAGCACCTAAGATTGCAGTTCTTTCTGGCAGTGAAGTTTCGTCACTTAGTTTCGGGGAGATACTTTATAAGTTTGAAACGATATATAAATATCCCATCAACGTTATTTCAGACCGCAATAGAATGGATTTAGAAAACTACGATGTAATAATTATTCCTCGTAGCTGGATAAGGTTTAGCGAAGACGAACTCGAAGAGTTACAAGAGTGGGTTTCTTCAGGAGGGAACCTCATATCAATAGGTGGCTCATGTAGAAATTTCGCAGACAAAAATGGTTGGGGGCTTACGAAGTATAGTGGCGAGATGGATGAGTCTAGGCGAGAGACAGAATATGACGCTCACTCAAAACAAGATAGGTTCGCTCCTTTTGCACTCAACGAGAGGATGAGTATTATGGATGATATTCCCGGTGCTGTATATTCAATAAAATTAGATTCAACACATCCATTAGCTTTCGGATATAGCAATAACTACATGAGCATTAAAACCTCGTCCATGAGATTTGCTCCACTTGAGAATGGCTATAACATAGGAGTATTACACGGAAAAGCTTCTCCTCTTAGTGGATTTGCAGGGATTAGGGCAAATGAAAATCTTGACAACAGTTTAAGCTTTGGTGTGAAATCAATAGGCTCAGGATCTGCCATATACCTTATAGATAATGTACTGTTCAGAGGGTTTTGGAAAAACGGACATAAGATATTCTCTAATGCTGTGTTTTTAGGTCCTATGATGTAAAAGTCTAGAGTTTAAAAGAAAGTCTTAAACCAATATTACGTCCTGGATTTGCAATTCCAAGCTCCCTAGAAAGTGAGAGGTGTGGAATGTATTGAGTATTGAAAATATTAGAGCAAGTCAGCCCCCATACTAAGCGGTCAGAAATTTCAGACCCGGTAGCAAAATCGAAAACTGAATAAGCTGGACTATAAAAATTATCGATTGTAGTCTCAGCAACTAATGAAGAGCTTATAGACGCAAAAAAGCCTGAGCTTATACCTGAACCTCTGCCTGACTGAGAGTTAGGTTGCAAAGTTATTGTAGATCGTAAATTCGTGGGAGGTATAAATGGTAGAGACCCTTCTGAAACCGTTCCTGATATGATAGATAGAGCAGATTGGAAGCTTAAGGCCTTTAAGCGATTAGGAGAATAGCTTACAGCTAATTCTGTGCCTTTTAAAATTGCGTCAGATGAAATAAAATGATAAACTGGAAATTCCTCAATCTCATAACCTTCGTTTTCGAGATGTATGAAATCTTGAATAGAGTTATAAAAGACTGCAGCTTCAAGTGTGAAATTTGAGGAGCTTAAGCTGTAAGCTAAATCCAAGTTGTGACTGGACTCTACTCCAAGATCAGAATTTCCCACTTCATATCTATAAGCACCATCATGTATCCCATCTGCTGTAAGCTCTGTAAGACCTGGAGCACGATTACCTAAGCAGTAGCTTAATCGTATGTCAGATTTGGCTTTAGATTTATCTGCAGACTGTATATCGTATATCGCCCCAACAGAAAACGATGGAGTAGCATACGAGTTTGACACAAAAACATCAGGAGCATTTACAGAAATCACATCGAATCTGGAGCCAGCAATAATATTTAATGCACCTAAATCAAAAGAAGAAATAGCAAAAGCGCTTGACTCGTTCATTGAAGCATTTGGAATAAATGGCGCTTGCGGAAGCTCATTCGTATTCGTTGTAGATACTCCAGATAAACCTAAAGTAACTTCGAAAGATTCTCCGTTCTTCTCTACAGTAGCACCATATCTATATGACCTCAGAGCAAGGTCAAGGTCTGGATCAGACTCAAATGGTGGAAGACCAAGCGAGTCAGACATAGTATCGGGGTTACGAGGATGCTCGAACTCTTTTCTATGATTTAGTTGGTAGCTTAATGTAGGCTTAACGATCAAGCCGCCAGTGTATATCGTTGCCGTAGAAGTTAAAATATGATCACCTGATTGCTGAAAACCTTCACTCCCAAGTAAACCTGCCGTGTTATAAGACGAGGAATAAGCACCATCAATTTTTCCCCATTCTTTAATATAACCCCAAACACCTTGGCCAAAAAATTGATGATAGAATGAATTCGGGGCGAGTTCACCATTGGGGAGGCGGTAATCGCCATGAGAATTATAGCCTCCACTGAATGCATGATGAGAGTGGCGCGAACGCTTCTTAGTAGCGAGAGAGGCTTGTAGTCCGGACGTTGCAGAAAAACCACGAAGGGAAAGTGTAGATTCTCTGCCAATTTCCGTGAGTGGGTTTTCAGGAATGAAATTTAAAACTCCGCCTATAGCATCCGAACCGAAAGCGAGAGCCCCTGGCCCTCTTATTATTTCAACTCTATCTATACCTTGCTCAGGAAGATAGATACCATGCTCTGCCCCCCATGCTTGGCTTTCTATACGCGTACCTCTAAGAAGGGTTATTACTCTAACTCCTGAGAGACCTCGAATTACAGGCTTAACAACCCCACCTCCACTTGAGATCATATCTACTCCGGGATTTAATGCGAGAGCTTGAATTCTGGAAGGATATGAAGTTCTGTCGAGTTGCTCTACAGACATAGAAGCAATTTTAACTAAGCAAGTCTTTTGAGATGGCGAGACATCCTCCACGATTACAACCTCGTCTAGATTCGTCACTTCATCTTTCAATAAAACAACCAAGTTTAGAGCACCTGTATTTGTTTTCAACCTCATAGTCTTAAATCCCAATGAGCTAATATGAAGTGTGATTTGAAGAGTTGATGACATAGCGTTTGGCAAGCCTTCAATTATAAAATATCCAGATGAATCTGTAGTAGCTCCAAGTTTATATAAATGTGAATACACGCTAGCTCCTACAACAGGGGAATATGATGAGGAGTAAACATGTCCTGAAACAGAGGTTTGGGCAGAAAAAAAGGAAGGAAATAAACCTAAAAAAAGCAATGAAACACCTGCATAAAAAGATGCTGGAAATTTAGGCTCAAAACTTAAAATCAGGTTCATAATGCAAACATACTTCACCACTAAGAATAGCTGTCAGACTAGTGTCATCTTTAGCATGAAAAGTAGGCAGAAAAAAGAAAGTTAATCAGCGTTTATCTAAGTGCTGACTCCACATAATAGCAAGACCTATGATTGCTCCTATAGCTGCAAGACCTGCGAGTATCCATGCTGGGTTATTATGTGATTGGGCCTGGAAGGCAAAAACACCTAAAACACAAAGTAAGCTGATTAAGGGAATGACCTGTAACCAAGATTTCTTATTAGCAAAACGCGTGACTTTCTCAGTTCTTTCAGTCCAAACTAACCTACTCAAAGCATCCTGCATATCGCGACCGAAAGCGGGGGTTTTGTAAACTTCACCATCACTCTCTTGGATTGTTACTTCGTAACGAAAGTACCCTGGGTCTATTTCGCTAGGACCAACAAGTTTGCAGTCAAGCGCTTTTCTAGATTTTCTTTTCATTTTACAAATATTCAGTTTTTACCACTGATCTGCTTCGAGGTTACATCCACTTTGCTCCCACTCGTGTACATTAAAATCAGACACTAAAGCTACACTATAAATATGAGAATTTAGAATCACAAGTTGAGTACTGCCCTATTCCACCTCCATGGTAATTCTGAAATCTCCATCAGAATCAATTCATAATTTAAACCAGTATTTTCCAAAGTCTTTAATAGCTTTTTAACCACCTTAGGTCTTTGGGCTTGAACTGACAAAAATACTGAACAAAGTAAAACGACAATTCCCACAATTTTCATCATGCCACAAATGTATCAGTATATTTGTAATATTTGCTTTCTTTTACAAGAAAAAAAAACATGTGTTTTTGTGTTACAATGCATCGTGTTTTCATGCTTTGTTGAGTCAAATAAGGGAACACCGTACGAGCGAATGTGAGGAAGGCACTCCCGCTCTGAGCGCTAAATGAGTTAGGAAAACCCACTCGCTTTTTTTTGCTTAATTTTGCATCAAGTGATTAAGAAAATACTACCCATACTTGATTGGCTTCCAGGCTATACTAAATCTGATTTTTTCAAAGATTTACCCGCGGGAATTACAGTGGGAGTTATGCTTATACCTCAGGGAATGGCGTATGCTATGATAGCTGGCCTACCAATGGTTTACGGCTTATACGCATCACTTGTACCTCAACTTATTTACGCAATAACGGGGACCTCTCGTCAGCTTGCGGTAGGTCCAGCAGCTATGGACTCTTTACTGGTTGCAGTTGGGCTGACTTCTATAGCTGCTGTGGGCTCTGATAGATATATCGAACTTGCTATTGCTCTTGCTCTAATGATGGGTGTGATACAACTTTTGCTCGGGATTTTAAGGGCAGGGTTCCTTGTCAACTTTCTTTCTAAGCCTATAATTAGTGGATTTACTTCTGCTGCAGCTTTCATAATAGGTGCCAATCAGATATCTAACCTCTTAGGCATTGACATCCCTAGAGGTAACCAACTTCATAAATTCATTTATTCACTTACAGACTCTTTAAGCGAAGTTCATTTAATGACTGTTTTAATAGGTCTGAGTGCAATCATATTTATGGTAATTATTGCTAGGTATAAGGATAAAATAAAAATTCCTGCAGCTTTAATTGTCGTCGTGGCAGGAATACTCGTCGTTAAGCTATTAGGCCTAAGTGAGGAAGGAGTAGCTGTTGTAGGTATTATACCTGATGGACTCCCTTCCTTCTCTACACCTTCTATTTCATCAGCTGATTTAACCTCACTCATTCCTATAGCTATTACACTAGCTTTGATTGCTTTTATGGAAGCGTATTCTGTTGCGAAGGCCATCGAAGAAAATCACGATTATAAAATAGATGCAAACCAAGAATTAAAAGCATTAGGTTTATCCAACATTTTCGGGGCATTATTTAACTCTTATCCTACTACAGGAGGGTTTTCTAGAACAGCTGTAAATAATAATGCTGGCGCTGTGACACCTATGGCTTCAATTATATCGGCTGCACTTATAGCTTTAACTCTTCTGTTTTTCACTCCGCTATTTTATCATTTACCCAAAGCCGTATTAGCAGCAATAATAATCGTTGCCGTTTCTGGTTTGGTAGATTATAAACTTCCAGTAACCCTTTGTAAAAATCACAAAGTGGAGGCAGTCCTTTTATTTATTACGTTTATTGTTACAGCTACAGTAGGCATGACACAAGGTATAGCTACTGGTGTAGGGCTATCAATAGTTGTTCTAGTATTTAAGCAGATGAGACCTCACATTGCAGAACTTGGGAAAATAGAAGGAGTTTATAGGAATGTGAAGAGGTTTACAGATGCAGAAGTAAGGGATGATTTGATTATCGTAAGGTTTGACGCTGCAGTAAATTTTGCTAACCACAGGTATTTGAATGATTCAATACAAGAACTACTAGCTGCACGAAACGTGAAGGTTAAAACCATCATTCTCTGTGCTGAGGCAATCGGATATATAGACGCATCTGCATTAGTGGCATTAGAAAACTTAATCGACGATCTTGAAAAAAGAGGCGTTTGCTTCCGATTGGCAGCTGCTATAGGTCCAGTTAGGGACGTTATAGGAGCTTCAAAACTTATAAATCGAATTGGTAAGACCCGGTGTTTCACGAGTATAGCAACAGCTATAGAAGATATTGACCACCCAGGATCATTAAACGAAGGCTTAAGGAAGGTCGCAACTCAAGAAAGTGAAAGTTTCTGAATAGTAATGTAACGAGTGTTACTTTTGGAAGGAGGAGTTGAAAGTAACTTTGGGCTCCGTTTAAGAGAAAAAATAATATTATGGAAATAAAGCAGATATATACAGGTTGCCTTGCTCAAGGGTCTTACTACATCAAATGTAATGGGGAAGCTGCAATTGTAGATCCGCTGAGAGAAGTCCAACAGTACATTGACATGGCTGAGAAGGACGGAGTGAAGATCAAGTATATATTCGAAACTCATTTTCATGCGGATTTCGTTTCAGGTCACGTAACTCTGGCTGAAATGACGGGTGCTGAAATCATTTATGGGCCTACAGCAAAAACTCGATTTGAAGCCATAATAGCTACCGATGGGCAGAAGTTCAAGGTCGGTAAATTAGATTTAGAGGTGTTACATACCCCAGGACACACCATGGAGAGTTCTTGCTTTTTACTTTATGACAAACATGGAGAGCAGCACTCTTTATTTTCAGGAGACACGGTGTTTTTAGGTGATGTTGGGCGGCCTGACTTAGCCCAAAAGGCAGTTGACATGACTCAAGAAGACCTTGCAGGAATGCTCTTTGACAGCATAAGAGAAAAAATTATGCCTCTTAACGATAACGTTATAATTTATCCAGGGCATGGAGCTGGTTCTGCTTGTGGAAAGAACATGAGTAAGGAAACGGTTGGAAGTATTCATCATGAAAAAGCTACTAATTATGCATTAAGAGCAGATATGACTCGCGACGAATTTATAATGGAAGTTTTAGAAGGTCTGGTCCCACCTTTAGCGTATTTCGGGTTTAATGTCAAGATGAACAAAGAGGGTTATACTTCTATCGAGGAAGTTATCGAAAAAGGTGGAAACATGCAAAGTCCTGAAGAGTTTGAAAAAGCAGCTGAAGAAACTGAAGCTGTAATTTTAGATGTAAGACACCAAAGAGATTTCGTTAGAGGATTCGTACCTCGCTCTACTTTCATAGGCCTTAGTGGTGGTTTCGCACCATGGGTTGGAGCTCTCCTTGTTGATGTTAAAACTCCGATTTTACTGATTGTTGACGAAGGACAAGAAAAGGAAGCTATCATCAGACTCTCAAGAGTGGGCTTTGATAATGTTATCGGAATTCTAGATGGAGGAATCGACGCTTGGATAAACGCCGGGAAAGAGATTGATTCTATTGAAACAATTGATGCTGTGGGATTAGAACAAGAGATGATTACAGATACTGAAGTGACAATTTTCGATGTCAGAAAACCTGGAGAGTTTAATTCTGAACACATTCAAGGTGCACACCACACAGCTTTAGATGTATTACACAATCATCTTGAAGAATTCCCGAGCGAGGGTAAATTCTACATTCATTGTGCAGGTGGATATAGATCCGTGATCGCTAACTCTATCTTAAAGGCTCACGGCATTCACAACGGGATTGATGTGCTTGGGGGATATGGTGCAATTAGTAAGACTGAAATTCCAGCCAGCAAATTTGTTTGTCCTAGCACCCTGTAAAACAAGACTGTTATTTAGTGACTTTACTTATATTTGGCTAGCATTCTTCATCAATTCCAGAATTTAGAATATCTGTTTGAATTCGTATGCTTTCCTTGTGGACTTGCTCGAGTACTAAATGTAGGAATTCCTGTTCTATCCCCATTTCTTCAGACCAAACCTTTCTCGATTTCATTATTTCTTTCCAACGAGATAATTGCAATACCGTTAAACCGTTTTCCTTCTTGTATTCACCAATAGCTCTAGCGATATTCATCCTTCCGCTAAGAAGTTCAACAAGACGCTCGTCTATGGAGTCCATTTCTATTCGTAGATCTCTAAGGTCTGATGTTTGGGTTTTATCTAGCGTTAAATCCCGAATCTCTAAAGAGTTTACTAGGTCAATGAGTTCCTGTGGTATGAGCTGCTGCTCTGAATCACTTAAAGCAACTGCGGGATTGATATGTGACTCTATCATCAAGCCATCCATACCTATGTCCATAGCTTTCTGAGCGATTGATTTTATCAAATGACGCTTTCCTGAAATATGGCTTGGATCACAAAAGAGTTTTATCTCAGGCATCTCAGCCCTAAGTCCAATAGGGATTTCCCACATCGGTGCGTTGCGAAATTTCTTCAAACCATAGCTTGAAAACCCTCTGTGTAAGGCAATTACATCTCCATTTGTAGAAGCATCCATTCTCTCAATTGCTCCTATCCATAGCTTTAAATCTGCATGCATAGGGTTTTTCACAAAAACAGGAATATCAATACCTTTTAAGGCATCAGCTATTGACTGAACAGCGAAAGGACTCACTGTCGTTCTCGCACCTATCCAAACCGCATCAATTCCACTTTCTAATACTAAATCTACATGCTCAGCACTTGCTACCTCTGTCATAACAGGTAAACCCAGGTTTTCCCTTACTTCTTTCAACCATGGTAGCCCCTCCTTCCCTACTCCCTCAAACTCATTGGGCCTAGTTCTAGGTTTCCAAAGTCCTGCTCTATAAAAATCAGCCGTACCTTTTAATGCTTGAGCAGTCGAAAGGACTTGTTCTTTAGACTCCGCACTACAAGGTCCTGAAATCACGACAGGCCGTTTATTGAAATTCATTTAGCAAAAGATTGAAGTTTTACTAACTCAGCATACTCACCTTGTGTTGCAATCAACTCATCATGGGTTCCTTGCTCAGAAACTTTACCGTTATTTAAAAGAATAATCTTATCCGCTTTTGATACTGTTGACAGTCTGTGAGCAATCACTAAAACCGTACGATTTTTCATGGCGGCGTCTAAAGCCTTTTGGACTTCGTGCTCAGACGCTGCATCTAGAGCAGACGTGGCTTCATCTAAAACTAAAACAGAAGGATCACGATAAAGTGCCCGGGCTAGAGCTACCCTCTGACGCTGACCACCACTTAGTTTACATCCACTATCACCTACTGGGGTTTCAAGTCCCATAGGTAATTTATTTGAGAATTCTAATACTTGAGCAATTTCGGATGCTTTATCTAAACGAACTCTATCAATATTTTCATCTCCAAGAGCAATATTAGAAGCTATCGATCCATGGAATAATATGGACTCTTGGGTAACTACTCCTAACTTCTTACGCCAAGAACCAACAGGAATATCCCTCAAATCTCTACCGTCAATTTCAATGCGACCATTTGAAGGGTCGTTAAACCTAATTAATAGATTTGAAAGAGTTGTTTTACCAGAACCTGATGCGCCAACTAAGGCCACCACTTCTCCTTTATTAATATCAAGATTTAAGTCTGTAATCACTGGCAACTCTCCGTAAGAGAAACTAACATTATTAAATGAAATAACCTTCTCTAATTCCATCATCGGACTCGCACCTTGAGGTGCGTCAGGAACAGGGTTTGATACCTCAAACATATCTTCAAGACGTTCTAAAGATGCCACTCCTTTATGTATCCTGAACCAACCATCACTGAATGCTCTTGCTGGAGGTATGATTTGGGAAAATATCACTAAATACCCTATGAACCAATCACCTGTAAGTCCTGTACTACCTTCAAGTACTATTCCTCCGCCATACCCTAAAAGAATAGCCATCACACTTATAGAAATAACTTCACTCACGGGTGAGCTTAAGTATTCTCGTCTATACATCTTACGCATAGCCTTAAAATGCTTTTCATTTCTTGCGTTAAATCTTTTTGAGAATAAATCTTCAACACCGAAAGCTTTTAATATCCTTACTCCACTTAGAGTCTCCTCTAAAATATTTACTAAAGACCCAAGCTCCTCCTTTCCTTTTAAAGCTGAATGTTTGAGTTTTTTAGCAATACGGCTTATTAAAACCCCACTAACTGGAAGGAAAATAAGTGCAAAAATCGTAAGCTCCCAACTTAAAGCAAATAAGGCTCCTATAGAAATAAGAACGATCAGTGGAGATTTAAACAACACCTCGATTGAACCAACAATACTAATTTCTACTTCGTTCAAATCAACAGTCAATCTACTTAAAACATCTCCCTTTCTAGAATCTGTAAACCAACCCATACTCATACCTAAAACTCTGTTGTAAGTGTTGTTTCTTAAATCCCTGCTCACACCTGTTCTGATGGTTGCAAGACTATACATTGCTAGATAAGAGACGCCATTCTTTAAAATTGCAAGGATTATCACTGTGATGCAAACCGTCAACAAAGCTTGAGCTGTACCAACTTCAATCACGAAATTATCAAACCATGCACCTATCATTCCAGGTATATCATTAGCCGCAGGGATGAATTCGGTCTCTACTTCAGTCGCCTTTCCAGCAAATAAAATCCTTAAGAAAGGAACAACACTTAAGAAGGAAAAAAGCGATAGTATCGCACCCAAAGCATTCAGTAAGGCGTTTGATACAAGATTCCACTTGTATATT
>TARA_B110000459_G_scaffold88190_1_pt1 | contig 12398 bp, 10 predicted proteins | sample TARA_B110000459 | Tara Oceans TARA_B110000459 (sample SAMEA4398296) | marine metagenome | biome: Polar Biome; feature: [SRF] surface water layer (ENVO:00010504); material: water (ENVO:00002006), including particulate matter (ENVO:01000060) such as... | depth 5 m | reverse complement strand
CCACTATTTTTCATATATATCAATGCTTTATCATAATTAAGAAGCGTCTGTATCATTAACGATATTCTCTAGCTACAATCTAGCTACAACCACAGCCAAATTTGTCTCACTTACTGGTATCTGAGTAGAGTGAGTTATCATTATGATTAATATCATCTGGAATATGAATTAGTTAGAAAACTATCGGAGAAACAATGTCTGAAGTTAATACTGCTGACGGCGTTTGGGAAGACCGTAACCTTAGAGTACATATTGTTCTAAAATAAAGTTATGAGATAATAATTGAAAAAAGGCTCCCGTATTTCTAAGGGGGCCTTTTTTGTTTTGTAAAGTGGCCAAGATTATTCGCTGGCTAAAATCACCTTATTACGCTTGGCAAAATAAGCATCATTGAAGGCCGCAACAGGACCAGTTAATATAGCCTGATACTCAGGCTTTAATGCCTGCCAACGGTCATTGATGTGTCCAAAGCGGTCACGCATACGTTGGTTCATTGGTGGTACGATATTATCAACGATACGGTAGATATCCTGCATATCCGCGAATACCATATCCGGCCAGTTTAGCGTATCTTGGAAATATGTCCGGTCCGCGCTTACGACTTTTTCTTCCCATGCATCAACCGCATTAACGATATCTTGCGCTAACTTCTTAAGATCTTCGTCATTAGCATCGTTCTTGACTTCCGCTTCGGCTTGATTGCGCGCATCACGGGCCGTTTTAATGCTATAGGTTAAATCACGCAGTGATCCATCAATCTGATCCGTCAGCTCATACTTTTCCATGAGCTGATCGTTTGTGACTTCAACGCGTGGATCGTACTCAATGGTCAACGGTTGTTCCATCACTTCACCGTCAAAACTTAAACGTACGGTATAATCGCCCGGACGTTGTTTTGATCCTTCCGTGATGTTGTCACCACCACCAGAAAGAACATAAAGGTCCTTAATTTCCGAATAGTTTTCACTACGGTAATCCCACGTTGCTTTATTCAGTCCTTTATTTGCTGGAATTTTATAAGCACTCGCTGAACCGCTGCCATCACGGTTTTCTGTATCAGATTTTAATGTACGAACAACATTTCCTGAACCATCAAGAATTTCCATTTTAACTGGATTTTCTTTTAAGTCTGGTTCTGACCCAAGGGTATAATAAATTACCGCTTGCATGGTCATGTTACCAACACGCGCGTCATAGGCCACTTCTGGTTTATAAAGATGCGCTTTATCTTCGTCGTGATCCTCTGCTCCTTGACGAAGCGGCGAAAGATCGTCAAGAACCCAAAACGCACGCCCTTGAGTTGAAATCGCAAGATCAGCATGCTTCACCTGAATATCGGTGATCGGAACCACAGGTAAGTTTTGTTGATATGCTTGCCAATTATCACCACCATCGACGGAGAAATACATACCCGTTTCCGTACCCGCATAAAGAAGGTTTGCGCGAACTGGGTCTTCACGAACCACGCGTACAAATGCGCCTTCAGGAATGCCGTCTGTAATTTTAGACCATCTGCGGCCATTGCTGGTTGTTTTATAAATATAGGGCTCATGATCATCATATTTATAACGCGGTGTCGCGATATAAACGGTGTTTGCATCATGCGGTGAAATTTCAATTGAATTTACCATTCCATCTTTATTCGCGGATGGGGTTACGTCTTCCCATGTTGCGCCGCCGTCTTCTGTTTTAGATAACATCCCATCATCAGAACCCGCCCAGATTACATTTGCGTCATACGGGCTTTCCGTAACCGTAAGCAGCGCATTATAACTGTCCGTTACTTCACGAGTAATCGTATCAGGGTGTGTTTGCTGATATTCCGTTTGGTTCTTTGTAAGATCAGGACTGATATCCGTCCATGTTACACCGCGGTCTGATGATTTATGGATCACGTTACTCGCGTGATAAATCACACTTGTATCATGGGTCGATACAAGCACAGGCGCATTCCATTTCCAGCGATAACGACGCTCATTCGGGTTAACACCGAAACCAAGTTCACGGTATGGCTCAACATTTCTGCGTACGCCCGTTTCGCTATCAAATTCATTAAGCTGACCAAGGTAACAACCGCCGTACATATAGCGTGGATTATCACGGTCCATGGCAACATGAGCATTTTCACAGCCTGCTACGGAAATATAAGCATCTTCGCCCATATCGCCTGACACCCCTTTACTGGCAATACCAACCGATGAATTGTCCTGCTGTCCGCTGAACATGCGATAAGGAAAACTGTTATCCGTATTCACGCGGTAGAACTGTGCGGTTGGTTGGTTATGAATGGATGACCATGTTTTACCACCGTCAAACGTCACTGTACCACCGCCATCATTGGCGTTAATCATGTTAAGGCTGTTGTCTGGATTGATCCAGTGACCATGATGATCACCATGGGGCGTACGAATTCGTTCCCAGGTTTTACCGCCGTCCGTTGAGCGGTTCATTGGTGCGTTTAGCGTATAAAGCGTATCCGCATTATTTGGGTCCGCATAAATATGCATATAATACCAAGAACGGGAAACCAGTTGACGGTTTGCCGTCACATGTGTCCAGTTTTCACCGCCGTCCACGGATTTATAAAGTCCACTGTCTTCGCCCGTGCGTTCATCATCACCCGCTTCCACGAGCGCATATAATAGCCCGTCTTGTGCACCGGACGGGGTAATACCCATTTTACCAAGTTTTTCCGGAAGGCCGTTCACAATTTTATCCCAAGTTTCGCCGCCGTCATTGGATTTATAAAGTCCGCTACCCGGACCGCCACTGCGCATGCCCCATGGGTTACGATTTTGATCCCACATGGACGCATAAATAATCCGTGGATTATTCGGGTCCATCTTCATATCAACGCCACCAGACGTTTCATTGGTGAAAAGTTTTTGCTCCCAAGTATCGCCGCCATCGGTGGTTTTATAAATGCCGCGCATTTCGGTTGGCTGCCACGGACTACCTTGCACGGATACGAGGACCGTGTTCGGGTCCCCTGGCATCACGATCACTTCTGAAATCTGACGCGCATCTTTTAAACCAATATGTTTCCAGTTTTTACCAGCATCGGTCGAAAGGTAAACCCCGTCACCATAACTTGATGCCACATGACGGTAGGGGCTTTCCCCCATACCAACCACAACAACATTCGGGTCGGTTTTTGAAACGGTCACGGAACCAACCGACGCTGTACCAAAATGACCATCAGAAACATTTTCCCATGTGTGTCCTGCATTCACGGTTTTAAAAACACCGCCAACAGCCCCCATATAATAAGTTTGATCATCACCGATCACACCCGACACCGTGGTCACGCGGCCACCGCGAAATGGACCAACTTCGCGGTATTCCATCGCTTTTAGATTATCTTCGTTAATGATACCATCAACCGCACTCGCAGGTGTAGCCATAAGCCCCGCACCAACGATCCCAGTCATATAATATGTTAATAAATTAGATTTGAATTTAAATCCCATCAGTCTCTCCCATTCTTTTGTGATTCTTATGGAAGAGACCTTACAAGCTGATTTTATATCTGACAATCCGCTTTTTAAAAAGAGGGCCTTACTCAGGAGCCGGCGGGCACCGAGACTTTCAATGACTGAACTGAATTTTTAGGTTTTAAAAAACTATAATAATTGTGATAACTGGTTGATATCTTCCATTATGGAAATCTTTTTACCAGAATTTATTATTTTTTGGCACTGTTCTGGGCTAAAATGCCCTTTCGTAAGTTCAAAAAACTTATCCTCGATATCATCCCATGACATAGGACGCTGAGAAGAACCCACAGGATAATCAACACGTTTCACATATTTTTCACTACCGCTATAAATTTCTATTTGTGCAGGAAAACCTCCAGTTTGAATATGAAAGTCTGTCAATTCCTGATCAGCTATAATCTCTACCTTATCCATTAATTTAATAATTATTTGATCAAAAATCGCCGGTTCTTCAAAATCATGCATGGAGATATTGTCTTGTTTAACAACGGCTAATGCAACCGCATAAGGAAGACTAAAGCGTGCGGCCATATGATTTGATATTTTTCTTGTCGAGAGCGTTTTGGCACTATCTGCTTTTACGCGTACAATAATTTTATCTAAATCATCTGGCGATAGTTGCTTTTCTATACAAAGAATTGCAGCTGCATCCATTGCACTATGGACGCCATAACAACACGCATATTTTTTTAATGATATTTTAACAATACTCGGCGTTCCTGAATTGGGCACGATGAGTGCTTGTCCATCACCATGACTATGGCTTGCAACAATTCCCATTTCGCCCGTGACGACCCGCTCACTTGCTGTCATTCCCCGTTTAGCAAGATCCGCAGCATTAACCCCAAGCTGTGCGGCTTGCCCATTAACCCAATCCTTATCCATACCAAAGGAGCCATTGGCCGGTGCCAATGATGGCATTAATCCATTTGGGGAACAAGCTCCGGCAATCCCCAACGCATATAATACTTGTTCAACATCTACTTTAAGCAATTTTGCACAAGCCACCGCCGCCCCAAGCGGCCCTGCAAGGCTAGTTGTACGAAAGCCCCTACCACCACTTCTATGTTTGCGACCCACGGCTCTCAAAACGGCAATTGCAACCTCTAACCCCGCAGCAATCGCAGTGATTAAATCTGCACCACTACTCTTTTCTCGTTCTGCAACGGCGAACGCGGCAGGAATAATAGTAACCCCTAAATGTCCATTATTACGGGGATCAACAACAACATCTTGATAATCAAGAATTTCTGCCCATGTCCCATTACAAAGCGCGGCAGTGTTTGCCGGCATTTTACCGCGCCCCGACCATAATGATGAACCCGTATCACTTTTATTATATTCCAGATTAAAATCTTCGTTAATCTTCCCCGATTGATGATTTTTATTATAGGCACCGATTGAAATAATAATCACATCAAAAATCATTTTTGAAATATGATGTCGCGCTTTTTCATCTATGTCTGAAAACGAAAGATCATGTGCATATTTCGCCAATGCCCACTCTGGAGCAGAATTATCAATCATATTATCAGCCATTTTTTACATACTCATCCTCTTGAGGAAGGATTGTAAACGCTCAGATTTAGGATGACTGAAAAATTCCTGTGCCGACGCTTGCTCGACAATTACACCCTCATCAATGAAAATTGCTCTATCCGCTGTATCTCTCCCGAAATTAAGCTCATGCGTCGCTATAATCATTGTATGTCCCTTCTCGGCCAATTCTTTCATCACCTCAATGACTTCCCCGACACGTTCAGGGTCAAGAGCTGATGTCGGCTCGTCAAAAAGCATCACTTCGGGCTCCATAGCAAGCATTCGGGCAATGGCCACTCTTTGCTGCTGCCCACCTGATAAAGTGTCTGGGTATTCATCCTTCCAATCCAATAGGCCGACTTCCGTAATTCTATCAATCGCTATTTTTTCAGCATCCGCATTATTCATCTTCTTTACAATTTTTAGAGCTTCAATCACATTACCCAATACGGTACGGTGAGACCATAAATTAAATTGTTGAAATACATATCCGATGCGGCTTCTTTGGCTAGCAAGCGTCGTTTGGTTTGCTTTTTTCAATTCCCCGGTCTCTGACAATAAATTGCCAATAGGATCACCATTAATATAAACCGTTCCTTCATCAGGAATGCTAAGTTGGTTTATACATCTCAACAGGGTGGATTTACCGGAACCAGAAGCTCCTAGAATGCAAACCACCTCGCCCTGCGCGACATCCAAATCGATCCCTCTTAATACTTTTAGGCTCCCAAATGATTTATGCAAATTTTTAATTTTAACGGCAGAAGTCATAATTATAAATTCCCCTGCGGTTTTATCTGAAAAGATGTCTTACTAATTTGTTTAAATTTTTGCCAAAATGGAACTTTTTTTCGCCTTATCCATGCGAATTTCCATTCAAGATACATCATAAATAATGACGTCGTGTAAGCCATAATTAAATAAATAACTGCAACAACAGTGAAAACTTCAATCGGTCTAAAGAAATTAGCAATAATGATTTGCCCCTGATACATCAATTCGGCCATACCGAGTACAGAGCAAAGCGATGATAACTTAATTGCAGAAACAAAAACATTTCCAATTGCAGGTATCATTCGGTAAGCAGCTTGAGGAACAATCACACGGCGTATTATTTGGCCGGGTTTAAAACCTACTGCTGCAGCGGCTTCAATATGTCCTTTACTAACACCCTGAATGCCTGCACGAAATACTTCAGAGAGATATGATCCAACATTTAACGCCATCGCAATCACCAGCGATGTAAGCGCATCCAATTGAAGTCCCGTTAAAATTGGTAAACAATAATAAATCCAGACTATTTGTATAAGACCGGGTGTTCCCCTAAAAACTTCGACATAAACGACCAAGGGAAGAGCAAATATCTTACGTACTCTAAGCCTAACAATAGCAACAAAAAGTCCAATAATTGTGCCAAGAACCATTGTCAAAAGTGATAGTAGAATAGTTGTTTGAACGCCTTCTAATAAAAGCGGTAAATTATTCCAGACAATATCAAAGCGAAATTCAAATTCCATATTTATGGCTCACACAATTTTTCCTGTTTTGATCTTATCGGGGAACATCACCAATTAAACGTGTTGGCGCCACAACGGAATCAAGAACAAAATCTGGGTATATTTCTGCCTGCTTAGCCATAAAGTTGGTTTCAATGATGGTATCAACAAATGTATTCATATAGTGAAGAAGGTTATGCTGACATTGCGGCATCACAAATCCTGCACCAACTGAACGCGGAGATTCTGATAAAACGACAACTTCTGCCCAATCTGAATTGGCTCGGGCGATCTGTTGAGTTTCAATTGACCCTGCTCCCATGGCTATGGCACGACCACTCGCTACTTCTTGTTCCGGTAACGCGGGTGGTGCTACAGATTTTATCGTCGCGTTTGAGAAAAATTCTTTGTCATTTTCAGTATAGGTAATATGAGCAGCACTACCCAACCGAACAACAATATTTGATCCCTGTTTATCAATGTCTGATAGTTGTATGATATTTGCGTCTTTTCTTACTAAAAATGTTTGTGAGCCAATAATAACAGGCTTCGTAAACCATACAGATGCAGCCCTATTCGGACGACGAGCCACATTTGAAATTACGATATCAAATTTTTTTGATTGCAATCCAGCTATAAAAGTGTCCCACTTGGCTTCAACCCATTCAACTTCAACTTTTAAAAGCTCTTCGCCTAACATATTGCCTGCATTGACTAATGCGCCTTCAAGCTCACCTCTAATATTTCGATATTGAAAGGGTTTTGAATTGATCCAGCCAATACGAATTTTTCCACGTTTTAATATTTCTTCCAGCATATCAGGCGCGGTGCTACAATTTGCTGCAAACACAGGCGCATTTATTATAAAAGATATAAAAACACTCAAAATCATAATTATTTTAGTAACGATTTTCATTCGACAATTCCCTTACTGAAAAATCTTGAAAATAGGTTCTAACATATCAGTCATCATTGCAAGAAATTTTAGGAAATACTATTTCTTATTCGCCTTTATTTAGCTTCCAAAGCCACCCTAAAATACACATCAGCTTTTACTTCTTCCGATTTTGAAATTAGAAACCAGTAATGACGCATTAAATTACCCATCGGAGTTCCCGGACCAACCTTCCTTAATAGTTCATTATCTTCTGTGCGCATTTTTATTTCCAAATATTGAACTTTTTACGGTAAACCTTAACCCTTCGTCTGTAAACCTAGCCACAGAGTTAGTTTGACTAACTTAATGCTATTTGGTTAGAGTAATGATGAAAAATAACTTATTAAAGGACGCGCTGTGAAAACTATTACTCTTTCGAAATTAACGCAGGAAACCTTTTCCGGCTTTGGTAGAGTTATCGATACCACCGACCCTGAAGGCCATGGGTTTTCTGTAAACGAAGGGCGCGCAGAACGATTTAATTACCCCCAACTGTTTAATCACAATGATGGTATGGGAGATCCAAACCTCTCTATTTATAAAATAACCCCCAGTAATTTACCTGTCACAATCGAGAGGCTTGAACGTCATCCTAATTCAAGCCAAATTTTCTTGCCAATAGTTTCTGGGCATTATTTAATTTGTGTTGCACCACCAGATTTAAGTGGATTACCAGACGTATCAATGATCATGGCTTTTATTGTGCCCCCTGAGATTGGTATTTCTTATCACCCACAAACATGGCACTTACCTCTCATGGTGCTTGAAAGTCCCGGGACTTTTGCCATGATGATGTGGAATGATGGCACTAATAATGACTGTGTTTTACACAACTTAGAAAAACCAATTAGAATATTGCAAAATGAACAATAATAAGGAAACAAAAATGAAACAGTTCGATACTATAATTCGTGGGGGTACCGTTGTCACGGCGGGCGACACCATCCAGTGTGATGTAGGAATTAAAGGCGAAAAAATAATAGCTCTCGGGTCGAACCTTGAAGATGATAGAGCAAAGGTTATTGATGCAACTGGGTTGTTAGTTATGCCTGGAGGTATCGATAGTCATGTGCATATAGATCAGGCCTCGGGCCCAGGAATTGTTATGGCGGATGACTTTGATACCGGCACACTATCTGCCCTATGCGGTGGTAATACAACGGTCATGCCATTTGCTTTTCAGGAAAAAGGCCAGTCGCTTCGCGAAGCTGTAGATGACTATCATGAAAAAGCAAAAGGCAAGAGCTGGATCGATCATAGTTTTCACATAATTATCAGCGACCCTACCCCACAAGCATTAGGTCAAGAAATTCCAGCTATGGTAAATGACGGCTACACATCCTTTAAAGTATACATGACTTATGAGGGGCTGCATCTTAATGACCGAGAAATAATTGATCTTCTTGCTTCAGCTCGTCAACACGGAGCATTTATCATGGTTCACGCTGAGGGTTATGATACATTGCGCTATATGATTGAACAACTTGAGAGTGATGGATGCACAAAGCCATTCGGTCACGCTCTTTCACGCCCACAAGTGGTTGAACGCGAAGCGACACACAGAGCGATTTCGTTAGCTGAGTTTATTGACGTTCCGATGTTGCTCGTTCATGTTTCGGGGCGCGAGCCTATGGAACAAATACGCTGGGCACAACAAAGGGGCTTAAAAATATTTGCAGAAACCTGCCCACAATATTTACTCTTAACCGCAGATGATTTGGATAAGGATGGTATGGAGGGCGCAAAGTATATTTGCTCACCTCCACCGCGGGATCCCGATAGCCAAAAAGCATGCTGGGAAGGATTGCAGCAAGGTGTTTTTCAGATATTCTCCTCGGATCATTGCCCATTCCTAATAGAAGGCACAACCGGCAAGCTTCGTGAGGGTGATAAAACTACATTTCAAAGAGTTGCTAATGGTGTCCCAGGCATCGAAACTAGATTACCAATTTTATTCTCTGAAGGTGTAAAAAAGGGCCGTATTGATTTAAACCAATTTGTAGCGCTCAGCTCAACCAACCATGCTAAAATGTATGGACTTTATCCACGAAAAGGGACAATCGCTGTTGGTTCTGATGCCGACATTACCCTGTGGGATCCAGACAAAAAAGTTACAATCACTCAAGATATTTTGCACCATGGTTGTGATTATACACCCTACGAGGGACTTGAAGTGACAGGGTGGCCAGTTACTGTGCTTAGCCGCGGCACTCTAGTTATGAAGAATGGCAAAGTTACCGGGAAGCGCGGTCACGGTTGTTATCTGAGCAGGGATAAATCACCACATGCTACGGTACCTTAATTGGGGAAGGTACTGCAAGAACCATCAGCGGTAGGCACCTCGCAATCAAATATTTTTTGAACTTGAGAATTACTCATATTTTTTTTAAGCAATAGTCCTAATAAAATACGTGATTTTTGCGGTGAAAGCCCTAAGGACGCAATTGTTCCAAGCTGATCATCGTTAATTTCTATATTTCGAGATACATACCCTTCTGGCACTTTTGAGGAACGTACAATGATCACTCCACTATCAATAGTCTCTTTAATATTTTTAGTAATGGATGAAGGAAAATTTCCGTTCCCTACCCCTGATATAACTAGAGCTTTATTGACACTAGATAATGCGTTTTCATAATATGATTTAGATGTACCAGGATAAACACTCATCATTGCCACTTGCGATATTCCATCAATATCAGAAAAATTGAATATACTTTTATTACCCCTTTCCCTTACAAAATCATGGTAGAAATTAACTTTACCATTGTGTAGATCACCGGCATAACTACCATTAGAAATTTTGAAAGTTTCCACGGCTGCAGTGTGCTGCTTATATGCACTTCTAGCTGTAATTATTTTAGAGTTCATAACAATAAGAGCCCCACGATTTTTTGCCTCAACCGAGGATGCAACTTGAATAGCATCCAGTAAATTTTGAGGACCGTCAGGACTAAGGGCATCAGCATTGCGCATTGCACCAACAAAAATCAAAGGCTTTCCAGAAGGAAACAAGAGATCGAAAAGGAATGCACTATCAATCATAGTATCCGTACCGTGGGTAATAACTATACCTAACACATCATTATCGTTTTTTGCGTCTTCAATTGCCATATACAGCGTTTTCCATATTTCAATGCCCATATCTTGACTACCAATATTAGCGACTTGTTGCCAAGATATTTCAGTGTGATTTTGAATATCAGGAATTTCGGCTATAAGAGCAGCAATGTTTAATTGACCTGAAGCATAGCCAATTAATTCCTGTGCCTTTCCAGCAATTGTGCCTCCCGTAGCAAGAATTTTTACATTCTTTTTAGCATTCGCGTTATTACACATCATTGATATAACAACTATTGAAACTAAGAATTTTATCATCATGAACCTTTTTTAATGCTAGAGGATTAACATAGCTTTACCCTAATATCTGACATAGTCCTGGCTTGCAGGAAATTTTTATAAATTTTTTCGGAAAATTACTCCCTAATAGAGAAGATGTTAAAGTCGGAATATTGAAATAGCAACTATGAATGAATTTAAGCATCACAGAGTTTTGGCATCTTCCTCAGATCCATATTGGACATCTTTACTCTAAGATGTATATGTAGCCAATAGGTTTATTTTTTGATATAATTACAAGAATATTTAGATAATTGTTAAGTGTTTTAATTAGTAGTATTGAGTAACAGTGATATTATATGAGTAAAGAGATAAATAATAAAGAGACTAGCCTTAAAGTTCAGGATCTTGTTCCAAGAAAAATATTAAATAAAATGATGAAAAGGTCGAATAGCTCGGCCGCACTTTTTTTATGCATTCATCTAACATATTTAGCAGTAACTGGTTATGGTTTGTATCTGGCAATGGATACATCCTGGTGGTTATTGATGAGCATCCTGTACGGATTAGGTATTGTTCATTTATTTTCACCACAACATGAATTCTCTCACCGGACCGCTTTTAAAATTCGTTGGATAAATGATCTTTTTGGCTGGACGTTTGGTATGATTATCGCTCTTCCTCCAGTTTTCTTTCGTTGGGAACACACCGACCATCACTCTTATACTCAGAATATTCAAAAGGACCCTGAACTTATTCCAACGCCATCATCATTACTGACATATCTTTGGTATATCACTAGCATTCCATACTGGATTGGATTTTTCAAAAGCTTTATTCCTCACCTCTTGGCAATAATACCGGAAAAAGAAGCTGTATTTATTCCAAATACTGAACGCTGGAAGGTAATATGGGAGGCACGTTTCATGTTAATTTTATATAGTACAGTTGCTTATTTCTCCTTTTATTATAATTCTACAATTGCAGTTGAATACTGGTTATTACCACGTTTGATCGCTGAGCCATTAATGCGAATGGTTAGATATACAGAGCATGCGGGGTGTCCACTTAATAACAACATTCTTGAAAATACTCGAACTACATTAGTAAGCACCCCATATCGTTGGCTAGCTTGGAACATGCCCTATCACGCAGAACACCACATGGCCCCGTCTATTCCATTCCATGCATTGCCAGAATTACACGAACACGTAAAAGATAAACTACTTGGGACAGCTAATGGCTTTATTAATGCCCATTTAGATATTATCAGAGCTATTCCCGGAAATAAAATATAACCTAAGGTACTGTGTGATGAAAAAAGCAAGTGAAAAATATGTCCGATAAATGGATAAAAATAGCAAATATTTCTGATGTTGAAGAGGACGAGGTAATACTCATCACCTCAGAAAACTACAGTTTGGCTCTTTATAAGATTAAAGGTGAATTTTATGCCACAGATAATATTTGCACCCATGGAAATGCTTGTCTTACAGAAGGTTACCTTGATGGTAACATTATAGAATGTCCCCGACATCAAGGTAGATTTAATGTAAAAACTGGTAAAGCTTTATGTTCACCCGTCACCAC
>TARA_B110000459_G_scaffold575_1_pt1 | contig 12435 bp, 32 predicted proteins | sample TARA_B110000459 | Tara Oceans TARA_B110000459 (sample SAMEA4398296) | marine metagenome | biome: Polar Biome; feature: [SRF] surface water layer (ENVO:00010504); material: water (ENVO:00002006), including particulate matter (ENVO:01000060) such as... | depth 5 m | reverse complement strand
ATATATATATAGAATAAACTAGCTTCTACTTCTTTGTACCTACTTCTACTTGTTTAAGAAAAACAAACATATAATTCAAATAGATTGGAAAGTTACAGTTTTTTTATGACAAAGTCAAGTAAATAAAGTAAATAATATTTTTGTATTTAATTATATTATTATTATATTGCAGTAATTATGCAGATAAATAACTGTGAAGGTTTAACATTCTTAACTTGGGATATGTTTGATAGCCCTGACCTTCCTAACTCTGGATATAAGTTTATGGAAAGAGAACCAGTTTTACTTTTAGATAGAATAGTTAAAAGAACTAGAATCACTCTTAATATAATACTAGGATATACAAGCAAACCTTATTCAGATAAACTTAAGTTAGTGAGAAGTAATTCTCATAGAGTAGGTAAAGCTGTTAAGATTAGATGTGTAGGAACTAAAAAAAGAATAACTCTTGTGCAAGAATTAGTTAAGGAAGGTGTTAATAGAATAGGTGTTAGTGATAAGTATGTTTATTTTGATACTGATGACCTTAAAGAAAGAGCATTTTATATATGGGGATGATATAATTATTTGTTTTGTTTAATCATTTTGTGTGTTGATTAGGGTAGTTTAGGCTACCCTTTTCTGTTAAAGGTATGTTAAAAGTCTTTGTCATATAAATAAGCTGTTATATATTTGGTTAAAATTAAAACAATATGACTAGATTAGAAAAATATGTACTATCTCACTCAGATGATAAATGTACACAAGTGAGCGATAGTTTTTGCTATCAATTATTTTGTTCATTAGAATATGTATTAGAACATGATGAAAAAATGTTTAAAGAAGCATTTCTTTATGGTATGAGAAGTAAAAAAGAATTAACAAAATGGAGAAATGAATTAAACAAAACCCTTAGTAAAAAATAATAATATGAAACACTTATTAGAGTTTAACAATTACAGAATAGAAGCTTTACTTAATGAGCTTAACAAGAGTACCAAAAGAATATCAGAATTAGAAACATTTATATTTGAGCTATGTGATAAAGATTGTCCTGTAGAATATAAAAATGTAGTTAGAACAGAAATCTATAAACATAGACATGATATTAGATAAACCAACAGAATTAGAAATGAACTACTATGACAAGTTTGTGTTATTATCAGACACTATGCTAAAACTTAGAGAAGGTAGAATAAGTGCTAGACACGTAGACTTAATGATTAGTCAATTAAATGAATTAGCATTTTATGTAAACGAATTACAATTAAAAGTAATGTATAAATCCTCAGAATTAAATTATTATAAACAAGCAGTAGACGACTTAACAACTGAGGTTGTATCTAATAAATTTGTAGATATAAAATAAAGTTGTATATTGCAATTAAACAAATAAATATGTCAAAAGAAATTAACTTTGAACAAAAGGTGATTGCGATTCAAACAGAATTAAAAGCACCAAAAAGCCAATACAACAATTTTGGTAAGTACAGGTACAGAAATCAAGAGGATATTTTGGAAGCTGTTAAACCTCTATTAAAGAAGTATGAGTTATCAATTACGTTAACTGATACTATTAATGAGACACCTTCAGGTATTTGTTATGTAGAAGCTAGAGCTATACTACATGGTACAGATGGTAAGATTGAATCAGTTGCACAAGCTGGTATTGACATTAATAAGAAAGGTATGGATATATCTCAGTCATTTGGTAGTTCTAGTTCTTATGCTAGAAAGTATGCTTTAAATGGCCTCTTATTAATTGATGATACTAAGGATGCAGATTCAACTAATAATCACGCAACTACTAAGCTCCCTGAGCTTAAAGATAATTCTACTGAATTTAAAAGAGCAGTAGAACACATGAAGAAAGGTGGTAATATTTCAGCTATTAAAAAGAAATATAATGTATCACCAACTTTACAAATTAAATTAACTAATATTAAATCTTAAATTATGGCAGGACTAATTTCAATGTCTTTAGATGTAAGTAAATTACCTAAAGAAAAATTCGTTAAAGGCAAAAAAGGAGTTTATTATAACTTCACTATTGCAGTTAATGACGACACAAAATATGGAAACAATGTTTCTATGTTTGATGCACAAACTAAAGAAGAGAGAGATGCAGGGAAACCTAAATCTTACTTAGGAAACGGTAAAGTTTTCTGGAACAACGGTTCTATAGTAAATGCAGAAAAAGAAGCTCAAGTTGCTGAAGTATCAGCAGATGGAGACATATTCTAAATTATTAGGGGGATTAATTTCCCCCTTTTATTTAACACACACACACACAAATGACAACAAAAAAATATACAAATGAGGAACAACAGTATATGCACTACATCGAGAAGAAGTCATATATTGACCCTAATAAAGAGGTTAAGTATCCTCCTATTGCAATAAGTATGGGAAACTTTAGAGCAGGAAATGAAACATATCCAATACCAATAGGTACTTATGGAAACTTTTCATTTGTATCAGCTCCTCCTAAATCAAAGAAAACATTCTTTGTTAGTTTACTTTCAGCTGTATACTTAAAAGGACAATTAGATAGTCATGCAAAAGGAATGCTGGGCCACAGAGAAGGTAGATGTTTAGTTCACTTTGATACTGAGCAAGGTAGATTTCATGCTCACAAAGTATTTAGAAGAGTTGTAGATATGACTGGAATGGATAAAGAATGCTATCACACATTTGGATTAAGAACATTAAACAATAAAGATAGACTAAACTTTATAGAATACTTTTTATATAATAAAGTACAGGATGCTGGACTTGTTGTTATAGATGGTATTGCTGATTTAGTTTCAGATGTAAATAATCTAGATGAATCTAGTATGGTTATACAGAAGCTAATGAAGTGGACTGAAGAATTAGATTGTCATATTATAACAGTAATACATAGTAACTATGGTAGCGAGAAGCCAACTGGACATTTAGGAAGTTACCTAGAGAAGAAGGCGGAGACTCAAATTCAATTAGAAATAAACACAGTAAACGATGAGATGGTTACTGTAAAATGTAAAAGGAGTAGAGGCTTTCCTTTTGACAAATTTAGCTTCAGAATAAACAAACAAGGTCAACCTGAAATTGTAGATGATTTGTTTGAAATAATAGAACAAAAAAAAATAGATGCAACTAAAACTTACGTTTAATATAAAGCCTGTTCCACATCAATCAGTCAGATTTGGCAGAAACAATATTGCTTATAAGCCTAAGAAAATAATTAATTACCAAGTAGCTATCAGAGCTTTAGCTATAGCTCAATTACCTAAAGGATTTGAAATGATTCCAGCAGGTACAGAAATATCAATAGAAAGATTAACTTATCAATTTAAGTATCTTAAGTCAACACCCAAGAAGAGAAGAACAGGTAAAGTTCCAAAACCAACAAAACCAGATTTACACGACAATTTAAATAAGGCATTTATGGATGCTTTAGAAGGAATAGTATTTGAACAGGACCAAAACATCGTTAAGATAAATGGCCTTGAGAAATATTATGACAAGGAGGATTTAATAACATTAATATTAAAATACTAATATGTTAGAATTATTAGCTAAGAATCATTTGCTATGGGTAAAGATGGTTTACAATATGGGATGTCCTAGACATTTATGTGAAGACATAGTACAAGAGATGTATCTTAAAATAAACAGACTTGTAACAGATAAAAAGAAAATAATGTATGGAGATGATGATGTAAATAGATTCTATGTTTATGTTACATTAAGAAACTTATACTTAGATTATAGAAAAGCTAAAAACAAATATACTTTCTTTAATTACTTAGAGACTGATGATGCTGATAGTATACATACAGCCGAATACTTATACAATGAAACTGATGTAGAAAGAGAAGAAGCTTTCTATAAAATAACTACTATGGTATCTAAGGAGATTAACTCTTGGCATAGATACGATGCTAAACTATGTAATACATATTACTTAGGAGATATGACACTTAGACAAATATCTGGTGGAACCAATATAAGCTTAACAAGTATATTTAATTCTATAAAAAACTATAAAGCTATACTTAAGAATAAGTTTGTAGAAGATATAGAAGATTACTTAAACGGAGATTATCATTTAATTAAATAATAAAACTATGAAACAACCAAAAGACAAAAGAACCAAAGAGTACAAAGAATGGAAAAAGAACTTTGATGCAGAACAAGAGACTAAATCAAAAGGGTTGGGAGATGATATTGAAAAGATTACAGAAGCTACAGGAATCAAAAAGCTAGTTAAGTTTATAGCTGGAGAAGATTGTGGTTGTGATGCTAGAAAAGAAAAGTTAAACAAAGTATTTAGACATAATAAGTTAGAATGCTTAAGTGAAGAGGAGTACATATATTTAACAGATTTGTTTGCTAAGAACAAGAATGTATTGAATAATCAAGAAATTACTGAGCTATATAAAATTAGCAATAAAGTATTTAATAAGAAAAGTAAACCTTCATCTTGTTCTTCTTGTGTGAGAACTATTGTATTAAGACTTAAAAAGGTAGTAGATGCCTACAAATAAATCTTTAATAAGAAACTCAAATCAAGTAAAGCAAGTTATAGATTTTACTGGTATACAAAACGGAAAGATTCATCCTTCCGATATTGATGCAGTATTAGAATTTAATAATGATGCTTTAATCTTAATTGAAGTAAAAAGAAAAGGGAACAGAATTCCTATGGGCCAAAGATTATTATTGGAAAGGATAAACGACTCTTGGCATAATCAAGAGAAAGCCATTGTGTTGAAGGTCGTTCACTCTTTTAAAGATGATACAAGAGACATTCCTTTAAATGAATGTACTGTAGAAGTCTGCTACTACAAAGGTAAATGGTCAGAGAGAACTGGACCTTTATTAGAAGTATTAAATAAACTAGGAGAATCATGGAATATAAAAAAGTTAGCCTTTTAGATTGGACAATGAGTTCCTCTTATGATATTAATGTAAATTATATATATAATGACAGAGAGAAAAAAGATACCTATTTATTCAGGAGTACTGAATTACTTTCCTGATGCTATTAGAGAAGTAGCTAAATGTAGTTATGCTGGAAACTATCAACATAATCCAGATAAACCATTACATTGGGATAGAAGTAAGTCAGGTGATGAATTAGATGCACTTGCTAGACATTTACTTGAAGCAGGAACAACAGATACAGATGGTATCAAACATTCTGCCAAAGTTGCTTGGAGAGCTTTAGCTAATCTACAGAAAGAGATTGAAGGGGAACACAAAGTTTAACAGACTTTTAACAACATTTAATTAACAAAAGTGTATATTAGCTTAAAATATAAATTATGATAAAAACATTTGACAATAAAGAATGGAAGCATGAAGACATTATAAAAAGAATGTATGATGACGAGTTTTACTATGGTTATCTTGGTTCTAATGCACTTTCTTCTTCTTCAGCTAAGAAACTACTACAAAGTCCTAAAGCCTACATTAAATCGCTTAATGTGAATCAGGATGCTCAACCACTTAGAGATGGTAGACTTGTACATTTATCTGTACTTGAACCACAAAAGGTAAAGGACTTAACTATTATAGAAGGTTCTAAAGCTACTAAAGCATTTAAGGAAGCAGTTCTTGATATGGGTTCAGCTAATGTTTATACTAGAAGTGAGTTTAATAATGCTAATTATATTGCTAATGCAGTTCTTAAATGTAGTGAGGTTACTGATTTATTAAAGGGAGCTGAGTTTGAAGTCCCTCAAGCTTCAATGATAGATGGCCTACCTTTCAGAGGTAAAGCAGATATTTTAAATGGCAATGTTATAATTGACCTTAAGACTACAGCTGACATAACTAAATTTAGATGGAGTGCTAAACATTTCTCTTATGATTTACAAGCCGCTTTATATACAAAGTTGTTTGATGCAGATGCTTTTATATTTGTTGTGGTAGATAAAAATACAAAAGATATAATGGTATGTGATTGTTCAGATGAATTTATGAGAACTGGACTAGAAAAGCTAGAGATGGCAATAGAAAGATATAAGTATTTCTTCCAAGATGAGATACCTAATCTAGATAATTATGTAACAAATGAAACTCTCTAAGGGTAAAGAGATTAAGCAAGAGTATTTTAATCTATCTATGTATGACCTAGAAGATGGAATGTCTGTAAACGACCTTAGAAATCTCTTAAAAGAATACGAAGCTCAAGAGCTTTATTGGGAATGTGCAGGGATACAAGAAGCTATAGAACAAATGAGTTTTATGATACTAACACTAATGACTAAGAAATTAAACACAAAAGAAATAAAATTAAATTATGCCAATACCAAAGAAAAGACCAAAAGAAAGTGAAGACACTTTTGTAAGCAGATGTATGACAGATGCAATAATGAGAGAAGAATATCCTTTGAGAGAACAGCGATTAGCTGTATGTATTAATCAATTAAGAAAGTAATAATGAAATCAAATAAGACATTACAAACTCAGGCAATTAGAACTTATATAGAATCCTGTTTAAATATTGATATAAGTAAAAGAACAAGAAAAAGAAACTATGTATATGCAAGGGCTGTATACTTTAAACTATGTAGAGAGTATACTAAATTAAGCTTAGATGATATAGGACAAACTGTGGATATGGACCATGCTTCAGTAGTACACGCTATAAGCAAAGTATTTGATGCTGTCATTCTTTATGACAAGTTCTTAGAAGATTTATATAATGATTACAAGTTTTCTAATAAAGATACTGGTGAAACTATCTTTGAGAATTACGAAAGACTATTAAAAGAAAACCTAGACTTAAGAAAAGAAGTTAAGTCTATAAAAGAAGAGGGTTTATTTGATAGAAGGTTTATTGATTTATATGAAGACATACCAACTGAAAGAAGAAATCATGTATATGAAAAGCTAGAGACTATTGTTAAAGTAACAAAGGCTTTTTATGAGAGAGATACTGTATAACCTAAAGGCACAGAGCTGGTGTTTAGAGAAAGGCTATAGGATATATATAATACCTCAGAATAACAAAGGAACTAAATGTAAGATTGGTATAGAACTTGGGACTAAGAAAGCAATAACAAAAGAAATATATACCAATAAAGAAGTCAGCAAAGAAGTATGGAAACTATTTACTAAACTATATAACAAATGGCAAAAGCAAAACAAAACTCAGCATACATAAAACCTAATGATGGTAGAAAGAATAATGGCAGAAAGAAAGGAGATAATTATGGAAACAAGAAAACATTAATAAAGTCTTCATCACAATTAACTCCAGCAAAGAAAGAAAGAATATCTATCTATGCTCTTAATGCAATGAAGAATGTTTTTGGTAGTGAAGAGGAGGCTTGGAAAGCTTTAGCAGAACAAGCTAAGGATTCTTTTGCTCACATGAATTTGCTATGGCAATATAGATATGGTAAACCTCAAGATGGTAGTGATAATAATATTAACAAGAAGTTAGATGTTCCTGTAATAAATTTCTATGCTTCTCCTAATCAGGTGCAGAACTTACAAGATACAATAGATATAGAGTCAGAAGAAATTGATATGGATGAATTAAATGATGAATAACATAAAATTAAACGAAGTATACAGTCCTTTATTTACAGCCGATAGCAGATACTTTATATGCACTGGAGGTAGAGGTTCTGGTAAATCATTTGGGATAGCAGTATTCTTATTATCCTTAACCTATGAGCAAGGACACAAGGTTTTGTTTACTAGGTATACTATGATTTCAGCTCAGACTTCTATTATTCCTGAGTTTATTGAGAAGATAGACTTAATGGGAGTTAATGACCATTTTAGAATAACTAAAGACGAGATTATAAATATGACCACAGGAAGCTCTATAATCTTTAAAGGTATCAGAACATCAAGTGGTAATCAAACAGCCGCCCTGAAGTCTCTAAATGGTGTTACAACCTTTGTTATTGATGAGGCTGAGGAGCTAACTGATGAATCTTCTTTTGATAAAATAGATTTCTCTGTAAGGTCACAAACTAAACAGAATAGATGTATACTTATATTGAATCCAACTACAAAAGAACACTGGATATATCAAAGGTTCTTTCAAAGTTATGGAGTAAACTCTGGTTGGAATGGTTCAACAAATAAGGTTACTTATATACATACAAGTTATAAAGATAATAAAGAGAATCTATCAGACTCATTCTTAGAACAGGTGTTTGAAATGAAACTAAAGAGGCCAGATAAATATGAGCATCAAATACTTGGTGGTTGGCTTTCAGCCGCTGAAGGCGCCATCTTTAAGAACTGGAGAGTAGGAGATTACATACAAACAGAAACCACCTGCTACTGCCAAGATTTTGGATTCTCTGTAGATTTAACTACGCTTGTAAAAATATCAGTAGACAAAGCTTCAAGTAAATTATATGTAAAAGAAATCTATGGTAAAGCTGGATTATCTACAACAGATATAGCTATGAAGAATAAGATGGAATGTGGTATTGATTTAATTATATGTGACTCATCTGAACCTAGACTTATAAAAGAGATTAAACAGAAAGGAGATTTAAACATAAGACCTACAATAAAAAAGAAAGGTAGTATACTTTCTGGTATTGCTTTAATGCAAGACTATGAGATTGTAGTAGATAGAAAGTCTCATGGTATTATAAGAGAATTAAATAACTATGTGTGGCAAGAAAAGAATACTAAACCTAACATTGGCTATGAACATTATATTGATGCTATCAGATACGGACTTACATTTCTTATACAAGGTCAGAACTCTGGCAAGTATGTAATCAGATAATCATTAAACATAGTAGGTTCTTAAACATAGTAGGTTCTTAAACATAGTATACTCTACTCTTAAACATAGTAGGTATCTTTCCTCATCATTAAACATAGTAGGTCCTTAAACATAGTACATTTTACTCTTAAACATAGTAGGTCTCCTGATTCTAGGAATGTTTCCTTATATAGAATGATTCTGGATAGATAGAACTTTCCTTTGTTCAAATATCTTTTACTAATATTCCACTAGCCAAGCCAGAAATATTTTGCTAGTCTCAATTATTTTTTGTATACACGCACACGCAATAATAAGGACACTTTGATTATGTTAAAGTTTTGTTAATGCTTTGTGATTGTTAATTATTTGTTTATATATTTGAGTAAACTTTAAATAAAACAATATGAAACAAAAACAATTTAAACACAACTTAAGCAAAGCCAAAAGGCAAAGCGAACACGAAAGGGAAACTTTGAATAACATATTCTCTGGATATTCTCAAACATTAATTGAAATTTGTAACCCTAAAATTAAATAGCCATGACATTAAAAGAAAAGATAAAAGACTTAGAGCATAAATTGGCTATGGCAAAAAAGCATACTTATATACATGATACTCACACAATGTGGTGTGATAACGGAGAGCTTCATGTAGGCTTTAATAATGATAGATGGTTAGTTTGGAACACTGATGATTTATTTAAAGATTTGGGTTCCATAGTTTGTATGGTAACAAAAGAAAATACTGAAATGCAAAAATGGTATTTAGATAATATAAAAGAATCATTAAAAGAAATTAACACTAAATAAAATAATTATGATAGAAAGTGAAACATTCGAGTACTTTAGAATACAACAAAAAGTAAAAGCAATAAGAAGTTCAGTAAACATTTTAATTGAGCATGGGTTTACAGTTGTAGATTTAGAAGGTAAAATATTAAGAAAGAACGAAATAGGTGAAATAGAATGAGAAAATGTAACAAATGTGCCTTCAAGTTTGAAGAACAGAAAGGGCCAAAGTTCTTTTGTTTTAAATGTAGAGAATACAAATTAAAATATGAGACCTATGAGTTTTATTCAATATCAAATCAATTTAATAATAAATAATTATGAAAGTAAACAGAGATTTAGGAAGTAAAATAAAAAATTATAGTAGGTGGTTAATTGAAGAATGCAATGACCCATACGATGAAATAGAATATTTAGTAAGCTTAATATTAGATGGAGAAGCTGAAGCTATACCACAAATTTTAGAAGTTTTAGAAATGTATAAAAACCATAATAAATTATGAAAGTAAACAGAGTATATAAAACAATTAGACCGATACGAAAGTTTGGAAATTTAATAAAAGATATATTATTTCCTACTCAATCAAAACATGGCTGGTGTAGGTATCCTTTGTATGCCAAAAACAAAAAAGAAAAAGAATTATACATGGCAATAATTATAGAACACTTGGACAATAGAATTAAAATACAAAAATTATGACACTAGATTATAAAAAGTTAAGAAGTGATTTAGAATATTATTATGAATTAGATTTAAATAATTGTACAATGACTCATAAATCATGGATTAACGAAATAACTTTATTAATGACTAATAAAGATTATAAAAATGAAATATTAAAGGAAATAAAAGAATATAAACTAATAAGAAAACAATTATGATATATAAAGAAGACATTGATAGGATAAGAAGTTCTCATCAAAACAAAATAACTAGAGACAATATAAAAGAAATAATAAACATATATCAAAGCTATATTAATGATTTTAGAGATATAAATAATTCAGATATAGAAATGATTTACTTAATGACTAAAAACAAATAATAAATAAATTATGAAAAGACATTCAAACAAGAAATCAAGACAACAATTGGAAGATGACTTCATTAAACAATTCACACCATCAAATTTAATAGAGAAAATCTCTCTAACATTTAATGATAGACATGAGCATATAAGCTTCGATGATTTCAAACCTAAAAATAATTAATAACAATTTTAAACTAATAATATGAATAAACAAACATTAATTTTAAGCATCTATTTAATTATAATCTTAACAACATCAATAACAATTTTAAACTAATAATATGAGACAAATAACAAGACAAGCAATAAGCAAATTTAATAATAATGATAACTTCAAAAAAGATAATACTGAGGTTTGGTATGGTAGAGAATGTTCATTAACACCAATGACAAAGCTATTTTTACATAATAATTTAATAGCTTATAAAAAGTATAGTTCATTAGTAATCAGTAATTGTGGATGGTTCAGCAATACTACAAAGGAAAGATTAAACGGGCTATTAAACTCAATAGGTTTTAACGGAATACATCAGAAGAATTTTGAGTGGTTCTTAGCTGATAAGAAATGGAACGGAGACCCTGTTAAGATAATGAAGAATAATAATTGGGAATATATTTAAACATAGTACATTCTTAAACATAGTACCTCAATTATTAAACATAGTAGGTTTTTATATCCCCTTAAACATAGTACGTTATTTATTAAACATAGTACGTCTTTGGGGATTTTCTATTCTCTTATTTAGAATGATTCTATATAATACTTTTGCGTTCTTTTTCATCTTTGCAAAGTAGTTAATTAAAGAAACTTATTTTGTTAATGATAAGTTAAAATAGTATACACTTAATTTAAGGCACTTTTTAAGCCTTTTAACACGCTTTTAATTAGTTTTTATACATAGACATTAGAAACTTATAAAAGTCTATTAAATAAAAATCCCCTCAGAGAAAAAACTCTATTTATTAACAATTTTGTTAATTATTTAGAATGAATATAAATTAAAATATTCTATAATAAAAAAAAATAACATAACCTAAAATAAAATGTTAAAATATTTATTTACAGAGGTAGAAAAAAAGTTTTAGTATTATGTTGTTAATTAATTGTTAATTAAATATATCTTTACATTAATATTAATTAAAACATTAAAAATGGAATATTTAAAGAACTTATCAAAGCAAGAATTAGCCTTTTATTATGCGAACTTATTATATAATAAAACAGGCAAGAATATTACTACTGAAGACATTATAATACTATCTTTTAAAAATACTCAAGATTATTTTATAAAAAGAATAATTAAACTATCACCAATAAAACTATAATATGAGACTAACAAACGAAGTACTAAGATTACAAGCTAAAGAAGCATTAATCAAATACAGAGCGTATGCACTACCTAAAGATGGTTTTAATACTGAAGCTAGACTAAAGCTATCTAAAGAATGGTTACAAGCTTATAAGAATAACATAGGTTTAATGTCTAATAATAAATTAGCTTCTAGTGTAGCTAAGGAGTTAATGCCGAACTTTGTAGGCGTTAATACTAGAGACTTTGAACTAATTGAAGGAGACAGATACCACGTTATAGAATTTACATACGATATTTACTCTTCTAATATGGAAAAATGGAGCTACGAAATGAGAAATTATTCATCATTAACTTTTACAAATAAGAGAGAAGCTAGAAAAACATTAAAATACATTCAAAATAATTTGATATAATAAAATAACTATGAAAACAATACTAGAAAAAATTATCCTAAGCAAAGCTTTTATAATACTATTTATGTACACATTTGTATTATGTGCATTAACATTTTTATTAATTGGGGAAAGCCTGATTGACTTATTAATATTTAACCTTTTAAACTAAACACATGAACACACAAACA
>TARA_B110000459_G_scaffold25537_1_pt1 | contig 12540 bp, 7 predicted proteins | sample TARA_B110000459 | Tara Oceans TARA_B110000459 (sample SAMEA4398296) | marine metagenome | biome: Polar Biome; feature: [SRF] surface water layer (ENVO:00010504); material: water (ENVO:00002006), including particulate matter (ENVO:01000060) such as... | depth 5 m | reverse complement strand
CAATAGAAACATAAGCTTTGGCTTAAAAAACACTTTATGGATTTATTCGGGAATTTTGGTTCCTCTGCAGACCTAGGAAGTTCAATTGGTCTAAAAAACACAGGAAATCAATTTTGGAATTTAACACCTGCAGAATTAGTTGAAGATACAATTCTACAGGGGCAAGGACTTTTGTCTGATACCGGTGCCTTAGCAATAGAAACAGGTGAATTTACAGGACGTTCTCCTAAAGATCGTTTCATCGTAGAAGATGCCATCACAAAGGATTCAGTTTGGTGGGGTGGGATTAACAAGGGTATAAGTGAAGCTCATTTTGATACAATTTATGAAAGGATGCAGGCCTATCTTTCTGGTCGTGACATTTATGTGCGCGATGCGTATGCTTGTGCAGATGAGGATTTTAGAATGAATATTAGGGTAGTAACTGAGCAGCCATGGTCTAATATGTTTGCTTACAATATGTTTTTAAGACCCGAAAATGAGGAGCTTGAAAAATTTTCACCGGATTGGCATATTGTCTGTGCACCTGGATTCTATGCAGACCCTGAAATTGACGGGACACGTCAGCATAATTTTGCGGTGCTCAACTTCTCCAAGAAAATGATTCTGATCGGAGGAACGGGGTATACGGGTGAGATTAAAAAAGGAATATTTTCCGTATTAAATTTCATTTTGCCACATGACCGCAATGTGCTTTCTATGCACTGCTCTGCTAATATTGGTAAAGAAGGAGATACTGCAATCTTTTTTGGTCTATCTGGGACGGGTAAGACAACCCTATCTTCAGATCCCAAAAGAGCGCTAATTGGTGATGACGAGCACGGATGGAGTAATGAGACCGTATTTAATTTTGAAGGTGGTTGCTATGCAAAAACCATCGATTTATCTAGGGAGAAAGAACCTCAGATATTCGATGCCATTAAGTTTGGTGCGCTTCTGGAAAATATAGGTTTTGAAAATGAAAGTTCCACTCCAGATTACACGGATGGTTCCATTACTGAAAATACTCGGGTATCTTATCCAATTGGCCATATTGATAATATTGTACTTCCCTCTACAGGTAGTGCGCCAAAAAATATATTTTTCTTAACCGCTGATGCTTTTGGTGTTTTACCTCCAATTTCGCGATTAACTACAGAGCAGGCAATGTATCACTTTATGTCAGGTTATACGGCAAAAGTTGCGGGTACTGAAGTTGGTATTACAGAGCCTACAACAACATTCTCAGCGTGTTTTGGTGCTGCTTTTTTACCTTTGCATCCTGCTAAGTACGCAAAACTCTTGGGTGAAAAGCTTTCTAATACGGATACCAAGGTTTGGCTTGTGAATACAGGTTGGTCAGGAGGTAGCTATGGCGTAGGTAGCCGAATCAAGCTTTCGTATACACGTACAATGATTACAGCGGCGCTAGAAGGTAAATTAGATTCTACTAAATTTGAAACACTTCCCGTATTTGAGCTTTCATATCCAACCAGTTGTCCGGATGTACCTGATGAAATTTTAAACCCTAAACAGACATGGGAGAATTCATCTGCATATGATGATACTGCAGCTAAGCTAGCAGCGAAGTTTGTTGAGAATTTCGAAACGTTTAAAGAAGAGACCGATCCTTCAATTGTAGCAGCTGCACCTAAGGTTTTGGTATAGTTTTTATACAAGGATCATTAATATAAAGCCCTCTATGAGGGCTTTTTTTCGGTTATAACAATTAAATAATCTAAAGTAATGGAGTTGGGTAGTCAGAATTCCCTTGATCTTTTGAGCACAAAAAAAAGCCCTCATTGAGGGCTTTTTATAACGCATTTTTAAGAGAGTTCTATCTCTTAGCCATTGTCTCGTCAGAGACACTTAATTTTTTTCTTCCTTTTTTTCTACGCGTAGCGAGTACACGTCTGCCGTTTTTAGTAGCCATTCGACTTCTAAAGCCATGCTTATTTCTTCTTTTTCTTAACGAAGGTTGGAACGTTCTTTTCATTTCTTAAAGTTCAAATTAATGTTCATTTGAGGTGTGCAAAGATAAGGAATTTTTAGAGAATACAAATCTTACTAAGAAAAATATTTAAATAAAAAGCAATAGTCGTTGAAAGCACTATTTTTGTCTTTGAATTAAATGAGCATTTTAACAGGTACAAACTTAACGAAACAGGTGGATAAAACGCATTCTAAGATTTCCCTTCTTTATTTTATGCGTCCCTATTTGTGGTGGTATCTTGTGGGATGGATTTTTCTTTTCCTTTCATCATCGGCAGGTCTTATCTTTCCTTACCTCATGGGGAAACTACTAGGGTCTACGACCAGTGATACCCAGCAAATTTCAAGTGATAGCTTTGAGCTTCTTACTTTCGATAATGCAACTGATGTTGCTTTCGCTTTATTTATTCTGTTTGGGTTTCAAGCTTTATTTTCTTTTGTTCGGGTGGTTATTTTTAATAATGTAACAGAAAACACCTTGCGCGATCTTCGAAATAGTGCATTTAAACAGATGGTATATATGCCCATGCATTTCTTTGATATAAATAAGGTCGGAGAACTTACGAGCCGTGTATCTGCAGATATAACGCAAATACAAGAAACTTTAAGTACTACAATTGCTGAGTTCTTTAGACAGGTCATTATTATATTAGGAGGGGTTCTGTTTCTTTTTATGATTTCTTGGAAGCTTGCACTTATTATGTTGGGTACGGTTCCAGTTATGGCTATACTCGCCGTCTTTTTTGGTCGATATATTCGAAAGCTGAGTAAACAAGCCCAGGATTATGCGGCTGAGTCAAATTCAATTATAGAAGAAACACTATCCGGGATTTCGAATGTGAAGGCTTTTACGTTTGAGTTATTTGCGATTAAGAATTATGGTGGCAAAACCAATGAAATTAGAAACCTGAATGTTAAGAGTGGTATTTGGCGTGGCTTATTTGTCTCGTTTATTATCTTTTGTTTGTTCGGTGCTATTGTTTTTATAGTTTGGCAGGGCCTGCTTATGACCCAGGGGCCAAAGCCTGAATTGTCAAATGAAGGTTTTTACCAATTTGTGTTATTTACGATTATGATGGGGGCGAGCGTGGGTTCCTTACCAGACTTATATGCGAATATTCAAAAAACCTTTGGTGCGATTGAGAATCTGATGCATATTTTAAATGACAAGGATGAAAAGAAGCTTCAATTAGGGAAAAAAAATAGTGGCATTGATGGCTCCATAGAATTTAGTAATGTAAACTTCAGCTATTCTCAGCGTGAGGATGTCGATGTCTTAAAGGATGTTTCGTTTTTAATTTCTAAAAATGATAGAATAGCGATTGTTGGGGCTAGTGGCTCTGGGAAAACAACGATTGCCAGCTTGATCTTGAATTTTTATAAAGCGTCGAGTGGTGTCATTAAAATGAACAACATTTTGATAGATGCTTTTGATTTGAATTATTTAAGGTCAAATATGGCCTACGTTCCTCAGGATGTTCTGTTGTTTTCAGGGTCAATTTTTGAAAACATTCAGTTCGGTAATCCCGATTCATCTGAAGCTGCTGTTGTTTCAGCTGCTAAAAAGGCCAATGCTTGGGAATTTATAGATTCATTTCCGGATGGCTTAAATACGGAGGTTGGTGACCGTGGTATTCAGCTTTCTGGTGGGCAAAAACAGAGAATTGCTATTGCCAGGGCAATCTTGAAAAACCCGACCATTCTCATTCTTGACGAAGCCACCTCGGCACTTGATTCTGTTTCTGAAAAGCTTGTCCAAGAGGCTCTAGATGTTTTAATGAAGGACAGAACCTCGATAGTCATTGCCCATCGCTTATCGACTATTAAAAAAGCAGATATGATTTTAGTTCTGGAAAATGGGGTTGTTGCAGAGTCGGGAACCCACAAGGAATTGATCTCTAACAATGGCGCTTATTTTAAGCTGGTTGAAATGCAACAGCTCGACGTTTAATACGCTCCTAAGTTTATTTCTTATTTTTAATAAAATTTTGTCATGAATCGGATTTTTCTCCTTACTGTTTTGTCTCTATGTTTTAATGTATCGAGTCAAGTACCTCCCACATTAACCAGTCTTTTAGGTCACGAATTAGGAGCTGGATTTTCTAGACACCATGAGGTCGTCTCTTTTTATGAAAACTTAAATGTTGAATTTGCATCCCAAACCGTAATTCAGGATTACGGTCAGACCAATGAAGGGCGCAAGCTTTTTCTGTTTTTTATGGGGAGTAAAGACAATATAAACCGTCTAGAAGATGTTCGGAAACAGCACCTTATAAAAGATACCAGTGTAAAAATTCCTATTATTTGGTTGAGCTACAATGTTCATGGTAATGAAAGTTCCGCAACAGAAGCGTCAATGGAAACCGCATTTAAGTTGTTGACAACACACAAGGCCTTGTTGGAAGATGCATTAGTTATTATTGATCCTTGTTTAAATCCTGATGGCCGCGACCGCTATGTGAATTTCTTTAAGCAATATGAGTCCGATATTTCAAATTCTGATCCTGCATCAATTGAGCATCGGGAACCATGGCCAGGGGGTAGGTTCAACCATTATTTATTTGACCTTAATCGGGATTGGGCTTGGTTAACTCAAGTAGAGAGTCAGCAGCGAATCAAAGCATATAACAAATGGCTTCCGCACGTTCATGTAGATTTTCATGAGCAAGGCTATAACGAGCCCTATTATTTCCCACCAGCTGCAGAGCCTTTTCATGAAATCATTACAGATTGGCAACGTGAATTTCAAGAAAGAATAGGGAAGAACCATGCGAAGTACTTTGACAAAGCCGGTTGGCTTTATTTTTCAAAGGAAATCTTTGATTTATTGTATCCGAGCTATGGTGATACCTATCCAATGTATAACGGGGCGATTGGTATGACCTATGAGCAAGCTGGTAGTGGTAGGGCAGGAAAGAGTATTCGTACCGATTTAGGAGATACATTAACGCTAAAAGACCGTATTGCTCATCACGTGACTACGGGGCTTTCTACGGTAGAGGTGAGCCTTGAAAATAAAAATGAGCTTATTGAAAACTACAATGCGTTTAGTTTGAATAGGAAGTATAAGTATGAACATTATATCCTTCGAGGAGATAATTACAGGCTCCAAAAGTTAACGAACTTATTAAATGCACATGATATTGAGTACGCTCATATTGTAAAAGAAGGGAATATTAGGGCGTGGTCATTCAATAGTCAGAATGAAGAACAATTCAGCCATGAATCCAATGATATAGTGGTCTCAACTAATCAGCTAAAGGGCCCCATGGTCGAGGTGCTTTTTGAACCTGAGACCCATCTTTCTGATTCTTTAACCTATGATATTACGGCCTGGTCATTGCCTTACGCTTATGGATTAGATGCTTATGGTTTTAACGGAAATATTGAAGTGAAATTTAAACTCATCCCAACGAATATCACATTTCCTAAGCCAAATTGTTATGCTTATGTGTGCAAATGGAATTCCATGAATTCAGCTGCATTTTTACAGTCAATTCTTGCTCAAAAGATTGCAGTTAAGGTTGCTCGAAAGGAGTTTCAGATTGAGGGCGAGGTTTTCCCTGTAGGGACCCTTGTGATTCCGAGAGGAATAAATCAAGGGGTTAAGAATTTTGATCAAATCATCACCAGTGCATCATCGAAAGCTCAAATTCATATTGAGCCTGTGGCTTCGGGATACGTTTCAAAAGGAAAGGATTTTGGTTCTTCGTCCTACAAAGAGATATACCTCCCTAAGGTGGGTGTGCTTTCTGGAGGAGATTTATCTCCTTTGAATACGGGAGAGATATGGCATTTCTTTGAAAAAGAATTGGCACTACCTTTTCGTATGTTTCGGATTACTGAGTTGAATGGAAGAGGTAGTATAGATGACCTCGATGTTATTGTTTTGCCAGAGGGAGAGATTTCTTCTGTACAGCTTGATAAGCTTAAGTTGTGGATTGAGAATGGAGGTCGTTTAATTGTTTTTGGGGATGCTGCCTATAATTTCACAGAGGATTTTGATATTTCCGTCAAAGAGGTTGAAATAGATTATTCTGCAACCGAAAGGGAGGAATTAAGTAGTATAATTACGGGGGCTATCTATAAATGTGACCTGCGTTCGAAATCTAGCTCTCTTAGTTTTGGTTATGATGGCTATTTCTCCTTGAGACAATCTGCTGCGAATTTCAGTCTTAAAAATGGGAATACCATCATTGCACTTCCGGAAAAGGCAGAGCAGGTTTCCGGATTTGTCGGCTATAAGGCAAGGGAGAATCAGGGTAATGCAATGATTCTAGGGGAAGAAGATTTTGGGCGTGGTTCCCTTGTTTATTTTTGTGACAACCCTCTTTTTCGGGGGTTTTGGGAGAACGGAAAGCTTCTGGTTGCAAACGCATTGTATTTTGGTAATGCGAAAGACTAAAATTGCTCTTATCGCATGCGTTAAAGAAAAATCTTTACACCCTTGCGCAGCTGAAGACATGTATTTATCTGAGGATTTTAAATCTTGGTTCAAATATGCTCAGAACTGGGAGGCTGATTTGATTTTTATTTTATCAGGTAAGTATGGCTTACTTGAATTAGCAGATGTGATTGAGCCCTATGATTTTAATTTAAATGATCAACCACGCTCTTTTCGTTTGGAATGGTCTGTTCAGGTTCTCAAAACCCTCGCTTTACATTGCGACCTTAAAGAAGACCAATTTATTTTATTAACGAACCAGCTTTATGCTGAGTACTTACTACCTCATATTGGAATGGTATGTATGCCTATGGATATTAAGTAAGTTTAAAGCAGGCCTTTTAATTTAAGAAACTCTTCCAGAGATTCCATGTCGCTATACAATACGTCTCTTGCTTTACTTCCTTGAAACGCACCAATGATCCCCATTGATTCTAATTGGTCAACAATTCGACCTGCACGGTTGTAGCCTAGCTTTAGCTTTCGTTGTAGCAAGCTTGCAGACCCCTGTTGATTCATGACGACGATTCTTGCAGCATCTATAAACATACTATCCATTTCATCCATATCCACATCGCCTTTACCATCACTGCCTTCAGGTACATATTCAGGAAGAATTAGGGCGTCTGGATAGGCACGTTGGTTCCCTATGAATTCACAGATTTCTTCCACCTCAGGCGTATCTACAAAACCACACTGAAGTCGAATCATTTCTGACCCGGTCGATATCAGCATGTCTCCGCGCCCTATCAGCTGGTCTGCGCCTGAGCCATCGAGTATTGTCCTAGAATCAATTTTTGAAAGCACTCTAAATGCAATTCTTGCTGGAAAGTTTGCTTTGATCATACCAGTGATTACATTTACCGATGGCCGCTGTGTAGCGACGATAAGATGTATTCCTATGGCTCTTGCGAGTTGTGCTATTCTGGCTATAGGGTGCTCGATTTCTTTTCCTGCAGTCATAATTAGATCTGCAAATTCATCAATAAGAACGACGATATAGGGTAAGTATTTGTGCCCTTTTTCGGGATTTAATTTCCTTTTGACAAATTTCGCATTGTATTCCTTGATCGTCCGAACCTGCGCTTCTTTAAGAAGTTCGTACCTGTCATCCATTTCAATGCAGAGAGAATTTAAGGTGTTGACAACCTTCGAGGTATCTGTAATAATGGCATCTTCTTCCCCAGGAAGCTTTGCTAGAAAATGTCTTTCTATCTTGTTATATAAGGTGAGCTCTACTTTTTTAGGATCTACAAGTACAAATTTGACCTGTGAGGGGTGTTTCTTGTATAGAATTGAAATTAGAATGGCATTAAGCCCTACCGATTTACCTTGACCTGTTGCCCCTGCAACCAAGAGATGCGGTAATTTGGTAAGGTCAAAAACATAGGTTTCATTAGTTATGGTTTTCCCCATCACAACAGATAATTGACCATCGTGGTTTTGGAATTTTTCGGAAGCAATTAAAGAGCGCATGCTCACCATGTCTGGGTTAGAATTAGGTACCTCAATTCCAATAGTTCCTTTTCCAGGAATTGGTGCGATGATTCTGATACCCAAAGCACTCAGGCTCAATGCGATGTCATCCTCTAGATTCTTTATCTTCGAAATCCGAACACCGGGCGCTGGTATAATTTCATAGAGTGTTACCGTTGGTCCCACCGTTGCTTTTATCTTCGAGATATCTATTTTGTAATTCGACAGGGTTTCTATAATCCGGTCTTTGTTTGTTTCGAGCTCTTCTTTATTAACAGAAACACTGCCTGATCCATAATCCTTTAGAAGCTCCACAGAGGGGAGTAAGTAGCCTTCTAGATCTGCTGTTGGGTCATATTCACCATGCTCTTCAATAAGCTTTTCTGCCAATGTTTGCTCTCCCAATTTACTTTCATCCACCATCGCTTCCTCTTCGGCAATTTGAATCTCAAATTCATCTTCACTCGCTGGAGCTTTTTCTGTAATTGGCTCTGTTAGCAATTCAAGGGTATCCTTTTTTTCTTCTTCTATTGGTGTTTTAGGGTCTTCTTTTGACTCAATAGTTTCTTCTTGTTCCTGCTTCTCTGTGAAATCAACTGCTTTTGAGACGATGTCTTCTTGAATTTCCTCCTCCTTAATAGGATTGATGATAAGCATGTTATCTTCTGCATCACCCTCTTGAACTTTTTGAGCATCAACGTCTTTAGCTTCTTTCTTTTTCGGAAAGAGATAAGCGAATAGTGCATTGTAATCTGGGTTAAACAATAGAGTGGTGATGATGAAGAGCAGTATGAGGTCTAAGCAGAAGGTGCCAATATTACCAAAAGTTTGAAGTAGCCACAGGTTGGAGTAATAACCAAAGGTACCCCCTAATAAGTGAATTTCATTAGCGAAAAAAGAAAGAAAGAGCGATCCCCAAAGCATGAATAATATGGTGGTGCTAGATGATTTTCCCACCGGAACAAATGTGGTTTTGAATAGGATTTTAAATCCAAACAAGAACATGAGGAAACAAAGACCTATTGAGGTGATTCCAAATAGATCGTAGATTAAGAAATGAGACATCCATGCGCCAAATTTCCCAAGCCAATTGACCACCTCAACTTGAGGTTGATTGAATATGAAATCAAAGAATGAAGAATTGATCAGTTTATCTTGGTCAGTTTTCCATGTGAAAATGTAAGAGATACATGCAATAAAAAGAAAAATAGAAAACATAAGTAAAAACGAACCAAGAATGGTTGTAATTCTTTTCTTGTCTATTTTAGATAAGTAGGAATTGCCTTTTTTTGAAGTACTCGATTTTTTATTTTCGTTGCTTGACTTTTTAGAAGGACTTTTTTTCGCTTTCTTTTTATCTACTGGTATAAATTCGTTTTCCTCCATTAATTTTGTGCTATCCTACGAATATAAGCTTATGTCGCTGAGCGATTGAATGATTCTCCCATTTGTATGAACAGTCAAGTGTTCATTGTAAAGCGTAAAGAGCTGCTTTGCTTACTCCTTTGTCTTAAGAATCTCTAGAAATTCATTTAGAGGCAGCGCGATTGCGTTTTGCGAGATTTGAAATAAGGCAAGCGATGGATCATAGCGTTTAAAGCTTTCTAATTCATAAAGGTATAGTCCTTGCTCAGATACGATATAATACTTTAAGGCCATTCCTGGTATGCCTGGATAGGGAGCGTTATACTTTGATTCAATTTTTGGCGCATACCAGATTTCAAGATTGTTTTTAAGCATAGGGTGTGTCAAGGTCATCGACTTTCCTTTGATGTCAGCAATCCGATGACGCGAAAAGCATTTTTTTTCTAGCTGATATAATGTGTCACTGCCTGATTTACTGGATTCTTTTGGGAGCTGAATGGCGTATTGTATGCCGTCAATTGCTAAAAGAAGTATTTTTTTTTGGAGTCTCAGATGCTGAAGGCTTTCTTGAATGCCATTTATAGAATTAAAGTGAACCATTTTTAGAAGAGAATCTTTGGCATATAAGATCATCTTTTCTTCTTCGGGTTCGTCATTGTTAGAAAATCCAGCCTGGATTTCGTTTGCATTGATTTTAGTTATTCGATAAGTCAATTCTCCAGAGAATGATTTTTGACAAGGTGCATGGCTTGAAAAAAAAAGAACCATCAACAGGAGGCTGAATAGATTTTTATTAAATAGAATGCGCAGAGAAAACATAGACTTATAGGTTGTTTAGTAGTGTAATGCTACTTTTCTCGAAAGGTACAAAACAAACGATGTTTCTCCTAAAGACCCAAACTTCAAAAGCACTTATTTGCATTGAATTATTGTATTTTCTCGGTAAAATTTTTTAGTTTCGACTGCGAACTAAATTAATGGAATAAAGAGGCCTTATTATATGAAAGAAATTAAGCTTGTAAAAAATAGATCAGATATTGGAGCAGGAACAAGAGGTGCAGACCTTGGGATAGATGCAATAGAAATTGCAGCGATTAATCAAAATGACAATTATTTTAATTCCTATTCTTTTGAAGATTTAGAAACTGAAAATGAATCTATTTACAATAAGGTAAAAAATAGCTTTGCCAAGCGAATAGGAAGTGTTTTTACTGTGTGTGATCGCTTAAGCCATCGTGTAACGGATTTGATAAACCAAGATATATATCCTATTGTCATTTCGGGTGACCATTCATCTGCTTTAGGAACCTTAAGTGGTGTGAAAGCTGCAAAATCAGATCAAAAAATGGGGGTTGTTTGGATAGATGCACACGCAGATTTACACTCGCCTTACACTTCTCCTTCTGGAAACGTACATGGTATGCCTTTGGCTGCAGGATTGTCCGTGGATAACAAAGCTTATCAAGTGAATGAGGTACCTGACGAAACTGCATTAATGTGGGATCGATTGAAAAATATAGGAATCCCTGGAAAGAAACTCGACTTTTCTAACCTCATTTATTTCGGTGTACGAGATACAGAGGCTCCAGAAGATGGTTGTATGTCAGACGAAAATATTAAGAATTACACTGTTGAAGAAATTCGATTCAGAGGAATTGAAAAATGTCTTCAGGAGGCACTTCTAAAATTAGAGAATTGCGATGTGATCTATATTTCATTCGACGTTGATAGCTTAGATTGTGACCGCATTTCAAAAGGTACAGGAACTCCTGTTCCTAGAGGTTTTGATATAGATGAGGTCATTCAAATTATTAATACGCTTATTCGAACGGGGAAAACGGCCTGTTTTGAGGTTGTTGAAGTGAATCCGACCCTTGACAATGAAAACAGAATGGCTATAGCAGCTTTTGAGGTTTTAAAAGCGGTTACCCCAGTTATTGAAGAAGTTCACTTGAGTAAATAGCGAGCATCAGGTTGTGTCTAAACAATCTGATATCTTATTTTATGACTTGTAGCTTTTCGATATAGCTTCCTTTATTTGACGTTATCCTTGTCAAATAAGAACCCGTATTTAACCCATGTGTGATTTTTTTATTACCCCCCCCAAGGTTGTTTTGTTCAAAAACCATTTGTCCATTTAGGTTGAATATTTCTATTCTTGAAATGTTTTCGCTTGTTAATTTAGATTCCATGAAAAAATAAGTATTAGATGGATTCGGAAAGATTTGTATGTTTTCATTTGGCTCTGGGATTTTTGATAAATCTAATCCTACAGTGGGTTCATTATAAAAGTTCCAAGCTGATTTGTTTGCACAATAAATATTTTGACCGTTGTCAAATTCCATTTCAAAAACGACTTCATTGTTCGCATTCACTTCCGTGATAACCGAACCTCTATTAACTAACTGATTGTTTCCAAAATTGATTAGTGTATTCCCATTGTCTAATCTCTGAACACTCCCTATTGAAGGTGTAAACAAGGAGTCTGGGTGAACATAGCTCCATGTTTTTGTTGCTGTAGCGTTATTTAGGTCAAGCTCATACTCTACGCCTCTAGACCTCTTTATACCGCCCGTATATTCATTACTTAAGTTTCCGTTATCATATAATAGATACCGATTTTCCCCTAGGCTCTTGATACAGTGTTGGTTGGAAAATGGATAATCATTTGTGAAAGTGAAATCACTTTGTTGTCCTCCGAGCCTCCAGATGATTTCTCCAGTGGTTCTATGAATTTTTGTGATTTCTGAAATGTTTCGATTAGAAATTAGGAAGTGGCCGTCCTCATCAAGATCAATAGCGTTACAATGTAAAAAGTCAATATTTGAATTTCCATAATTGATATGAGAATAGTCCGACATATAAAAGTGATTCCAGCTGAGCCATTCGAAAACGACATTGTGATCTGAATCAAGCTCTTGAATTACAAGTCCGATGACAGTCTCATCGGGATTCCCATCAGGAGAAATCGTGTCCGTTGCATAATCACGTTGGTCATAAGAAAACAAGATGTAGTTGCCATTCTCAAGTGCAATAAAGTCATGGTTATCGGCAATATAGCCATTCTGGCAGTAGACTGTGTCTACTACGTTCTCTAAGGAGTCCATTACAAACCATCCCTTTGATTGTCTATCGAAATAGGTGATTTTATCATTCAGGTTTACTTTCCATGCCCATCCTTTTGAACCAAAATCCGCCGAATAAATGAGTGCACCTGAGGAGTTTACGATATTTACTGGCTTGCTTGGAGGCCCACCGACTTGAAAAAACAGGTTCCCAGTATG
>TARA_B110000459_G_scaffold195156_1_pt1 | contig 12586 bp, 11 predicted proteins | sample TARA_B110000459 | Tara Oceans TARA_B110000459 (sample SAMEA4398296) | marine metagenome | biome: Polar Biome; feature: [SRF] surface water layer (ENVO:00010504); material: water (ENVO:00002006), including particulate matter (ENVO:01000060) such as... | depth 5 m | reverse complement strand
ACCACCGTTTGCATCCAAATTACGGCAATTGCAATTGAAAGCATCAGCACGGCATCATATCGCGCCACCAAACCCATGTCAGTTTGAATGGAATGCCCGAATCCAAATGTTGTTGGAAGAAGCCAAACGAGGGTAAAGGCTGAAGCGGTTAGAGCCACAGCGCACCCACCAAACATCCAGCGCAGCATCCAAGTACGCTCGCTGGGCAACAGGCCTTTGTTGCTGAAGGCCCAAGCCTGTTGCATAATCAACGGCGAGACGATAGCAATTGCGGCTAAAAGGGCGCCAAGCCAACGCACAGCGCTCCATCGGGCAGGATCATAGAGGTTGAGGCAATCGTTATTGCAGGGGTCTATTTTAGTCAGCAACAGATCCAACCACGCATCAATTTGTGTGGATACCACGAGCGTCACCACGACTATGGCAGCAAATATGAGCGTGACCCGGCCGGTTAATTCGTCGAGATGGGCCTGAAGATGTGCCCGTTGATCCCGTTCGAGTTGCAAAGACATGGCGTTCCCTCAACCCTGGATTTGGGGAGAGGGAAGGGACTCAAACAAGATCTTCTGGTTGAGGTTCAGCGCGCGCCTGGGCGATGGTCCTGTACACACCATACATGGCCCAAAGGGTGCACATTCCAACGGTTAGGCTGAGTTGCCATCCAGAGTCGTTGTCCATGAGGTAGGCAAACAGAATCAGCAAACCTGCGCTGAGTGCACCTCGGCGAAGGCCTTGTGGAATGGCCAAACTTTTGTCCAAATGTTCAGGTCCACCGGCAAAGCGTCGTTGGTAAAACTCACCTTGGATGACTGCAGCCACGAGGAGAATTGAGAAGGTGGCGAAGTAGTAGATGTTTCCTTCATCGAAAAACAAATCTGCGAGTTCTTCTTGACGCTCAGCCTCTGCAATCTCAGGATCAACATCAGCAACAAACAGGCTGTCGTAATCCCCTACGCTGATGGTTCGGACGGCCAATTCTTCGGTGCCCTCATTGGTTGTGCTGCCTGGAGGGGATATCGAGAATGAGAGGATGTTCCATGCATCACCCGCATCGAAGTTTCCGTTGCCATTGACTGCATTACCGACGAGTTGGAACGGAACAACACCAACGTCTTCAGATGGAGCGGTCCAAGTGAAGACCCAGTTGTTGCCCACTGCGCTTTGGGCGATGGCTCCTGGTTCATCGGGGACAACCGCTGAACCTTCGCCCGGTGCGAGCGAGCCAATGTTGTAATCCCAAATCATGAATCCGCCTTCAGCATTGGAAGCATGTTGCAAAGATACGGTGAGGGTGTAAGTTTCATCGAGGGTGTACGAACGTGGAACGCCTGAAATCGAAACGACGACTTCGGTGGACGGAACCCCGTCACCGTGGCATGAACAACCGGATTCAACGACGAGTGAATCGCCGTTTTTCCAAGGTGGTCCGCCTGGCATCCCTAAAGCAGGTGCTGCGAACAGGAGGGCAATCAAACCAACCAAGAGGAGACGGGTATTGCGAGATAGCATAGACACACCTTGCTGTTGCCACTTGACCCAGCCCTTTGAACGTTACTTTTCAGCAACGAGCCAAACAACTGGTCATGTGACTTTTTTCGATGGCTCAAATTTCCTTAACAGCGGTGTTTAAACCAGCCATCATTGCCTTTCCATCACCGAAAAGCATCATGGTTTTGTCCATGTAAAACAAGTCGTTGTCAACACCAGCGTATCCAACCGACAATGACCGCTTGATGATCACGACGGTGCGTGCAGCATCGGCATCAATGATTGGCATGCCTGCCAACGGTCCCTCACCGCTTCGAGCAGCTGGGTTCGTCGTATCGTTAGCGCCGATCACGAGTGCAACATCGCAATCTGGGAATTCACTGTTGATTTCGTCCATCTCGATGAGTTGTTCATAGGGGACATTTGCTTCTGCGAGAAGGACGTTCATGTGACCTGGCATTCTGCCAGCAACTGGGTGAATTGCGTACTTAATTTCGGTGTCGAACTTCTCCTTCATCAGGTCTGCAAACTCCTTCACTTGGTGCTGGCATTGAGAGACCGCCATTCCATAGCCTGGAACAATGATTACCTTCTGAGCGCCATCAAGCATCATTGCCACTTCGTCGGCGTCGGAGCCAACCTTCGTGCGTGTGAGGGATTGCTTCTCGCCGTCGCCTCCAAAGGATTTGAACAACACATCAATCAGCCTTCTGTTCATTGCTTTGCACATGATGAAGGTCAAGATCAGTCCTGATGCACCGACCAGAGAGCCAGCGATAATCAGCACAGAGTTTCCAATAATGAAACCAGTGAATGCTGCTGCAATTCCGGATAGAGAATTCAACAGAGATACCACAACGGGCATGTCTGCGCCTCCAATTGGAAGAACGAGGATGATGCCCAGGACACAAGATATACCGATGATAGCCCAAAGGTACTGCTCGTTTGTTGGATCTTCGATGCTGGCAATGATCAGCGCAATGACACCTAGGAACAGCAGAATCTTGACTGGATTGAGCCAAGTTGGTCCCCAAGTTGGTGTCTTAATCCATTTTCCAAAGACTTCGATTCCACCTTTTAGTTTGTACATGGCCAGCATGGAACCGGTCAATGTCATCCAGCCAACGAGCGCCGAGAGTCCGGCTGCCACCATTGTAACGGTAAGTTCGAGTCCTTCTGGAACCGTGGTTGAGTCAGCGATGAACTTCTGAATTTCAGAAAGCGCAACGAGCGCTGATGCAGCCCCACCAAAACCGTTGAACAGAGCAACCAATTCCGGCATTCCGGTCATTTCGACCTTCACAGCCATCCAATAACCGATCAGAGAACCAAGGATCAGTCCTGCAATAATGAGTTCCCAATTAGCGTTACCAGCGACTTGCATACTGAGCACGGTGGTGAGCACAGCAACGAGCATACCTGTGGCACCGAGTTGATTTCCAAATGGTGCGGTCTTCGGGTGGCCGAGTTTCTTCAAACCGAAGATGAACAGTGCAGCGGATATGAGGTAACCTACAGCAATCCAGTCTTCCATCTCAAGCACCTCCTCGCTTTTTACCAGCAATCATATTCAACATACGGTTGGTGACTGCAAAGCCTCCAACGACGTTGATCATAGCAAGAACGACGGCGACAAATGCCAACAGTCCCGAAAGGGCAGTTTCGCCCCCATCATACGCGACATTGGATCCGATGAGAGCGCCAATAATTGAAATTCCGGAAATAGCATTTGCTCCACTCATCAAGGGGGTGTGCAATGTGGCAGGAACCTTTGTGATCAATTCAAATCCGAGGAAAATAGCGAGGATAAATAGGGTAAGGTTTCCAATTAAAAATTCTGGCGTCATTCGAGTGCACCTCCAAGGCGAGTTTGCTTCGGATGTATGGCTCCATCTTTACAGATGAGGACGCCACCCATGCCGTTCACATAGAAATCGCTGCCTTCAGGAGCTCCGACCAGAATGTCATCCTCTTCAGAAATCACGACTTCACCTTCGTGGACAAGTGAAGTCATGAAGGTGGTTAAGTTGTTTGAATAAAGCATGCTCGAGGTTGTAGCGAGGGTTCCGGGTAGGTTGGAAGTTCCGACGATAATGACACCGTTGTCGGTGATTGTAACTTCGCCTGCTTTGGTGTCTTCACAATTCCCGCCAACGTCAGCATTCATGTCAACAACAACCGCACCTGACTTGAAGTTCTTAACAGCGCTTGAAGGCACCGTGATCGGTGCAGGGCGTCCGAAAATACGAGCGGTGGTAACGATGATGTCCGCATCTGCCGCAACCCCACAAACAGTGTCGTTGACCTTCTGAATGAATTCAGGTGTGAGTGGTTTTGCGTATCCTGATTCGTCCTCGAAATCGTCCATGCCTTCGACTTCAATGAAGCGACCACCCACAGATTCGATTTGTTCAGCTGCCGACTTCCGTACATCAGAGGCGTAAACAACGCCACCCAGACGTTTTGCTGTTGCAATTGCTTGCAAACCTGCAACACCGCTTCCCATGATGACGATCTTTGCTGGGCGTATGGTTCCGGCAGATGTGGTCATCATTGGAATGCCCTTTGGTACGTGCGCAGCTCCGAGCAGGACCGCTTTGTATCCTGCAAGGTTGTCTTGAGAAGAATTGACGTCCATGGATTGTGCACGAGAAAGACGGCGAGGAATCATGTCCATTGACAGGAGGGTGATTCCAGTGTCCATGCACGCTTTGACGTGTTCCGGGTTTCTGAATGGATCTGAAACACAGGCTAAGTTGGAACCTTGTTGAATGCCTTCAACACCAGGGAATCGGATGCAGACGATGTTTGTGCATGCAAGAGCGTCAGCGCGTGTTCCGACGGTTGCTCCTGCCTTTTCGTAATCAGCATCGTGATAGTTCGCAGCCTTTCCAGCACCGCTTTCAATAACAACTTCAAAGCCTGCTTTGAGGAGTTTTTTCATGCTCGATGGGACAATTCCAACACGGGTTTCGCCTTCTGGTTCCATTGGTACGCCGAGTTTCATTATGATGCCTCAAGCCCCCGCTCCACGTTGCCGCTGGCTGGGGTTGGTTGAATCCAACGGAAGGGGGTTTTTAGACAACTCGCATGACATTGTCGGATTTTGGTGCCACTCTTGTATCATTTCCTCCACCTTGCAGCATTGATTGATTGAAAACTTCACCATGTTCCTTATGGAGGTCCTTTGTATGGAGGGATTTGCCGAAGTGACCATTATGGGAAATAACCGAAGAAAAATTGCAGTGATTGGAGCCGGAAACGTGGGAGCAACATGCGCCTTTGTTCTCGCACAAATGAAAATTGCAGACATCGTCTTACTCGATATTTACGAAGGCTTCGCTAAAGGAAAAGCACTCGACATGTCTCAAAATGGACAAGTTCTCAACTACGACGGCGCCATCACTGGTACCTCCAGTTACGAAGACATCGCTGGATCTGATGTTGTCGTTGTCACCTCGGGATTCCCCCGCCAACCTGGAATGACCCGCGAAGACCTCATCGCAAAGAATGCAGGTATTGTCAAGCAGGTCGGTGAAGGCATTCGAGACCACGCTCCCGAGTCAACCATTGTCATGGTCACCAACCCATTGGATTTGATGACCTACCACATGCAGAAGGTCACCGGATTCCCAGCCAACCGCGTCTGCGGTCAGGCAGGTGTCCTCGACTCAGCCCGCATGACGCACTTTGTCGCCCAAGCTGTCGGTTGTGCAGAAGAAGATGTACAAGCCATGGTCCTTGGCGGTCACGGCGACACCATGGTGCCACTCCCTCGTTTCACCACCGTTGGTGGCATTGCCATCACACATCTACTGGATGAAGAAACAATTGACGCCATTTGCAAGCGAACAGCATCTGGTGGCGGTGAAATCGTCAAGCTTCTCGAACGAGGTTCCGCATTCTATGCCCCTGGTTCTGCAGCAGCCATCATGGCCGAAGCCGTCCTCAACGATCGCAAGCGATTGATTCCAGCCTCAGCCCACCTCACTGGACAGTACGGCCTTGATGATGTGTACATCGGCGTCCCGGTGATTCTTGGCGCTGGCGGTATTGAACGGATTCTTGAACTTGAATTGTCGGAAGGAGAATTGGCCTCATTGCAGGGATCAGGCAACTTCTACAAGTCGCAACTTTCTGAACTGCTTGGCTATTGATTCAGAGCCGTACGATTGCAAGTGACTTCGACAAGCCCCGGGTTGTAATGTCCTTTTGTGATGCTTGGTTCGTGTCGACGCAGATCAGTTCACGTCCCATCTTTCCTCTCGTGCGCATCCGCGTGAGCAATTCTTGTCCGATGTAACATCCCTTGGCCGGGTGCACATCATCAGCCAAACCACAGGCAAATGCGTGATGCTTTTCTGAAATTTCAAACCCTTGCCATGGAATGACATGATCCACTCTCCATTCATGGAAATCAGATATTGAAGAATCGACTTGCACTTCAGAGTTCTTGGAAGCAACAATGTAGTTGATGTGTGGCATGCAGTGTGCCACTGTCGTCCCCTCACTGGAACTGAAGGTGCCCACATCGTCCGATTCGACTCCAAATTGAATAAAGAAATTATTGTTTTCCGTCGCATTGGATATGGTGACATCTTGTCCTAAGATACGAGGGGAAATATGTGCAAAGAGGGATTTCCAATATGGGCCATGGCTAAACACCGCAACAAAAGCGCCCATGTGAAAAAGCCCAACTCGATCGATGACCTTTGCTTGTGCAGTGGTGAAGGTGGTGAGGCGGAATTGTCCTTCCTTAAGGTCAAGAACATGATTTGTTGACAAGCCGTCAATGAAAGATAGAACATCGTTTCCGCGCCAAACGCTCAAATGACCATCGAGGTATGGCGCTGTTGGCATTGTTTTTCCTCAAGCAAAGGATTCGCCGCAGCCGCAGGATGAATCAGCATTGGGGTTGATGATTTTGAATCCACCACCCATTAGGCGATCGACGTAATCAATTTCAATGCCATCAAGAAGGTGGCTGGAGGCGTTTGGAACAAGGACTTTGAAGCCATTGATTGTGATTTCTTGGCATGATTGATCAGTTTCTTCCACAATTTGAAGGTCGTACATGTAGCCTGAGCATCCACCAGAAAGCACACCAACAAGCAACGCCATCGAGCGGTCATCGCCAAAAGCATCGGCGAGCATTGTTTGAGCCTTATCTGAAATGGTGAGAGCGACGTTCACAACTTCTGGTTGCATGACCTGCACAGGCCCAGCCGTTTCACATGTACCGCAGTCCATGATAGTGCGACGAGGTGGTCGCCTAAGAACTTGCGCTCAGACCACTGATTCGGTCGGGGTACTTTGACACTCAATTTCGAAATGGCAAGTGTCGAGTCCTTCGCTCGTGCAAACGCGTTCTTTCGACATGACTTTGATGTTGTGCCGCTCCATCACGATGCCTTGTAAAATACCTTCATCGAGGTGACAGAACATTCCACCAACCAACGGTTTACCGCCACATGCTGCACCATTGTGGACAAGAACAGAGCTTGGAGGCATGCCTTTTGTGACGATTTGGCCCATGCCCATTTGGTTCCATTCATTGCCTAGATGCTTCCAAAATTCCACATCGCTTTCCACACCGTTCCATTTTCCGGCGAGTTCCTGCCCAATCCGTCTTCCGACGGCACTAAGCACTTCGTTGAGGTCAATTCCAAGACTGGACAAAGCCGCAACTTGCGGACTGCCATTGGAGGGAATCGACTCACCTGCTTTGCGCAAAAAGGCATTAGGTGCATCAGAGGAATCCGTTTTTTCTAGGTTCTCTTGCAGGGAATTTTTGAGCCGTTCATAGTAGGATCCTTCTCCGAGCGTAAGGTTGAGTGGTTCGATGATTGAACCTTCCATGAGTCGTGCACGTGCGGCGCGGTAACTTATTGCTGCAGCCCATTGAATATCCATCAATTCAGCATGAGCCTCGATGAAGCCTTTGGATTCAATCAACAAGGCTGTATCGCTTTTCCCCCTTCCAGTCGGGTTTTCATCGGTGTTGATGAACTGAAGTCCAAGTTCGTCATCCACATAGATTCCTTGAATGGTAAAATGTTCGTGATGACGGATCTCGATGCGCTCATCAATCTCATCAAAGAATTTGATAGTTTTCTCATTCAGCGATGATGAAATACGCACCTTTACTCCACGGTTGACAGCATTGATCAGCGCTTCATAGGCGCCTGACCTTTTCAAGTGAAGGATTCCCCAATTGCCCAGAAGCATCCAGACATTGCTTTCGGCTTCATTCAAGATTGATTGGAGGTTTGCCATGATGGAATGACGGTCTTTTAGAACACTGAAATTCGCCTCTGCTTGAGGGGCGTTGTAGGACAACAACGCTGATTGCTTACCTTCTTTCATTGCATCGAGGTGTTCTTGCATTCTCCTTAGGTCCATTTCCGAACGCTGAATCAACAGGGCAAACACTTCTTCGATGCGAATTCCCTGGAACCTCATCGGCTTGTCGAGCGTCGCTTTAACGAGTCCCAATTCTTGCATTTTGCGGAGTGAATTGTATGCGTCCATTCTTGAAATGCCGATTCGCTTTCCAACTTCACTGGCCTTTGAAGGTGGGTGGGTGGCTAAATCCATTACAATTTGAGCCCGTTTCGCTTCTAAGCCACATTCAACCAAACGGGCAATGATGTCAGAAGTTTCATTTGAGTTCATACAATCACTTCTCGATCAAGCACGTCGTCTCTTTCTGTCTCGTTCCTTTTGAAGAATTGAACAGCGACGGATTTGGTCCCTGGCTCGAGCCACTTCTTCCTTGAGAAGCCCTCGAGGGATCGATTGCTCGAAGCATTTGATGGCATCGGGGTATCGCTCCATTTCAGCGTAGGCGCTTCCCATGTTGTAGAGAGTTTTTCCACGGACTTCAGCGGGGCGAATCAGCATTGCTTGATGGTAGGCTTCCACGCACTTGGGGTATTGTTCAAGGTAGTAGTATGCGTTGCCCTTTCCATTAAGGATTCGAATGAGCATGTCTTCATCATTGGCAAACGAAGGGATGGCTCGGTCAAAGGATGAAAGGGCTTTGTCATATTTTCCATCTTCAATCAACTGAACGCCTTGGTTGTACCATGCAATGTCCTGATTTGCGATTGACATGGAATTGACTTCGCCAGTTGTTTGCACCGCAACCCTTGCTGCGGCATCGAGGGCCGCCTTTGCCAGGTCGACTTCGGGTTGTGGTGCTGCCTCAGGTTCTGTGCGTTGCACAGGAAGGGGTTGCATCAATGGGTCATTCGCTAAGTCGTAAGCCGGTGAAGGTGCTGGGGCTTCGACCGCTGGTTGTTGTGCGAATTCGGGTGCCTGCGGTTCATTGTTAAGGCCAAGTGCGCCCATGTAGAAATCTGCTGTTGCTTCATCTGGATGCGGTGGCTCTGGCGCTGCCGGCGGTGGTGGCGAGTAGGCAGGAGCAGGGTAGACTGGTTCAGGTGCCGGTTGAGTTGGCACGGACATTGCAGGAGCAGGGTAGGCTGGTTCAGGTGCCGGTTGAGTTGGCACTGACATTGCAGGTGCAGGGAAGGCTGGTACCGATTCGGCTTGAAGTGGAGCATCGGTTGGAAGCGGCACTGCTTGTTCGATTGGCTGAGGTGATTCCGATGTTGCTCCACCCAATGCGGTGGCTTTAGCGTGGCATTTTTGAGCCGTTTCTAAATCACCTGCGTTTTCAAGCGCTCGGGCAAGTCCTCGCCAGTTGTCTGGGTTTGTGCCATCGCTTTGGATGAGGGCCTTCCAGGTGGTTACGGCTTGAACATGATCGTTTGAAGCGGTGTGAGCGCGAGCATGGAGGGACGTGGCACCAACACCGAGCATCTGCAGTGCTTCTTGGGCCAAATGGGGGCCTTCGGGCAAGGTTGGGGGTAGCCCTTGGGCTGATTCAATGACGTTTGCTTCTCCTTCTGCAAGACCAATTAAGACCTCTATCATTTGCGTACGAACGGCGTTGTTCGCATCGGAAGAAAGCACCGAGCGTGTTGCAACAAGATAATTTTCGATGTCGCCAGTTTCGTAGCACAGCATGCTGCATTTAAGTGAGGCTTTGAGGTAATCGGGTTGGGCTCCAATTGCGCTCATGTAAGATGCAATGGCTTGTTGGTGCTCACCGCGTCGTTGATGAATTGAACCGAGGTTGAACCATCCGCTCGCTTGGGTAGGGTCGAGGCTTTGCGCATGCATGAGGGCACTGATGGCATGGTCATCTAAATTCAAACGAGCCATAGCCCCCCCTGCAATCCGCCATGACGGTGCGTGTTGAGCACCGATGGTCTTCAAGTGGGGTTTCAGAAGGTTAAGCGCATCGGCAGCGGCGCCCGCTTTGATCAATTCCGTGGCTTGTTCTACCAAACTGTCAAGGTTGATTGCTTCGGTTTGAGGCACTGCGACAGCTTCCACAGCCGGTGCTGGAGTTGGGGCCGCAATTGGTTGCGATTCGGGCAGAGGGACTCCTTTAGGTTCCGCTGTTGTTACCGGTTTTACCGTTTCATGCAATAAAGCCGGTTGACCCTGAAGATTGATCTCCACAACTTCAGTTGCCGCAACCACTTCAGCAGCGGCCATCAATTCACTGAACTCCAAGTTTTCATTGCCGTCATCATGGTGCACCGCTTCTGCCAAGACCGCTTCGCGATCGGTTGCACCGGTTTCTTCCATAGCCTTCTTGACTTGGGCTTCGCTAAAGGATTGTGTTGGTTCAACGATTGGCATCGCTTCCATCTCGATGCTCTCAATGCTTCCTTGGCACCTCGATTGCAGTTCTGAGAGTGTTGGATGACCTGGGAAAAACACCAAAGCTCTTGTCGCCATTTCATAGGCTCCCTTTTCATCCCCAATTCGCTCAAGAAGTATAGCTAAATTAGCGGTCGCAGGAGCGTGCTCTTCATTGAGATCAAGGCAAATCTGGAAGGCTTGCCGCGCACCTCGTGCGTCTTGCTGGGCTTCAAGCAACACGCCTCGATTAAACCAAGCCATGTCGCATGAAGGGTCGATGGAAATGGCTTTGTTGAACGCAGCGAGCGCTTTTTTGGAGTCATTTTTCCGAGAAGATTCCTCGCCTTCTTGAAGCAAAGCATTGACTTCTTCTTCAACGGACATTTCTTCTTGATCGCCCTCATTTGTATTCATGTGGAGCCACGCTTCCGCAGCATCGAGAAGTTCTGTTTTGTTTAGGTATCCATTTTCATCACCGTCCATGGTTTTGGCAAAGGCGATGAATCCTTCTTCATCTTCGATATTTTGGTCCGCAAGCACTTGTCGAAGCACTTCGTCTGAATACTTCTTTTTCTCTTCGGGTTGTTCCGAGGGTTCGGCCATGGAAATACCCGCTGATTCAAGCGCAGCAGCCATGGAATCCATCACTGAATCAGCGACAGTATCATCCGAATTGTCATCTGACGGTGGATTGTTTTCATTGTCAGTGGCATCCATAATGGGTTCCCCAACTTAAAGGGGTTCACAGGGATGCATAAGGATTGCTTCTGTATGTGTTTAAATTACGACCTTAAATTGAAATGCTTTGGCGCCAACCCAGCGGCATGACCGAACAACCATTGCGCATCTTGGGACTCTCAGGCGAATACCGCCCCTCCTCCAAAAGTGGCATGATGATCACCCAAGCCCTTTCGATTGCCGAAGCAGCAGGAGCCGAAGTTCATTTCTGGGATTGCGACAAAAACCCCCTTCCCTTTGTCGGTGAAGACGGCTGTTGGGAGCATGAAAATGTGAAAGCATTTCAAGAATTAGCAAGTTCTTGCGATGGCTTTTTGGTCTGCTCACCGGAATACCACGGTACAATGTCTGGTGTTATGAAAAACACATTCGATTGGCTCTATGACAAGCACGTTGGAGGCAAAGCGTTTGGCCTCATGTGCACCCTCGGGGGCATGGAAAATTCAAACACCCTGAATCACATGAGAATTATGCTCCGGTGGCTCCACGCTTGGCCCGTTCCTGAACAATTGGCTGTCGGTCATGTCAAGGAAGCCTTTGACGATCATGGAGAACTCGCAAACGCAGCCACTGCAGAACGCCTCAACACCCTTGTGGATTCTGTATTGCGCACTGCAACGATGCTCAAATCCGAATCGTGAGGCCTATGTCTTCCACGCGCCCTGCATTCGATGGCCTCTACGGGGGACGGTACATCCTTGTCGAGCCTGGTCGTTTTCTAATGGGTGACGCCGATGAACGTGGTTCAAAGACCGAACGCCCTGCCATTGAAACAGAGATTCTTGACCCTTTTTTTCTTGGAGAGCGCCCCGTTACTCAGGCCCACTGGCAATCTATTATGGGGCTTAATCCATCGAAATTTCAGGACGGTTGGGCCGCAGGCCTTCGGCCTGTAGAAATGATTTCATGGGATGATGCTCAAACCTTTATTTCCAAAATGAATGAAGCGGAACAAAACACCGTGCGGTTAGGACTGACCGGGACTTGGCGGCTACCCTCTGAGGCAGAATGGGAATACGCCGCACGTGCAAACACGGATTCTCGTTGGAGCTTCGGGGACCGTGATTCCGAATTAAATGATTATGGCTGGCATGCGGGAAACGCTGGTGCAACCACCCGGGAAGTTGGGCAAAAAAAGGCGAATCCATGGGGTTTCTTAGATCTCCACGGGCAAACAGGAGAATGGTGTCAAGATGATTATGCCCCCAACTACACGCAGCATTCTGGCACACAAAACGCTCACACTTCGAATCTGACTGGACGCAAAGTCCACAGAGGTGGTTCTTGGTTTACAGAATCGGACAGCACCCGAAGCCGTGCACGCGCTTCCGCATTGAGGGACCATCGAGGCGACGGTGTTGGTTTGCGTTTGGTTTGGTCGCCGAATGCAGAAGCCGCAGAACACATGGACGTGGATGCATGATGACCCTCTACCATAATCCTCGATGCTCGAAATCGCGCCAAGCGCTCGCGATGTGCGAAGCATCGTCGCTGGATGTGCAAATTCATCTTTACCTCAACAAACCTCTTTCAAGTGAGGAATTGCGCTCTATTTTATCTCGCCTTCATGGGCCACTCAAGAACGCCATTCGTATGAAAGACCCGAAATTTAAATCTGTGGATTCTTCGACGTTAGAAC